>VOFB01002745.1_pt1 | contig 34263 bp, 62 predicted proteins | sample 5384141 | NCBI WGS metagenome assembly VOFB01 (sample SAMN12384721, study PRJNA508395) | human gut metagenome | isolation source: healthy gut A | host: Homo sapiens | reverse complement strand
GTTAACAACCTCAAAATTCCAAATATATCTTTACCCTTTATTATTATCATAGAAGGATTCATCAAGATACATCTTCTTCATTCCATCGAATTAGTGCCTTTATGGCCGAAATGTCTTAATGCATCTATCGTCTGCTGAATCAGATCCTCCAAACTCCAACCAAGCATATCCGCTCCGCGCTGAATAACCACTCTGGAACAGCCCGCTGCAAAAACCATTGCTCTTATATTTCTTCTTTACAGATTTCACTTCCAGATCCTGCACACTCTTTGATGGACGCATGATCACAACAGCCCCGATAAGCCCGGTTAATTCATCCACCGCATACAATACTTTCTCCATCTCATGCTCCGGCTGAATATCCACGGTAATCGCATATCCATGGCTGGCCGTTGCATGAATGATCCGCTGGTCGATCCCGCGTTCTCTCATAATTTCTGACTTTTGATACAATGCTGATCCGGATACTGTTCAAAATCAAGATCATGGAGAATACCTACCACTTCCCAAAAATCCGCTTCATCGCCATAGCCTAATTTTTTCTGCAAAATAACGCATTGTCTTGCCGACAATTTCTCCGTGTTCCAAATGAAAAGGATCTTTGTTATATTCATTGAGTAATGCCCACGCTTCTTCTCTGTTCATATTTTATTCCTCCAAGTCTATCTTCTGATTCATAGTCATCCTATTAAGCTCTATTGTATCACCTGCAAAATAAAAATATCATTGAATTTATCTATTGGTCGTTATAAAAAAATTTTTATTTCTTTCCTCTATCTAATATTATATAATAGATAGATCGTATTAAATCTTCTATTACTTCGAAAGGACGTGATAACATGCCTTTACCAAAGCATAAAAAAATATACGATTGATGATATTTTTGCCCTTCCAGAAGGAAAGCGTGCAGAACTGATTGACGGACAAATATATAATATGGCCCCCACCAAGCCCATTTCATCAAAAATTAGTGATGGAACTTTCTGCCACTATACGAAATTATATCAAAAAGAACGGAGGCCCTTGTGAAGTTTATCCGCACCTTTTGCAGTCTTTTTTAAATCAGGACGCACACAATTACGTTGAACCTGATATTTCCGTTATCTACCATCCTTCCAACTTGGATGCCAGAGGTTATCAGGGTGCCCCCGATTTTATTATTGAAATCGTATCACCAAGCAGTCAACGCATGGATTATCTGACGAAGCTATTCAAATACCGAACTGCCGGTGTCCGAGAATACTGGATTGTAAATCCACTCCACAAACGGTTCAAGTTTACTTCAAGTTTGACGGGACCGAAGATTCCACGCAATATACATTTGAACAGAAATCCCTGTTACCATCTATCATGATTTAAAAATATGTATTTCAGAGCTTTTGAAATAACTCCAGATAAAAAGGCCCGGATTTCAAATGAAATCCGAGCCTTGCTTTTAACATTTCTTAGAACTTGCCAGCTCTTGCTGCTTCTTCGACACTAACTGCTACGGCTACTGTAGCGCCGACCATTGGGTTATTGCCCATACCGATCAGACCCATCATTTCAACATGGGCCGGAACAGATGAAGAACCTGCGAACTGAGCATCAGAATGCATACGTCCCATTGTATCTGTCATACCGTAAGAAGCAGGACCTGCAGCCATGTTGTCCGGATGAAGTGTACGGCCTGTACCGCCACCGGATGCAACGGAGAAGTATTTCTTACCCTGTTCGATGCATTCTTTCTTGTATGTACCTGCTACAGGATGCTGGAATCTTGTTGGTTTGTAGAGTTACCGGTGATAGAAACACCTACGTTCTCGTGATGCATGATTGCAACACCTTCCTGAACATCATCAGCACCATAACATTTAACAGATGCACGAAGGCCTGTTGAATATGGTTTTCGTATACAACATTCAGTTTTGCAGCCTTGTATAATCATACTGTGTTTCAACAAATGTGAAACCGTTGATACGAGAAATGATCTGAGCAGCGTCTTTGCCAAGACCGTTTAAGATAACACGAAGCGGTTTCTGACGAACTTTGTTTGCTTTTTCTGCGATACCGATGGCACCTTCTGCAGCTGCAAAGGATTCATGACCTGCCAGGAAACAGAAGCATTCTGTTTCTTCTTCCAGAAGCATTTTGCCAAGGTTACCATGGCCAAGACCAACTTTACGCTGATCTGCTACAGAACCCGGGATACAGAAGGACTGAAGTCCCTCACCGATAGCTGCTGCTGCATCGGAAGCTTTGCGGCAACCCTTCTTGATTGCGATGGCAGCGCCAACTGTGTATGCCCAACATGCATTCTCGAAACAGATCGGCTGAATCTTCTTTACCTGTTCGTATACATCAAGACCTGCGTCTTTTTGTAATTTTCTCAGCCTCTTCGATAGAAGCGATTCCATAGCTGTTCAGAACAGCATTGATCTGGTCAATTCTTCTTTCATATGATTCGAATAAAGCCATTTTAGATTACTCCTTTCTCGGGTCGATAATTTTAACAGCATCAGCAACACGGCCGTACTGACCCTTTGCCTTTTCCCATGCAGTATTCGGATCATCGCCCTTCTTAATGAAATCAGTCATCTTTCCAAGGCTTACAAACTGATAACCGATAATCTTCGTCATTCTCATCAAGGGCAAGGCCTGTAACATAACCTTCTGCCATCTCAAGATAACGAACACCTTTGGCCTTTGTACCATACATTGTACCAACCTGAGAACGGAGTCCTTTACCAAGGTCTTCAAGTCCAGCACCTACTGGAAGTCCTTCTTCTGAGAATGCAGACTGTGTACTGTCCATAAACGATCTGAAGGAACAGCTCTCTCATTGCTGTGTTAATCGCATCACAAACAAGGTCTGTGTTCAGAGCTTCCAGGATTGTCTTACCCTGTAAGATCTCAGCTGCCATTGCTGCAGAATGTGTCATACCTGAACATCCGATTGTCTCAATTAAAGCTTCTTCTATAATACCCTCTTTCACGTTCAGTGTCAGCTTGCAGGCACCCTGCTGTGGTGCACACCAGCCAATACCGTGTGTAAAGCCGGAGATATCTTTAATTTCTTTGGAATGAACCCATTTTGCCTTCTTCAGGAATTGGAGCAGGCTCATGTTTTGCGCCTTTAGCTACAGGGCACATTAATTCTACTTCATGTGAATAAATCATTTTGTGACTCCTTTTAAATATGTATCATGCAAAATTACATCATATCTGCTACTATTTTCCCATCAATTCCCGATGAAGTCCAGTGTTTTTTGCTCATTTTTTATTTTTGGCAACTTTGATAAACTTATGACAAAAACAGATTGTTCTTTTTCATCAATACATCTAATATTTATTATTGTCATAGCAATATGTAGAAAATCATAAAAATCTGTATTGATATAGGTTAAAATCAGGGCGATTATCACAAAAAGTACACTAAAAATATCTAAAAATTCTTCCTTTGCTGCAGTCATTTTTCATAGTACGTCCATTGATACGAAAGGTACTGTAGATCAATATGCCATTAAAAAAAAGAAATACCGTCAGCACAACAGCCATTGTTACCAACTGTCGGCATGATACTGCTGACAATGTCTGTGATACCGATTCCGTAGTCTTGGAAAGCTGCTGATTCACATTGCCGTATGATGTCGTCATCCGATCAGCTATAAAATTGATGGTTACATTAAATCCATTCAGCAAAAATGCATAAGCATGGATGTATAAATCGAACCGGTTGCCTCCACCATCAATGCAAATACAATTCCCAGATAGACAGCATACGGCATCTGATTGAAGTTCAGATGAAGAGTCCGAAAATCAGCGCACTCAGAAAAATTCCTGCCTTCTTGAATGATGTCGATAAGCACCGTACAAAAATACCGCGACATAAAATTCCTCATTCAATGCCGGCATCACTGCCATCACCAGAAGCATTGGAAAATATCCCAGTTTCATCATATACGGCATGACTGCTGCCACTTGATTTTTACAAAAGCATTGAGAAACTGTTCAGAATTGCTATCACCGGATAAGCCGAAAATGATCACCGCAACAGCCATTTTGATGTTGGCATTGGATATCGGTACAAAAAGCATTCTTTCTGCTAATTGTTCCTGCTTCTTTCGACAGCAGACAAAGTACCGCAAACCACCGGGAAGGACAAGCATCACCTGCCCCATAAGCATATGAAATATAACATTTTTAATTGGTATCCACTGCATGAGCCACTGGTATCCCATATACAGTGCAAAATGTTTCAATATCAAATGGGCCTCTGTGATCCTCCTTTGCATGCTATGCCTCTTTCTTTACAATTCGATCCTGCGCTTTGAATATATGAGCAGCCGGCACATAACCACGAACAGATGATGTTGGATAAACATTGACATTCGGTCCAAGCATGTGCCTGGATTTAAAACGCTGTTGCATCCGACTTCAACATGATCTCCGAGCATCGCTCCGAATTTCTTAAGACCGGTCTCAATGTTGCCTTCGCCTGTGTGTTACAACAACCAGCTTTTTATCTGACTTCACATTGGATGTAATAGAACCTGCTCCCATGTGTGACTTAAATCCGAGAATAGAATCTCCCACATAATTATAATGCGGCACCTGAACTTTGTTAAACAAGAATTACATTTTTAAGTTCTGTAGAATTACCTACAACTGCACCCTCGCCTACAATTGCATTTCCACGTATAAATGCACAATGTCTGACTTCTGCGCCTTTACCAATGATAGCCGGTCCATGGATATAAGCAGACGGAAAACAACCGCATCCTTGCAACCCATACATCATCACCTCTGTACTCATATTCTTCTTCCGACAGTGTCGGCCCCAGTTTCTTAATGAATTCACCAATTTTTGGGAGTACTTCCCATGGATAGGTGACTGAAGATAATAATTCTTCTGCAATAGTTTCTGATAATGTGTACATGTTCGCAATTTTTAAACCTTCATACATATTGATTGCCTCCTTATTGACCTGATGACAACGACTCTGCTGTCACTTTCTCTATATTTTGCTCTGTATCTGCGATACTTTCTTCCGGCCGAATCCTTATCTTCCGGCGCTTTTTTGTTGTTTTCACTTTTTGCAGGCCGCTGTTCTTTCTTATAAAATACAGCACACCGGTCATAATTTCCCTTAGTTGGTACTGATTATGCAGAACCATGACTCTGCCTGTACGATCTGAAATAAATCTTTCCAGTTTCTCCATATAGATATCTGATGTAATGCTTCCCTCAGCTACATAAGTCAGCCCCTTTTCCCAGCTTGCTGTCAGTTCAGGATTCAGCAGTGAACGTATTGAATTGTCTACAACCTCATAAACCATTTCACCAAGCTGTGTCGGTGTCACGATCTGAGTCTTCTTATTCAGTGACAGATAACGGATCGTGACGAGTTTTTTGAGGATTTCTGCACGAGTTGCGCTGGTTCCGATGCCTGAACCTTTGATCTGTGCACGCAGCTCCTCATCTTCGATCAGCTGCCCTGCATTTTCCATTGCCAGAATCATAGAACCTGAATTATACCGTTTCGGCGGAGACGTTTCTCCTTCTTGATCATCAGCTTCTTCACCGGCAGGCGTGACCCCTTTTCAGATTCTTCAGCATATCCAGAAATGCTGCATCGCACCCCACATCTTCAGTTTCATCCTCTTTCTGGGACTGTGTATTTTGTGCCTTCTTTGGCATACCGGCTACTTTCAGATATCCCTCTTCTGTCAGGACTTTGAAACTGGCATAAAAACTTTCCGTACGGATCTTTAATGTCATAGACAGCTTTCTATACTGTGCAGGCGGGTAAAAAGATACTGAGAAAACGTCTGCACATAGCTTCATAAACACTTCGAGACTGCGGATGAAGACCTCGAAGTGCCCCAATCCCTGACCGGTAGGAATAATCGCATAATGGTCTGTGATCTGCTTGTCATTGGTATATCTTGTAGACGCAATATTCTTATAGCTTCCCATAGCCAGGACTTCATCTGCAAAGGTCGAAAAATCCGGTACCTGCTTCAAGCCACTGATATTTCTGCTGATCTTTTCGCAACAGCTGTCGAAAGCACTCTGGCATCAGTTCTTGGATAAGTTACTAGTTTCTTCTCATACAGCTCCTGAACGATTTTCAATGTCTCGTCCGGACTGATCTTGAACATCCGTGAACAGTCATTCTGCAATTCTGCCAGGTTATACAAAAGCGGTGGATTCTTCTTCTCTGTCTTTCTCTCAATAGCAGTAACCTCCGCCTCCATAGGCTGCACGCGTTCAATATAAGTTGTCAGCTTAGCCGCATCTTCCTTTTGTTTTGAAACCATTTTCCTTATATAAGACCGGCTTCTGCCAGGCGACAGATTCTTCTGTCACACGCCATTCTGCTTCCACTTCCCGCCCCATCACATCGGCAACGGCCAATACACGGTAAAACGGGGTCTTTACAAAATATCGTATTTCCTGCTCACGCCTCACAACCATCCCAAGTACACAGGTCATCACACGGCCAACAGAAATGACCGTATACTTTGTACCCAGATAGTTGGACATAGACTGACCATACTTCAAAGTCAGAAGTCTTGAAAAAATTAATGCCCATCAGATAGTCTTCTTTGGCTCTCAGATAAGCCGCATCAGCCAGATGATCATACTCTGCCAAAGGTTTTGCTTCCCGGATACCCCTTAAAATTTCTTCTTCAGTCTGAGAATCAATCCAGACTCTTCTCTTATCCTTGTCCCCAACATGAGCCATCTGATCTACCAGACGGTAAATGTATTCTCCTTCTCTTCCCGAGTCGGTACAGACATAGATGCAAGTCACATCTTCTCTTATTTAATAAACGTTCCACAATGAAACTGCTTTTTACGTCATCAATTAATTCATATTTAAATTCTTCAGGTAAAAACGGCAATGTATCCAAAGACCATTTTTTGAGTTTCGGATCATAAACTTCCGGATAACTCATTGTCACCAGATGCCCGACACACCATGTCACAACGGCATCAGCTGATTCAAGATAACCATCAGCCGCACGCCCGCTGACATTCAAAACTTTTGCAAATTCTTTGGCCACACTGGGTTTTTCTGCTATATATAACGATTTACACTGCACACTTTATTCTCCGTAAATTTTATTCTTGCTATTTTATCATTTCTTTCTGGTTATCACATATTTTCCGGCAATTGTCAAGTAGTGAAAAATTTTTTCCGCATATCTTTATGTTCATGCTATAATAAAGTCAGCTGAATTCTGATACAAAGGAATCAGACAACAGTTAATTATCATCCATTACAAGGAGGTTTATCATGACACCCAAACAACAATATTATAAAAATCTTGCAGATACTATGATTTCTCGTCTCGAAAAACGAGGCTTTGAAGCCAGCTTCGTACCTGACAGACAAGCAGCACTTGAAGCCATCATGCCTTACCTTACCAATGGCAATACTGTCTCCTGCGGTGGTTCCATCACACTTAATGAAATTGGTTTCAATTCCGCTGTGAAGGATGCCAACTGCACTTTTCTGGACAGAACCACAGCCAAAACACCTGAAGAAAAGGATGCCCTTTATTCCAAAGTTGCCGTCTGCGATTACTATTTCATGAGTACCAATGCTATCACAACAGACGGACTTCTAGTGAACATTGATGGATACGGCAATCGCGTTGCTTCCCTCATCCATGGTCCTAAAATGTGATCATTATCACAGGTATGAATAAGGTCTGTCCGATTTGGATTCAGCATATAAACGTGTAAAGCTCTCTGCTGCACCGCCGAATGCCGTCCGTCTGGATAAAAAACACCTTGCGCTGTAACCGGCAAATGTGCTGACTGTCTGAGTCCTGACTGCATATGTACACATACTGTTATCACCCGCCGTTCCAATATTCCGGGAAGAATCAAGATTCTCCTTGTAGGTGAAGAACTTGATACTAAAATGCAGCCGCAGTTACTTTTCTTTTGATATCGACGGAACTTTTTACTCTCCAATGATACACACCAAATTCCCGAAAGTGCCCTCAATGCAATTGCTGCTGCCCAAAAAACGGTCATCTGGCATTTATCAATACAGGGCGAACACTCCGAACCATGCCTGCCTTCCTGAAAGAGCTGGGGTTTGATGGTTTTTCTGCGGCTGCGGCACAAGAATTGTCTGCCGCGGTGAAACTCTGCTGGCTCATTCTTTCCGAAGAGGAACGTAGCCGCATCATTGATCTGATGGAAGAATGGCAGATTGAAGCCTTTCTGGAAGGCTCTGAGGATGTCTACTGTCAACGCAGAGATTATCGGCAGAAAGTCATGAATATCGTCCGCGCATCCTTCAACAAAGAAGGGCTGGGACTTTCTAAATTTATAGAAGACCGTAATTTCGTCTTTGATAAATTTGTCTTTGTCTCCGACAACCCTGCCAATTCAGATGCATTTATCCGAAGCATTACATCTTTTATAGATGTTATTGATCGCGGCAAAGGCATGTATGAATGTACCGAAAGGTTTTTTCTAAAGCTTCCGCCATGCAGCTTCTGTCCGAACATCTAAATATCTCCATGGACAATACATGGGCCTTCGGTGACAGCAGCAATGATCTGCCGATGTTTGAAGCGGCGGCTCACGGCATTGCCATGGGGGGATCATTCTTCTGTCCTTGAACCATTTTCAGAAATGATCACAGATACAGTGGACAATGACGGCATTGCCAAAGCACTTTCGCATTTCGGACTGATTTAAATTTTCCATAAACCCTTCGATGAAATAAAGGGGCTGATGCAGATAGAAATATCCGCATCAGCCCCTTTTGACAAATTGAACATCAGATATTATTCATACAGCGGATGTTTATCTGTCAGTGATTTTACAATAGCCATTGCTTTATCTTTGTTTCCGTCGAAATCTTTTTAAGGTTAATGCAATCGCTTCTGCAATCTGATCCATATCCTCTGCATCAAAACCTCTTGTTGTTGCAGCTGGTGTACCAAGTCTTAAACCACTTGTAACAAATGGAGACTGGGGATCATTTGGAATTGCATTCTTATTGCATGTGATATGAACTTCATCAAGCATCTTCTCAGCCTGTTTACCTGTAAGTCCAAGATTCTGAAGATCAACCAGCATCAGATGATTATCTGTACCACCGGATACGATTGTGATACCTCTCTTCATCAGACCATTAGCCAGTGCCTGTGCATTCACAAGAATCTGTTTCTGATAATCCTTGAAATCATCACTGAGTGCTTCTTTTAATGCAACTGCCTTGCTGCAATCACATGCATCAGAGGGCCACCTGTGTACCTGGGAAAATAGCTGAATTCAATTTCTTTGCATATTCTCTGTACCGCAAAGGATCATACCACCTCTTGGTCCACGGAGTGTCTTATGTGTTGTTGTTGTAACAACATGTGCATAAGGATTGGACTTGATGAAGACCGGCAGCCACAAGACCGGCGATATGTGCAATATCAACCATCAGGATTGCATTGACCTTTATTCTGCAATCTCTGAATCTCTTGAAATCGATTGTTCTGCAGTATGCACTGGCACCTGCTACAATCAGTTTTGGCTGACATTCAAGGGCAATTTTTCTACTTCATCATAATCAATAAACCTTTTCATTGACACCGTAAGGTACGCAATGGAAATACTTTGCCAGAAGTTCGCTGAGCTCCCGTGTGACAGATGTCCGCCCTGGATCCAAAGCCATACCCATAAATGTATCGCCCGGTTTCAGAAATGCCTGGAAAACTGCCATATTGGGCCTGAGCACCTGAATGTGGCTGTACATTCGCATAAGCAGCACCAAATAACTTCTTTGCTCGTTCAATTGCAAAGATTTTCTACAATATCCACATACTGACATCCGCCATAATATCTTTTGCCCGATAACCTTCTGCGTATTTATTGGTCAGAGGGCTTCCCATTGCTGCCATAACAGCTTTACTTACAAAGTTTTCTGATGCAATCAGTTCGATATTTTGGTTCTGTCTTCCTTTTTCTAACTGGATAGCTTCTGCAATTTCGCTATCTACAGCTGAATTTCATCAAATGTGTACATTTTGCACTACCTCCTTTGTTGTCTGCGGGAACGCAATGCACTCCCCGCTTACCCTTTTTATGTCATTTATAAAAAATGTAAATAACCTTTTATTCTTCTGCCTGCTCAGTCTCATTCACACGGATACCAAGCTCTTCGAGCTGCTTCTCATCAACTGTATCCGGTGCATTTGTCAGAAGGCAGGATGCATCTTTACCTTAGGAAAGGCGATGACATCCTGATACTATCCACTTTGGCCATCAGCATAATCAGACGATCAAGACCATAGGCCAGGCCTGCATGAGGCGGAACACCATATTTGAAAGCATCCAGAAGGAAACCAAACTGTTCATGTGCTCTTTCCTTAGTAAATCCAAGAGCTTCAAACATTCTCTCCTGAATATCATCCTGATGGATACGGACGCTGCCGCCACCGATTTCTGTTCCGTTAAGAACAATATCATATGCTTTTGGCACGGACACGGCCAGGATCTGTATCGATATACTGAAGATCTTCTTCCATAGGCATTGTGAATGGGTGATGCATTGCCTGGAATCTGTTCTCTTCATCAGACCACTCTAATAATGGGAATTCTGTTACCCAGGAAGTTATACTGATTCTTGTCAAGCAGTCCCATCTTGTCTGCCAGTTCAAGTCTCAGGGCACCTAAAGATGCATATACAATCTTATTCTTGTCCGCTGCGAATAAAAGAAGGTCTCCTGGTTCACCCTGCATCGCTGAAATCAATGCCTGCATCTCTTCATCTTTCATAAATTTTGCAAATGAAGATTTAATAGAACCATCCGGCTGAATTGCAATATAAGCAAGACCTTTTGCACCATATCCCTTAGCAAAATCAACAAGTGCATCAATCTTCTTACGAGGCATGCTTCCCTGTCCCTTTGCGTTGATTCCTCTTACAGAACCGCCATCTGCGATCGCATTCTTAAATACTGCAAACTCGCAGTCTCTGACAACATCTGTGACATCGTTCAGTTCCATACCAAAACGTATCCGGCTTATCAGAACCAAATCTGTCCATAGCTTCCTGCCATGTCATTCTCTGGATTGGCAAGCTTTACATCAACATCAAGAACTTCCTTAAAAAGGTATGCAAGAAGTCTTTCATTAACATCGATTACATCATCAACATCAACGAATGATAATTCCATATCAATCTGTGTAAATTCAGGCTGTCTGTCTGCACGAAGATCTTCATCACGGAAGCATCTTGCTAACTGGAAGTAACGATCATAACCGGATACCATCAACAGCTGCTTGAATAACTGCGGTGACTGCGGCAATGCATAGAAAGAGCCCGGGTGAATACGGCTCGGAACAAGGTAATCTCTTGCGCCTTCCGGTGTACTCTTTGTAAGCATCGGTGTCTCGATTTCAAGAAAACCTTCTTCTGTCAGGAAGTTTCTGATAACCGCACAAGCTCTGCTTCTCATCATAATATTCTTCTGAAGGTCCGGTCTTCTCAGATCCAGGAAACGGTATTTCAGACGCATTTCATCTTTTGTCTTGCTGTTTTCTTCAATATGAAATGGCGGTGTCTCTGATTCAGACAGAATTCTCAGTTGCTCTGCAATAACCTCGATTTCACCTGTCGCAAGGTTCTGATTCACTGCACCGGCACGTTCACAAACCTGTCCTGTAACAGCAATAACAAACTCACTCCCTAAGCTTGCCAGCCTTCTCAAAAATCTCCGTACCGCATTTATTCTCTTCAAAGATGATCTGCAAAATACCGGATCTGTCTCTTAAATCGACAAACACAACGCCGCCTTTATTTCTGCTCTTCTGTACCCAGCCCATTACTGTGACTGTCTGTCCAACCTGAGCTTTACTTAATTCTGCACAACGATGGGTACGTTTTCATACCGCTCATTGATTCAGCCATATTAAAAAACTCCTCTCTGTTCTTTTGTACTATTAATTAATCATTATAAACTTTTTCGAATTCTTTGAAGCCTTCTGCTTCCAGTTTTTCAATCTGCTGCTTCATATTCTTGCGCATTGGCTGGATAGTTACAGTTGTTCCTTCTGCACGAAGTGCCTTTGCACGCTTAAAGATTTCAAGTTTTCTGTCAAGGGATACATTCTTGCCAATGAGAATTGCCAGATTCTTCTCTGAAACAGGTGTCACAGTCTCAAAGCTTATCCTTCAAAATAGTGATAATACGCTCAAAGCCGATGGAGAACCCGCAGGCACTGACATCCTGTCCGCAGAACTTGCCAATCATCTTGTCATAACGGCCGCCGCCTGCGATAGAAAAATTGTAGCCGTCAATACTGATTTCAAAGATTGTACCTGTATAATAACCCATACCTCGCACAAGTGTCGGATCAAATGTAATCTTAACATGCTCATTGATCATCGCTTTCGCACATGAAATGATATCATCAACTCCGTCAACAACCTTTCTGTCCAGATACTCTTCTGCAATATCCTTACACAGAAATCACCGCATGTCACATCACCTGAAGTGACTCATAGATAGACAGGTAACGTGTCACAACCTCTTCTGCATAACCATTCTCTATCAATTCCTTTCGGATACCATCAAGGCCGATCTTGTCATACTTATCAAGAGAGATCAGCACAGAACCGATTGCCTCTTCATCAAATCCTGCCTGCAGCGCTGCTGCACGAAGAATCTGACGATCATTGATATGGATCGTAAAATCTGTGATGCCTACTTCGCTGAAAATCTGAGAAAGCATATCTGAAGTTGCAGCTACAAGCTCGATCTCTGCCAGATTCGTGTCATCACCGAGAATATCAATATCACACTGTGTGAACTGACGGAAACGACCTTTCTGAGGATTATCAGCACGCCATACATTGCCGATCTGCAACGCCTTAAAAGGTGTCGGCAGCTTCTCCTTGTTGTTCGCGTAATATCTTGCCAGCGGAACAGTCAGATCATATCTAAGACCATTGTCTGCAAACTCCTGCTTACCGGCATCGATGGCTCTTGTCAGGTCAGCACCTCTCTTCATCACCTTGAAGATCAGCTTCTCGTTGTCGCCGCCCTGTTTGGATGTCAGGTTCTCTATATGTTCCATAACTGGGTTTCAATCTGCATAAAGCCATAGGCCGCATAACTGGTCTTGATCATCTGCAGAATATGTTCTCTGAGACGCATATCTGCAGGAAGCATATCGCACATGCCTTTTTACAGGTGTTTTAATAAACTTCATTATATCCTATACACTCCCTTCTAATTATTCGATCATAACGTTTATCATCGCATCTGAAAAAAAACGCCTGTATACATTCTAGCCTATATTGCCACGAACCGCAAGGTCTGATTTTAGAAAGTTACAAGAATAAATTCCAAAAATATCCGTTATGCGGCAATAATCAGCTTATGACTGTCATATAAATAGCGATAAACATGATTTGAAAGAATTTCCTCATCCGAGACAATCTGATGATTTACCGTCTCCACAACCTGCCGCATATCCCAGGCGCTCACATCCTCATCCACAGGAATCAGCAATACTTCATGGATACTGCTTGGCAGTACAAAAATATCTCTTCCACAGAATCTGCAAAACTTTTGAGACAGTCTGTGTAAAATAAAACCGAAGCCCCATTCAGCCTGATTGCATTGGTCAGCACATACAAAGGCATCTCTCTGGCTCCTTCATTCTCTTCAAGAAATACACCATACTCTTCTGCCATCTGATCATCTGCCATCTCAAAGATCATATCCTGTACCGGCTCTACTACCCCCTCCCACAAACGCTGCATATTCGCCACTGCCAATTTATAAAGATCCGAAGCCGTCACTTTCCATCTTCTCATCAGATCATCCATATCAGCACCGTTCCGATCTGACTTGACTCCTCCTCAACCAATATCCGAAATGTCAGTGCCAAATCCAGCTTTCGAATAAATGGGCAATGTTCAAGTTTCTGACGATTCTTCTCATAATTCACTACTCTGAGGATAATATGATCGCTGATATTCTCAAAAGCCTCAAACCATTCTCCTGTCACAGGCGGTGTATAGACATTACACTGTCTGCAGATGACGATGATCTGATCAATCAGATCATCCGCTGCACCTCTTAAATACTGCTCATAAAATATCCCTCATATAAAAAAACAGGTGCTGCGTTCTCTCCTTCTCTCTGGATCGTCATGATTTCAGACATCACACCATTATTCTTTGCAATCTCCGACAGAACAACCTCTGTCTCTCTGTCATCGGCCAGAACAGACTCCACGTTCTCCCGTATATAAGTCACAAACTCCCCATATGATAAAACTGACTGATGCATTATATTCCTCCCATATATGATTGATTTCGTCCCGGCCGTGAACAGTTATGCTATATTATAATCACGACAATTCTCCTCATCAATGATGATTCATCGACGCTTACCAAAGCCAGCCTGCATCAGTCAAATTAAATCGACAATGGTTGTCTTCTTCCTTTTCAGGCAACACAAAACGAACCGGTACAGTCTTCCTCTGTACCGGTTCGCATCATCACTAAAACATTAAGCTCTTACAGCCTTCTTTAGTAAATTTTTTAATTCGTCCACATTAAATTCATAATGCTTGCCGCAGAAATGGCAATTCACTTCTATCGGCTTCTGATCATCGATCATGTCCTGGATTTCTTTCTTGCCGATACTGACAATCGCTCTCTCCACACGTTCTCTTGAGCAATCGCAGACATAACCCGTTGGCGTTTCTTCATAAAATTCAATATCAAAACCATCCAAAACGCGCGGATCATGCCTTCCGGGGTCTCACCCTCCTCAAGCATCGTTGTCACAGAGGGCAGTTTCTTCATTCTCTTCCAGTTTATCGATCACCGCATCATCTGTAAACGGCATCAACTGAAGGATAAAGCCGCCGGCCTGCTTCACGGTATTGTCCTTTTCCATAAGAACCCCAACGCCACACTGGAATTAATCTGCTCACTGGTCGCGTAATAGTAAGTGAGATCCTCTGCAATCTCGCCTGATACAAGCTGTGTCTGACCAACATATGGCTCTTTCATGCCCATATCTTTGATCACACTTAACACACCGAGATCCAGGGGCGCCTTCCAACATCCAGCTTTTGCCCTTGCTGTTCGGAGGCAGCATTACATCCGGATTATTGACATAGCCTTTCACTGTACCGTCTGACTTAGCAGTCACTGTAAGCCCTCCAATCGGACCGCTGCACTGGATCTGAAGTGTCAGAAGATCCTTCTCGCCTTTCATCATACTGCCCATCATAGCACCTGCTGTCAGCAGTCTTCCAAGAGCTGCTGTTGCTACAGGACTTGTATTATGTATCTCTTTTGCTTTTCTACTAAATCTCTTGTTGATGCTGCAAAAATTCTGACCTGATTGTCAGCTCCTGAAGCATGTACGATATAATCAGTCATTTCTATTCCTCCATCTGTCTTAAACAGTCTTTTTGCCGTGTTCTCTCGCCACAAAATAAACCCTTTCACTATCAGGCTTCGGTTTATTATACGTAAAAGCGTCATAAATTGCAAGTACTTCCATACCCGCTTTCTCAATCAGTGTTTTTACCATTTCAAGGAATAGGCCCGCTGATAATGTGTCTCACAGTAACGTCTGAACAGCTCCCCATCTTCCTGAACAAAAATCGTCAGATCATATTCATTGATCATCTCTTCTTCATCGTAAAATTATCCCATATAAAACTGCATTCTTCACGATTCTCGGCAATAGTCTGCTCTCCCAGTATTTCCTGATATTTGTAAACCGTATTCAGATCGAATACAAAAATACCGCCGGATCCAGATAATTATTTACCAGAGAAAAACCTGCAGCAGATCCTCTTCCTCCAGAATATAATTCATACTGTCGCAAACGCTGACAGCTGCCCGCATCGTTCCGTAAAGTTCAAATTCACGCATATCCTGCAGTAAATATAAAATATCCGGCGATGATTTTTCCTTTGCAATTGTCAGCATTTCTTCTGACAGATCGATGCCCGTCATGTCATAACCATGGGCATCCAGATATCTTGTCATAGCACCTGTACCGCATCCCATATCCAGCACAAGACCATCCTTCACACCATATTTTTTCAGCAATGATACCAGATATGCCCCCATTCATCATAGGGCACATTATCCATGAATGTATCATAAACCTGTGCAAATCCTGTATAAGCTTCCATTTGTTTTATTCCTTTTTCTTTTTGACTGTTTTTTTTTGATGATGCCTCCGATTCTGCCGGATTCACTGGCCGTCAATGCACCCCAGCCTTCTTCTATAATTCTGTCAAAAGCCCAAGTTCCTCGGCAATTTCATATTTAACCTGTTCATCCGGCTTCAATTCCCGAATCGGCACCTGTTCACCATTTTTCTTCGTTATTTTTCTATCCAGAAATCTCTCATCACCCATCTGTATCGTCTCCTTTACAGAATCAGAGTATCTCCAAATCTCAGGGACTTATCCCCGAAAAATACTATTCTCCTGAATTATAATCGATTTTTTAAAAAATCAATCCATGTCTTTAATGCAAATGAATAAATCAATTTCTGTCTGACCTTTTTCTGAAGAATCTGCTCTAATGCATACTGATAATCATCCAGCTGACGCTGATAACGTTTCTGCAATATTTCAGCACCATTCCGGATTGGAACACGATCTGTCTTATAATCCAGAAGGATCACTGCATCATTTTCTTCAAAGTAGGCATCTATGATTCCCTGTATCAGAACTGTCTCCTCTCCGGCTATCCCCGGGCGAACAACTGAAACCGGAACCCCATCACAAATTGTGCCTCACGATACAGCTGATGACGCCTGTCTGCCTGTGTCATCCGCCTGCCAAGATCAGAAAATACCATATCAGCCAGATTTTTTACACTAATACTTTTCTTTGCTCAGCTGCCAGCGGCCGCTTTTCTCCATTGCAGATAGCTGTGCCCGCAGCCATTTTTCATCTCTCTCATCCGGACATCCTGCAAAATCCAGCAATTCAAGTACACGATGATAGGCTGTTCCCCCGAAATGCACCGATATATTCCCCGGCTGCATTTCCGATTCATCGACATCTTTCATAAAATCCGGCAATTCTTCATCACCTTCCGGTATCTCCCGAATTCTTCTCAGGTCCGTTAATTCTTCTGCTTCCTGAATTTCTTCCATAGCATATTTTTTAATTCAGAAACAGAATATTTACCCTTCACGGAAAGCAATTCAAGCTGCGCATACTGCCATTGACATCCCGCTCAAGCGCCTTTGCCATTGCACTCTCCTGATTCTGACTTACAGAACGTTCAAGCAATTCTTCTTTCTGCCAGCGTTTTCAATGGTCCTTCCAACTTCACGTCCCGCCAGCTCTCTTATATCAACCATTCTGACGATAAAATCGTTTTCAGCGTCTTTCCTCAATACTGCCGGCATGATCCAGTCAGATAGGATTTTGCTGATGTCAGCATCCAGTCCGAAATGCTGCATCAGCACTCTCCCCGCGCCTTCGCCAGTCATCCAGCTTTTCCTCTATCTTTTTGAGCCGTCTGCACCTGTCATGACCAGTTTTTTTTTGCACGGGTCATGGCCACATACAAAATCCTCTGTTCTTCCGCCAATGTCTCAAGATTCAATCTGGATGAAAGATACTTTTTTGTATGCAGAGGCCATTTTCTTTCTGCTCTGAAGATTGACCGCATCTATACCGATCCCGGCCTCTGAATGCAGGATCATTTTGCTGATACTGTCTTTAAAATTAAATTTTTGCCTAATCATGACAAGATAACAATCGGAAATTCCAGACCTTTGCTCTTATGAATGCTCATAATTTGCACGCGGCCTTTGTCACCCTCCGGCATAGCAGCCTCTCCGAAATCAATCTGATTCTTCTTAAGCTGTTCAATATAACGCATAAAATCAAATAAACCGCTGTAGCTGCCGGAAGCATATGTTACTGCCCGCTCCTGCAAAGATCCAGATTGGCCTTTACGGCGCTCTCCTCCCGGCAGGGCCTGTACATAATCATAATACCCTGTTTGATCATAAATATATCGGATCAATTCGTATAATTCCATATAAACAGAAGCTCTACGAATATCCGTCAGCAATGTCAGAAACTTCCAGTTTTGTCATAACCTGCCAACTCCCGACCACATCCGGTACAGGCTTCAAAAGATGTTCTTCCTGATTTGCAGAACGTACCATGGCCAGTTCTTCTGATGTCATTCCGACAATCGGCGAACACAGGACAGCTGCCAGCGGAATATCCTGTTTTGGATTATCCACCACCGACAGAAACTGAAGCATTGTCTGTATCTCGATCGTATCAAAAATCCCGCAGACATTTCAGCGCAAGCCGAATATTCTCGGCTGTCAGTATATCCACAAACTTTTCCTGCCCATCCTGTCACCGTTCTAAGCAAAATAACAATATCCTTATATCCGGCCTTTCTGTAGATTCCCCAAATCACTGTCATAAATATCAAGACCATGTTCGCTATCCGTCAACTCACAAGAATTCTGGCGGCAGCAAGCTTTGCTTCCAGAGAAACTGTATCCACCTCCTCTTCCGGATCTGCTTCCTCCGAATCTGCTGTCAGGAAAAGCACTTCCGCAGAGCCGGCAATATTTTGCCGGGTGCTTCCAGGATATTCCATTCCCGGATAAAGTGCTGCATGCCGTCATAATCAATCCCGCCAAGACTTTTTCTTCATGATCCTGCGGAAAATAATTAATCCCTGACAGAACACTTTCCCTGCTTCTGAAATTCCGTGAAAGATCAATTCGCTGCATGTGTTTCATCCTCTGACGCATCTGCATAGCGATGATATTTATCCATAAAAATCGCTGCATCTGCCAGTCTGAACCGATAAATACTCTGCTTAACATCACCGACCATAAAACGGTTGTACTGACCTTTTCGCCCCTTGACAAAAGACTCAGAATCAGCTCCTGCACCAGATTACTGTCCTGATATTCATCACAGACAACCTCTTCATAAAACTCGCAAAGCTCATCTGCTACTGACGTAGGCGTTACTCTCATCCGGCCGTTTTCATCCTCCGAAAAATCAGCCAGAAGTCTCAGCATATCATGTTCCAAATCTGAAAAATCCAGCATATTTCTATCCGCCTTTGCTGCTTTAAACTGCTGTTCAAAGGCATTCACCAGTTCTGTCAGCATTTTCACAGATGGATAGATATAGGCCATTTCCTCCAATTCTTCCAATGGATGAACAAAAATAACCTGTACGCAGATTTTCCACCGCTGTCTTAAAATCAGCATGAATCTCTTTCACCTGCTCTTTGATTTTTTGCATCAACTGAAGATGATACCCGAGGCAGCCGCTTCCATGTCACCTGCTGCAGAATTTCTCTGGCTCCGTCATAAGTTTCGGCCTCAGTTAATTGCCCCAGCCACTTCATATCCGCATCAATAACCTGTAAATAGGGTTCCACACCATCCGGTTATCAGACACAGCTGTCTGGCCTGTTCCAAAAAGAATATCATATTTGGAAAGCATATTTTTTAACTGCAGCATGGAAAAATGCCGTTACTGCACAGGCACCATTTTGACTGCTCTCACCGGAATAGGCTGCCAGACACTGGCAGCTTCAATACTCGGCCATGGAAAACCTCCTGGAATAATCATAGAGCTGTATGATCATTTCTGCAATGCCTGATCCGGCCTTACCGCTGGCATAGCGATCCAAAAATCCGGAATGCGATTCTCGGAAGCATAATAAGTTCCATGACATCTTCTGCAACATCCGCCTTCAAAAAGCTTCAGCTCCGCCTCATCGCCAAGTCTGAAGGAAGGATCAAGTTCAGCACTTTCAAAATGCTCCCGAATTGTTTTTCAGGACACAGACTGTGAATCGTCGAAATCTGTGCACATGGCAAAAGAAGTTTCTGTCGAATCCACCCGGTGTTTCAGGCTCCTCCTGCAGTTTTTTATCAAGCCCCTTCCCGATTCGTTCCCTCATCTCAGCGGCGGCTGCATTGGTAAATGTAACCACAAGAAGGCGTTCAATCTCCACCGGATGTTTTTTTGTCCGTCAGCTGCTGTATCAGCCTTTCTACCAAAACTGCCGTTTTGCCTGATCCGGCTGCCCGCAGAGACAAGCACTGAGCACTCGTGCATCGATAACCGCCTGCTGCTTTCACTCCACTGAAAACTCATTCTCCCGCCTCCTTTCTGATCATCTGCCATATTTCATCCTTTTCATTTTCTCAGTCGATGCCAGTCAAAACCCTTCCAAAAGACGGATCAAATCCACAGATAAACTTTGAAACTGCAGTAATCACAGGCTTTTTGTCCATAACGATATGGATGAACACTGATATCACCTGAAAAATACGTTCCCCAACTGTCTTGTTCTTCGTTTCACATGCCATGACAATATGTCAAAATTCTCAGGCGGTGCAGCACCGACAATGCCGATAAAGAGCCGTCTTTTTTAATGTCACCGGCAATACTTTCGGCGGCATCTCCGGATGCTGATCCATATGATGAATGATCTCTGTATCATCTACCACAAGACCATCCACCGCCAACTGCTCAAGAATTGCTGTCTCATCATTCTGTTCCCCAACAAAATCTTGAAAACTCCTGGATGCCACCAGAGGATCATCAATGTGATAATAAAGAATACCCGCCGGAATGACAATGCATTTTGATCTTTTCGCCGCTGTTCCTCACAGGCAGCGTTCCTATAGACCATCAGCTGAAGCTGAAGGCCATGAAAAAACAGATGTCAGATCAAACTTGGTACTACCGGACTTGTAATCAATAATTTTCAAAAAGACCTTCTCATCCTCTTCACAGAGATCCATTCGGTCGATTTTGCCATTGAGGGTCATCACACCACGATCACCATGAAAGGTGCATATGATGATTCTCAAGTTCTGTTGTGAAACGCACTTCGTAGCCAACAGGCTCAAAATCACCCTTCTTCAGCTGCTGCTGCAGAGCCCATATCGTCCGTTTTGTCATGCGCATAATTTTCTCTGTAAGATACTGCGCCCTCATACTGTCCTGCATAACTGAGTGATTATATTCAAAGTACAACACTCTCCACGCATTCTTCCACCAGACGATCTCTTGTTTCATCCGGAATCGTACGCCACTGATAACCGCTTCTTCCTATCCTCAGAGAAAAAACGTTCAATTGCCTGATGAAAAATCATACCGATGTCCGGTGCCTGTACCTGATAAATCTTTCTCTCCTTCAGATGAAGCCCGTAAGAAAGAAAATGTGCATAAGCACAGGCTGCATATTTTCCAGCATCGTGACACCGCCGGTGAGCTGACCGCCGTAAATAGCCTTCACAGCCGCCTGGGATAAAGGATCCCCATGTATAATGATAGAAAGCAGCCTCCACCAGCTGCCGGGTCTTCCCTTATACTCCGGATTGCTGTAAAACCAGTCATAAACCTCCTGCCAGTTTTCCTGAATCTGTCCGTTTTCACTGATTTCCCGAAGCCCTCGGATCAAGAACTGATAATTATGCCAAAAATCTGTATTCTGTTCCTCATTCATACGAACTCTCTGAAGCTTCATTTGAGGAAAACATTCTTGATCCGGTTCAATATAGAAGAAGGCCGCTTTTTCTTTTACAGAAGCATCCTGCTCTGACCAGGTCAAAATCAACTGTTCCGACGGTTTGGTCATATTCATATAGAGGTAAACTGTTCCGTACATGTGTTTTCTCTGGACACTGGGTGCCAGATGAATATGATGCATTGCCAGCTTTCCCCTCTCAATCTCCGTCAGAAGTCCCCGCTATTTTCCATAAGCGGTACAAGTCCATCATTCATGCTACGAAAACAATACTTTGACGTCTTCCAGTCGTGTACGCCGTATATCACCAAACGTCACCTGATCCAATCCCGGTGGATGATACCAATTCGAACATCGCTGATCCCTGCTTCAAGCACCTCTGAAAAAATATCTGTATTGAAAGAGGTTCCTCTCCCAGAATCAGATGCATTGCTCCAGCAGACCGATGGCAACATCATAAATCTGCTCATATTCCCTGGCCCTTGACAGATCACCTCTGCTTTCAAAAAGGGAGTCCACGCTTCCAGCTGCCTGCGTATTGACAAATGCTGCATAACGATAAAGTGCCCGCATAAAAATCAACATTTCTTGCTTCTTTTATTCCGGCTCACACTATCCAATTCTTCCATAGGCAAAATCAGACGTTCCCGAATACCATTAATCCTATCCAGTTCCTCATCTGTCATTCCCTGCATCCTGGCCGTCCAGACTTTCGTCCATTTGGCATGACCGCGTATACCCAGTGCCAGCACATAATTTTCCAGCAGATCAGCCTCTTCTTCTGCAATACCGATAATCCGCTTGATATATCTGAAAACAGCGGCATAGCTGTACTTCTGAACAAAAATACCGCAAAGAGAACGAAGCCATTCGATCATCATATTGCCTGAAATATTGCGTCTGCCATCAAAGAAACAAGGAATCTGATACTTATCAAACCAATACTGTGCACTGCCGCGATAAAGATTCATATCACTGGCCACCACTGCAATATCTCTGTAGCGATAATTTTGACAGATACATATTCATGAATCTTCATGGCTGCATAGCCCATCTCCTCATTAGGCGTCACTAATCCATAAGCCCGGATATTCTCCGGAACATTCTCCCATGGCACAACTTTCTCCTGAAAGATTTTTCTCAAGAGACGCCAGTTCTTCACTATTTCTGAATCGTCCATTTTGACTCTCCTGTAAAAGAATATCCTTGTCTCTTGGATATAAGATTCTCACGACAGATCCGTTCCAGTTGAAAGATCGTATCCTTCGGCAGATAAAATAAATGCTCCACAGAAGAAACCTGATAGGGATTCGCAGCAGCGTCCACATTCAATGTCATCACCACTTTCGGTGCCAACTGCAGAATTCTGGTCATCGACGATACTGAATCGGTGTAAAGCCTGTAAAATCATCCAGATAAACCGTCACATTCCGAATGACCGCAGATTGTTCGATCACATCACATAAACGATCCGGTACTTCTTCTGTTGTCATATATTTTTCGTGGATTTTCTCCAGAAAAAGCTTCATAAATAACCGTAATATCCTGTAATTTGGCATACAAAACAGATTCTGTCCCCATCTCCATGCTTCTCTTTTGAGCATCTCCGGTGTGACCCCATACTGCAGCAGCTCCGACAGCATTGATTTGACCTCGTCTACAAAGCCTCTTTTGCGGATGTTTCACTCCTGAAGGCCGAAAGTTCCTCTTCATGTTCTGTCAGAAGCCGCCGTATAATCATGCTCTTGCCTGTATCTTCAAGTATTTCTTCTGGTTCATTCCCAGTTCTTCAAATATCCTGTGTTGTGACGTTCAAAACTCAGTACATCCACATTCATGACTCCGTGACGGGGATGATGGGTCACAATATTCTTCTGAGCCTGCATGGTATTCTGTTCCGGCACGATCAAAAAATCTTTTCATCAGGAAACTGCACCGACTGCCTGACGATCATCTGATACAATCTGGTGCCGGTTTTGCCGCTGCCTCCCAGAATCAATTGTAGTGACATACCTTTCTCCTCTCATATTTCATCTATTTCTCATATACATATAGTAACATTTTTACGGAGGGATTTCCATGCAAAGTGATACCCGCATTTTTGTTTTTCAGACTCCATAGCTGCTGACTGCCTTAGCAGTCGCTGTCATTCTTATACTTGCTGCAATTCTGGTTGTTTTTCAATTTATCCCAGCAAAAAGATGTTGCAAACATCCCCGGCTTCTGCATACACCGCAGGTATTTAACATCTTCAATTACACTTGGCGGTCAATCTTGTCGACATACAGGTCGTTGTCGACAAAGATCGGGTCAAATCAGCCTCCCATTGTGAATCTATGAATCTGTCGCAGCCATGTATCCCCTGCTTGCAACAAGCATGGATAATATATCTGCACAGCTGGCCGCCGGTGTTTCTGTCGAAGACATCAGCTATTCTTCCTCCAGCCGGTTTTACATCACAGGTTCTTCTGGGTGCCGTTTCCCAAGCCATTAACAAAACACGCTGAAAGTCTGAGTACCGCTTTCATCTGCTATTCAACAATCTCATCCAGTTCCTCCATCCACAATGTTGCACACGCATCACTTGGCATACGAAGATCACCTCTTGGGAAACAGCCACAGAACCTACCTTTGGACCGTCAGGCAAACAGGAACGCTTAAACTGCTGTGCAAAGAACCGACGGTAGAAAGTCTTCAGCCATCTTAAGATTGTGGCGGCATCATAAACACCTTCAAAAAAACTTGCAGTGCCAGGCGATAAACCTTGGCTGGTGCCGCCCGAAACGCAGAATATGATACAGGAAGAAATCGTGAAGTTCATAAGGTCCCACCAAATCTTCTGTCTTCTGGGAAATCTCACCGTCTTCCTGGCGGACTGTCTAGGGCTCACCGGTGTATCCAAAATATCCAGCAATGTTTCTTTTTAAAGTTTGGCTGTCCGCCGTATCCGCACAATATCTCACAAGATGACGCACCAATGTCTTCGGTACAGACGCATTGACACCGTACATAGACATGTGATCTCCATTGTACGTAGCCCATCCGAGTGCAAGTTCTGACATATCACCTGTACCGATCACCATGCCGCCCAAGCGATTGGCAATATCCATCAATACCTGTGTTCTCTCGCGTGCCTGACCATTCTCATAGGTCACATCATGTTTTGACGGATCCTGACCGATATCTGAAAATGAAGAGTAACAGCCTCCTTATCTACTTCCTCAAGGGTTGCTCCCCAGTCTGTGGACCAACTCACAGGCATTGTGATAGGTTCTGTCCGTCGTACCAAAGCACGGCATCGTCACAGCCATGATCTGTTTTCTGTCCATATCCAGCATATCAAAGCACATACCGTTACAAGCAGTGCCAATGTGAATCCAGGCCGCCTGAAATACCAACGACAGCATGCCTGCAGTGCGTATGTGCCAGACGCTTCTTAAGACCCATGGCCTGTATTGTCAAAATTTCTTCACATCGCCTTGCACGGTCGGTCTGATCATCCGGTACAAAAAGGATGCGGATCGATATATCTTAAAAGTTTGATCGGATGCATCTCAAGATCAAAATCAATGATTCGATAATCCTGATCAAAGTTTGGCTGCCATGTGGTCATTCTACGACGCTCACTGACAAGTTTTGATGTATCCAGATCTGCTGTGATCATCTGATTGTGAAAAGCGTTCGGACTCTGCCAGAAAACTGCCGTTTTCACAGATCAGATTATGTGCACCGAAAAACAAGATCCGTGGAAGATTCCCTTCACCTGCATCCCGCGTAAATATAACCGCAGACAAGTCTTGCTGACTGTCCGCTGACCAGAGACTTACGGTAAATATCTTTGCCAGTTGTCTCATCACTGGCCGACAAATTGGCTATAACAGTGGCACCTGCCAGTGCATGACCGATACTTGGCGGCTGGCAACCCAGAGATCTTCGCAAATCTCGATACCGAGGGTAAATGCCGGCATCTGACGGCATCTGAATAAAAGCTTTGTTCCGAAAGGATACTTTCTGCCGTTAAATAAAACCTCCGTCTCTATATCTCTGCCCCGCTGTGATAATGGCGGCCTTCATAAAAATTCCGAATATGTCGGAAGGTAAGATTTCGGTACAAAGCCGAGAATTTCACCACCATGAAGTACAGCAGCCACATTGTAAAAGAACACCGTTTACTGTCAGCGGAAGACCTGCCAGTACAACCATATTTCTGTCCCTTGTGGATTCCGTCAATGCCACCAGTGCCTTCTCAGCACCATCCAACAGACTTTCCTGAAGAAAAGATCACTGCATGTATAGCCTGTCAGGCACAATTCAGGCAGTACAAGCAGGCTCACGCCCTGCTCATAGGCCTCTGACACAAGTGCCGCTGCAGATGCACCGTTAAAACTGCAGTCCGCCACCCGGATATCCGGTGTGGCTGCTGCAACGCGTAAAAATCCGTCAAACATACGAATATTGCCTCCAAATTTATCGTTTTTCTCTGAGAAGACCTCTCCGGTAAGCATCAATAACTGCTCCAGATCCACAATATCTTTGCGAATCTGCACCGATATCTGTATCTGCCACCATTCTTCGCTCATTGACCAGCTGGACAACCGTAATGTTGGAATGGATATCTGTTTCTTCTATAATCGCCTTCTCAAAGGCTTTCAAAAGGTTCATGGGTAACCAGGCGGAGTCCATAGGAATTATAGATCAGGTTATAGCCTGCATGCCTGTTGTCTTCTGATAAGCTTTGGAAAATCCGCCATCAATAATCAGAAGCTTGCCATTGCCTTTGATCAGGGCTCTCACCTTTCTTGAACTTCACCGGCATATGTCCATTTACAATATGAAGGCCACTTCGGATCCATTCCGAATTCTCTGAGGATCATATCATAGATTTCTTCTTTCTCTATGAGTTTATAATAATAATCCTTGCGTTTCCTCTCTCAATGACGGTTCATTGATAAAATAGCGTTCGAAGGTGGCCATCTTCTCTTTGCCGTAAACCGGTGAATCCACATTGGACCAGATAAACCACATAATATCCTGTCCATAAAGACGTTCTTCCGGATCACTGCTCATATAATAGCCTTTTCTGGCAAAAACTTTTCAAGAAAATCATAGAGTGCCTTGCCCGAATACTTCTTGCCCTTCAATGTGACATCTCTAAATGTACCATCTTCATTGAAGGGAACACAGCCATGATAATACAGATTATCATTGTAGCAGAGATAGAGACTTCCCTGCTTAAAGAAGAACTGAATATGCTTCTGGAAGCTTCTCGCATCCCTTAAAGGCTGTTACCAGACGACTCATAATATCTTCCTCTTCCGTTGAAAGCTCATACCCGGATGTGCAGGGTCAATGGTCGAAGTTATGGTCCAACAGAATCATATTCCTTGCCGTCTATGGTTATCACTTCCTTCTCATAGTTGATCTTATCCAACAAAAAGTCTGTCGCCATATGGAATTCCGGACGACGCATCATCAACTGACCTTCCAGTTTAAGCTGAATAATGGCAATGGCCTTGTGCATCTTAACTTCCACTTCTTCTTCCACCTGGCTGATGCTGTAATCTTCACGCTCCACATGCTTAACCGCAAAAAGAGGCATGGATCATCCCCCGTAAACAGTATTGGCAAAAAGTTGGTAAAGGCATCGGGTTGATACCATGTCATCTTCCAGCGTGTTCAGGTTGCCATAACAGGCACTGATACGGATCACATTGGCAATACAGGCCGGATGGCCGCTGGCTGCTCTCCATCCAGAGCACATCATGATTGCCCCACTGGATATCAACCGAATGATAGGACATCAGCTTGTCCATGATTGCAGCCGCTCGGTCCTCTGTCGAAACATCACCCCAATATGCAGATGATCACAACCAGACGCTGAATCAGATTGCACATAACAAATAAATTCCCTTAGCACGGTTGATGCGGATGATCGTATTGATAATCTCATTATAATAAGCTTCTTTATTCAGAATATCTTCTCGTTCGTAGAGCAATTCTTCAATAATATAAGCGAATCCTTCGGCAGTGCTTTTCTGACCTTGGAACGGGTATATTTTGACTGGGAACGTTTACACACGAATCAGTCTGTGAAAAGTCATTCTGTAAAAAAGTCTTCAATATCATCTTCCTCTTTCTCGATTAGTTCCAGCTTCTTCTCCGGATAATAAATCAACGTTGCAAGCTGTTTCTTATCCTTGATACTGATGCTGTTGCCGAACTCTTCAATCTTGGCTCTGACTGCACCTGAACCGTTCTTCAGAACATGAAAAAACTGGTCTGCCTCCCCATGGATATCACTCAATGCATGCTCTGTGCCCTTCAGGTTCATAATGGCAGATAAGTTGATAATCTCCGTTGATGCCGACTTGCAATCGTCGGATATTTTTCAGATAAAAGTTTCAGATAACGTTTCTGTAAATCCCCCAGCTGTTCCATGGCGGCTCCTTTCCCTTTGCGTTTTCGACTAACCAATGACATCACTCATCTGATACATTCCCGGTTTCTGATCCTTTAAAACCGTGCAGCTTCAGATGGCACTTTTTTCAAAAAATAGCTTTGGAATAAACCGTATGCTTAATCTCGATAACTTCATCCTGACCGCAATAGAAAACCTCATGCTCACCGACGATAGTACCGCCTCTGACGGCCTGAATACCGATCTCATTGGCCTCTCTCTTGGCACGTTCTGCCGAACGATCCAGTTTATATGTATACCGATGATCCATCGCTTCATTGATGGCATCTGCAATGGCCAGTGCTGTGCCGGATGGCGCATCCATCTTCTTGTTATGATGCTTCCAACGATTTCAATATCATAACCGGCTTCGCCAGAATCTTGGCTGCTGCAGCTGCCAGTTTGAAAACCGTATTCACACCCAGTGACATATTGGCAGAACGAAGCACCGGAATCTGACTGGATGCAGCCTTTACATCCTCCAGCTGCTTGTCGCTCAATCAGTTGTACAAAGCTTCCAGCGGCATCTTACGTTTCAGCGCATACGCCAGAACGCCATCCACAGCCTGTGCCACTGAAAATCTACAATGCATCTGCATCCACATCACATGCATCGCAGGATGTGAACACCCAGATACGGGTTTTCTCTGTTGTCTGCACAGTCAATACCTGCCACGATCTCTGCATCATTGTCTTCTGATGCAAGTTTTGTAATCACCTGTCCCATGGCACCATTGCAGCCATGCATAATCATCTTTACCATCTCTATATCCTCCATTTAATTTGTTCTATTGTGATAAATATCCATTAATAACTGTTCATTGCCTTTCCTGTTACAGTCTTCTAACAATGCACTACTTTCATTTTACCCTACATCGCTTCATAACGCAATTATAGTTAAAGTATTGACATTCTTATTTATTTCCGAATTTCTGTGCAGCCCACGGGAGTCTATAACAGACGTGAGAGAACAACGGACATCGGATCCTATCTGTTACAGCGTCTGTAACTAAAAAGAAAAACTCTCCCGGATGCGCATTCTGATGCTCATCGAAAAAGTCTTTATTAAAATCTATTCCTTATTCTGCCAGCTTCAGGCCATAAGCCTTCATCGCTGCTGCCAGACGGGCCTTATGTTCGGTTCGATCTCTGTCAAAAGGCATTCTGAGGGGACCCGCTTCCATACCAAGCATGTTCATTGCTGCTTTGACAGGAATTGGATTCACTTCATTGAATAATTCATGCATCAAAGGCAGGGCCTTTAACTGAAGCTCAAGACTTCCCTTCACATCACCTGCCAGATATTTGGCAACGATATCATGGGAATCCTGCGGACAGATGTTGGAAAATACGGAAATAACACCAATACCGCCAAAGACAAGATTGGAACAACTTCATCATCATTGCCTGAGTATAAATCGATGCATCCTTCTGCCAGCTGCATCAATGTTGCAATCTGTGAGATATTGCCGCTTGCTTCTTTGATGCCACAATATTGTCACAGTTCTTAGCCAGAGTCACTGCTGTCTCAGGTGCGATATTCACGCCTGTACGGCTCTGAACATTGTACAGAATGATCCGGAAGATCTGTATGCTTTGCAATCTCTGTATAATGAGCTACAAGCCCCTTCTGTGTTGCTTTGTTATAATAAGGGGTAACAAGGAGCACACCATCTGCGCCTGCTTCCTCAGCCTCTCTCTGGTCAGATAGATTGCTGTCTCAGTACTGTTGGAACCAGTACCTGCAATAACAGGAATTCTGCCGGCTGTACGGTTGATAGCTGTACGAATACATTCAATATGTTCTTCCTCTGATAATGTGGAAGATTCACCTGTTGTTCCGCATATAACGATACTGTCTGTGCCATTGGCGATCTGATAATCAATGTTCTCCTCAAGTTTCTCAAAATTAACTGAACCATCTGCATGCATTGGTGTGACAATTGCAACACCTGAGCCTGTAAAAATTGCCATATCTCTTTCCTCCAATTTCTATTACTGCTATAAAGGGGACATGTACTTCTGCTCTTTTTGCAAGTCTTAGAGAATTCCACCGGAATTGACTATGGCATAAAAAAGAGCCGACACAATGCCGACTCATAAGAATATTCTCAACTATGAAAATTCTTCAAGCAGCACTCCATCAAAATGATGACAGTCATACAGCTCTTAACTGTATGCCCAGCAATATATCTTCCAGGGGATATAAGGCTTCGGCATATCATCCTTTCCAACTCATTCATCTGCACCTGACTGCATCCTGAGTTCTACTTATATAAATATGCGCCTCTACTTAATTACTATTTCATAGTATCACCAAACAACCATCATGTCAACAGCAAACTACATGCATGACGGCTTTTCAGAACAGGATCCTTTGACAATATCCAGACGTGAAATATAATCTGCATAAGGGATCAGTTCATCCGGAAGATGACGTCCTGTCATGATCAGTTCCACGGACTCATCCTTCATCTCGATCAGACGGATCACATCCTCGCAGGTAATGATTCCCAGGTCTACAAGCCCCAGTATCTCATCCAGGATCAAAACCTCACATTCTCCAATGGACAATACCTTCTTGGCAAAATTGTAGCCATTAAGAATGTTCACCTTCTTTCCTGCTTCTCTTCTTCCGTCAGATCTTCATAAAAGCTTCTTCTCTCTCGAACCTGAAGACCTTGATCTCCGGTTCCAGTCTCTTCAGATAATCAAGCCTGCCAGTCATCTTACCCTTCAGAAACTGAATGACAAAAACCTCTTTCTCTTCACTGGCGCAGACAAGTGCACGTCCCATCGATGATGTTGACTTGCCTTTGCCTTCGCCAAAAGTAAATCTTTACTAAACCTTTTCCACAACACTTACCTCTATGATTCCTGTAGAATCTCTCTATTCCGCACAGCCTCTGCACTCTCACTGCGCTTCATATAGACAATTGATGGTAATTCCGGTTTTTTAAAGCCTGCTTGCCAATTATCCGACTTTAAACAAATACATAATAGTAAATATCATATTCATAGAGAAACGTCAAGTAAAACCTCATAAACTGTCGCTTTTTTATCCTGCATATTCGTATTTATTCTACACATTCGATTTTATTCACCGAAATCTCATAAGCTGTCCGCTTTTCCACCACGTCATCCTCCAGCCGTTTCTGGTATGTACGGCTTTGGATTCTTCCCCAAAGATGAATATGTGTCCCGACTTCAAACTTGCCGGCAAACCTTGCATTTCTTCCCCAGCAGATGCAAGGCAAATAATCGGATTTGCCATACGGCCCGGTTCACCGCCATCAGAAGATCTGCAATTTCACGCCCTAACGGCGTCATCCGGTAAACCGGCGGTTTGCAGATGTAACCATCGAATAAATACTGTTCGGCCTTGTCAGCGTTCCTTCTTCCCCACAAATGAAAACTCTCTGACAAACACCGAAAAGAATCAGTCGGTTTCTCCCTTCCTCATGTTTATTATAGGAACAGAAACTGTCCATGGACTTCTACAATCTTCCCCATACAGCTTTCCTTCCCATCCACCAGCCGCTCCGAAACCATCAGCGGAATCCGGTCCTCCATGTGACTCAGCCTGCTTACAACCACCTCCAGCATATAAAAGCCTTCCCCAAAAACTTCATGGCTGTATGTGAACTCCGAATCAACAGTACCTACGATTGTCACCTGATTGTTATCCATTGCTTTATCTGCCATCTTTTAATCCCCTTTCACCCTTCTGGTAAATTTAATTTTATGTATTTATATGTATGCCGTTCAGGCACCATTTATGCCATCTGTTTTCATCAGACAGGCATCCTGTGACCTCTTTCTCTTCTCTGCCCCTACAAAAACAGATTTTCGTGATAGTTAAAATCTACCATGGTTTTACCATGAAAAAGAAATTCTCATTCATCGACAGACTCCGCCAGACAACGGCATTTGAAAGGATTCATCTGCATTTTTTCGCCTTTTGAATGCAATTATTCACTTTTATTATAGATTTCGAAATAAAAAACTTGAAAAACCCGTTGGTAATTGATATGATAAATAGCGTTGTTAAGCAGATTCTTTTTTTCAGAAAAGAAGGATTTATATGAATATAAAGAGAAGATACAAAAACATTGCCATCATCGCTCACGTTGACCATGGTAAAAACAACTCTGGTAGATGAGCTTTTGAAACAGAGCGGTGTTTCAGAACCAATCAGGTTGTACAGGAAAGAGTCATGGACTCTAATGATATCGAACGTGAACGTGGTATCACAATTCTTTCCAAAATACTGCAGTTTTTTACAAGGATGTCAAGATCAACATCATCGATACACCGGGACATGCCGATTTCGGCGGCGAGGTAGAACGTGTCCTTAAAATGGTAAACGGTGTTGTTCTTGTTGTCGATGCTTTCGAAGGCCTATGCCTCAGACAAGTTCGTTCTGAAGAAAAGCCCTTGAGCTGAACCTGGCTGTTATCGTATGTATCAACAAGATCGACCGTCCGGAAGCAAGACCGGATGAAGTCATCGATGAAGTGCTTGAACTGCTCATCGATCTGGATGCTTCAGAAGAACAGTTAGACTGTCCATTTGTTTATGCTTCCGCCAAGGAAAGGTGTAGCTATGCTTGAGATCGGTGATGACAGCAATAACATGCAGCCATTATTCGAAACTATCATCAATCACATTCCTGCTCCGGAAGGTGATCCTGACAACAACACACAGGTACTGATCAGCACAATCGACTACAACGATTATGTGGGCCGTATCGGTGTCGGCAAAGTCAACAACGGTACAATCCGTGTCAACGAGGATGCCATCATCGTCAATGCCCATGACCCTGAGAAACGCCGTAAGGTGAAAGTCAGCAAAGCTCTACGAGGTTTGATGGTCTGAACAAAGTAGAAGTAGAAAGCCGGCGTCGGTTCTATCGTTGCCATCTCCATATTTCTGATATCCATATCGGTGATACACTCTGCTCTCCTGACTTTGTGTAGAGCCGATTCCATTCAGAAGATTTCCGAGCCTACAATCTCTATGAACTTCATCGTCAACGACAGCCCATTAGCCGGCCAGGAAGGTAAGTTCGTTACATCCAGACATCTTCGTGAACGTCTCTACAGAGGGTGAATACAGATGTCAGCCTTCGTGTTGAAGATACAGAGAATACAGATTGCCTAAGGTATCCGGTCGTGGCGAGCTGCATCTGTCTGTTCTGATCGAGAACATGCGTCGTGAAGGTTATGAATTTGCAGTCAACAAAGCAGATTTATCTATCACAAGGATGAAAAGGTCATCTCCTTGAGCCAATGGAACAGGCTTACATCGATGTACCGGATGAGATTCACCGGTGTTGTTATCGAAAAGCTCAGCTTCCGTAAAGGTCGAACTTCAGGGGTATGTCCCCGTTCCAACGGCGGTTATACACGTGAGTTCCTGATCCCATCCGTGGCACTCATGGTTATCGTGGTGAATTCATGACGATACAAGGGTAACGGTATTCTCAATACAATCTTCGACAGCTATGGCCCGTACAAGGGCGTGACATCGCTTACCGTCGACAGGTTCCCTGATCGCATTCGAAGCCGGTGAAACCATCACTTACGGTCTTTTCAATGCACAGGACCGCGGTACACTCTTTATCGGACCTGGTGAAAAGGTTTATCAGGGGTATGGTCGTTGGTGAAAACCTAAAGGCGGCGATATCGAGCTGAACGTCTGCAAGCGTAAACAGATGACCAACACCCGTGCTTCAGGTTCCGATGAGCCTTAAAGCTTGTGCGCCATAAAGGTACTGGCCTTGAACAGGCACTTGACTTCATCGAAACAGATGAGCTTGTTGAGTTACTCCCTAAGAACATCCGTATCCGTAAGAAGATTCTCGATCCCGAAACAGCGTATGCGCGCAAATAAAAAGTAATTTTGGCGCGTGGCTGTAAATTTTTAAAATAAAAGAAGACATGAAAAATGAAGGAACCTGTTTCTCACGAGTTTTCCTTCATTTTTCATACTCAACGGACTCTATCATCAATTAAATCAACAACTATCTCTCTTACACCCTGTATACCGCTGCATTCCCACGTCTCTGTATCCAGCAGCAAAAATTCTTCCGTCCCAATGGGCTTTCCGTCCTGGTAAGTTGAGAAGACATCACGAAAATCAAGTTTGCCCTCTTTTGTAATCATATTCATCGGCGTATGGCCCACTTTACCTGCAATAATTCCTTTGTTTTGTACAGCGCATATTGGAATGCTGGGGAGCAATACGTAACTTCAA
>VOFB01004129.1_pt1 | contig 34289 bp, 37 predicted proteins | sample 5384141 | NCBI WGS metagenome assembly VOFB01 (sample SAMN12384721, study PRJNA508395) | human gut metagenome | isolation source: healthy gut A | host: Homo sapiens | reverse complement strand
AATGGAGACAAAAGAGATAACGATTGAACCCAAAGTTGATAGTGCACAAGAATTTATAGAAATTGCATTGGATTTTCAAATCCACTTGATCTGGTAAGGAAGCGATAAGTAATGCTTTTGATGCCGAAGCGGATAATATTGTTTTGGAATTTAGTGTAATACAGGAATATGGAGAAAAAGTATTAAAGATTGAAATAGAAGATAATGGAACCGGAATGGACGAAAAAGGTCTTGCGTCATTTTTGATTTAGGGAATTCTCTTCGGAGGGTGATGAAAATAGTATCGGCGAAAAAAAGGACATGGAACAAAAGTATTTTTTTAATAGTCGAAAAAATTGAAGTTATTACTGTTAAAGATGAGAAAAAGCATCATGCGGTTATGAATGAACCTAGTCGAGAACTTTTTGAAAGGAGAATACCTAAAGTAAAAGTAACGATTGATGATGACAGAAACAGTTCCTTCTGGTACAAGCATTTGTATTTGGGGATATAATAATAATCGAAGAGATAAATTACACATGATCAATTGAAAGACTATATTTTATGGTTTACAAAATTTGGATCAATCGAAAGAGAATTTGGCATAGAAAAAAAAATTCTAATGTTAAACTTAAATTTAAAGGAATTGACAGACGAGATTTTGAAGAGTTGGAATATGGGCATGTTTTTCCAAAAGAAAGTAAAAAGTATCAGACTTATTTGATAAGTATATAGTTGAAGCACCAAAATGGTATTGTAAAAATTTATAAAGACGGGTAGCTTAAAAAATATGCCGGAGATAGAATATCACGCAATTTTTGTGATAGAGGGAACAAAGGTCAAATATGGCTATAATCCTATGATAAGGAGAAGTGGTTATAATGCACCAGCAGGAGCGTATACCATACAAGAACGATATGGGTTATGGCTGTGTAAAGATTTTATGCCAATTCAGCGAAAGAATGAGTGGATAACAACAAAGGGGTCAGAATATACTAAATTTCATGCATTCATTAATTGTCAAGATTTAAGATTAACAGCTAATAGAGGTTCAATCGAAAATACACCTTCAGAAGTATTACAAGATTTGATGGATGTTGTTAAAGAAATGTATATTAATATAACTCAAAGTGCAGATTGGATGGATATAGAGTGGCTTGAAAGTGAAGTGACAGCATATAATACAGCAGAGAAGGAAAGAAAAGATTTTGAGTGGAGAAGTGATAAAGTAAATCGGGCTAAAGTAGCAGATTTCAATGGTATCCATCTGATTGAACCTCAAAGAGAAAAGTGGCGTTTTCACCATATTTATGCAATTGAGTAGTTATGATAGCGGCTTGTTTCCATTTACCATAATAGATTATGATACACATTCAGGAATAGATGTAATTGTTAAAGCTAAGGATGATATACCTATTAAAAGTTCTAAATTATATTATGTTGAATTCAAAAACTATTTAACAAAAGATTTCAATCATTCATTTGAAAATTTACATAGTATAATTTGTTGGGATATTAATTTGAAGGATTTGAAAAATAATGATGAAGTGATTGATATTGCAAACCAGAGAAGAACACTAAAAATTATTCAACCGGAGCATGAAGGTGATTATACAAGATATTATTTAGATTCGATGAGAAGTGGACGGAAAATAGAAGTTTTTGTTCTTAAGTATTATTTGAAAGAAAAATTGGGTATAGAATTTGTACCAAGAACAGAAAAATCTACCATTTAGTGTTATTTTTAGCTAGTAATTTAGAAAGAAATTTTGTATAACGTAATAGTTGATAACACAATAGTGATAACAAATTGATAACACCGTTCAGTACAGTCTGGGAACTTTGGACAGTGGAACACATATAAAACCAGATAGAACCATAATTCCTATACAAAAGTGTATAGTGACAAGATTTTATTTGCGAGTTTGAATAACGTATTAAAATGCCGAAAGCCTGTATTTATGCGGGTTTCCGGCATTTGTTTTATCAAATGGCTCTAGTTTGGCTCTATTTGCGGGCGGAGTAATGAGCTAGAATATACAGAAGGAGAACAGCGTTATGTCAATCTTGTCAACAAGAGAATGGGCAACATTAATATGGGGATGTATTTTCATGCTATATGTATTATGCCATAGGGAAAAAAGAAAAAAAGTTTGTGGAATGTCATAGTAATGTTTTTGACAAGAAGTTAATGATATTATGGGAAATAATATTGCTATATGTTCTAACGATTACAATAGTATTCTGTTATTTGCCTATTTGGGAGAATATATATATCAAAGATATTGTTATATGGTTTCTTTTTCTGGATTAATATATTGTATGAATGCGGTTTCGAGTGAAGCAGATGAAACATACATTAAAAAAAAATCCTTAAAGATAATTTGAAATTTACCATGATTTTAGAATTTTTATGAGCGCATTTACATTTAATATATGGATTGAACTTGCGATTATTCCAGTTATTACAATAATTACTGTTATGAATGTAATTGCAGAAAGAAAAAGAAGAATATAAGAGTGTTCATAAATTATTGGATAGTGTATTGGCAATCGCTGGATTTTGGATTTTTATGAGACAATAAAGATTGGGATAAATGAATATAAGCAATTAAATATAATAAATACATTGGTAAGTTTTATGATACCGATTGCTTATTTAATATTGATAATTCCATTGGAATATGCTTTGGAACTATATTCAAAATACGAATTACTATTTTTAAGGATGACTTTTAATGAAGAGAAAGATAAAAAATTAAAATTGGACATAGAGTTGCGATAATTTGTTCATGTAGAATTTCTGTTCGTAGAGTATTGTTATTTCAAAGGAATATATGGGAATGATGTATGTTAAAATGAAAGATAATGAATTTGAAAAATTAATTCAGGGAATTTAGAAATGCTTGCAAAGACCAACATATTGACTATAAAAAAGGTATTGTTTCAGATTATCAACAAGAGATGACTCAAAAGATGATAGACGAAATGATGTCGGACCCAAATTTGATAGAAAAATATGCAGGAAACAAGCGAAAATTCAAACGAGACATTAAGAAAAAAGCAAAAGAAGAATCTGATAGATGAGAGCATTATTCAGGAATCCTATGCAAAGCAATATTTAAAAATGGTTTGTAATTGTATATATAAAAAGGAAAAGGCATATAAATCTTTTCACATTTTATCAGAATATTTGGAAAACAAAGGTGTAACAGGAATTATTTATCCTTGCACGAGAGACAATACGATTTCTGGGTAAAAATCTGGTGTTATTCAGAAAAAGAAGATGCTGTGCCAGTTGAAAATTCAATAAGGGAAATTATTTATTAGCATTATCAAGTAAAGGAGTGAGGTTAAAATTGGATAGTAATGATTATGAAGAGAAACTGCGTGAAATTAGGGGCTGCATTAAATAGGGATTCCTAAATATATGGAGAATCCTGAATTTAAAAAGCAATAGAAAATACGCAAAGAGTGGCAGCTGCATTGGGAAATATGGTCGTGGCAATTTCTCAAAGTGAAGCGGTTACAGCATTTGGTAGATTAGCTGAGCAACTAAGTAATATTAAATTACCACAGCTTTCAGAAGAGGCAAAAGAAGGGCTGGAAAATTATCATTATTTGAATAAGTTGGAAAGTTTACAATGGCCACTATATTTTTGGGTTAGCAAAGAGCTTATGAAAGAATTAGCTCCATATACAAGTATATCAGAAGAAAATGAAGACGAAATAAGTACGATTGTTTGCAAATTTTGTACTGCTGAATTTATAGATGGACTGTTTGTGGATTGGAATAATTCCACTGTAATGGATAGGAAAAAAGGATTCATATATTGCAAGAGGCTATTAGTTTATATAATAGTGAATTATATTATGGCTGTGTGTCAATTTTAGCTTGCCAGCTTAATGGAATTATCACAGACATATATAATATGCAAAGAGCATATGGGAAAGAGTTTGATTTAGAAGATGTGAAAAGGGCATATCAGAGTTTTAATCCACAAAAGAAAGTTCCGACAAGAATTAAGAAGGATAGTGAAAAGACACAATTATTGTGGTTTATATCAGATGCTGAAGAAGGACTTATGTATTGGATTAAATCAATAGAATACATATATAACATTATTTTAACCTCTGAGGACAGTATGAATCAAAGTAGTCATCCATGTAGAAATAAGATTTGTCATGGAATACAATTAAACTTTGGAACAAGAGAGCATGCATTAAAAAGTATACTTACTATAGATATGATGATTCGATTAGGAGAAAACCTCAAGCACATTAATGAGAATAACGCAGAAAACTAAGGTACACTAAAAAGAGTAGGGGAATTATAAGGTGTAAGTTTGTGCGAAATGCAAGAATCATAAAAACTAAGGACAAAAGTAAATGATTATTGTATAATAATCCTTATAAAAATTCAGGAGAGGAATGATGTAAATGGATATAGATAAAATTTTTAGTGCAATTTGGGAGGGAAAAAGAATGGATTTTTAGTGGAATTGGTGTAGTGGCATTAGGTTTTATTGGAAAACGCATAATAGGAAAAAAGTCTGAGTGAGAATTCAGATACATATACAGTAAAATCTAAAATGCACGATAATAACAATGTTTCAGGTGGAAACAATATTACAGGTAAGAAAAATCAAATTATTCAGAATGATAATAGTAATGCGATTTTGTAAAAGGAAATGGTAATGTAGCTGGGAATGGAAATAATATTACAAATAATTTTATTTATCCTAACAATGACAATAATTTGAAAGAAAATGCTGATTCATGGTTTTCTGAAAGGTTTAATGTACTACTTTCGCTTTTAAATGATGCAAGGGGGTTTTTTGAAAAAAAGAATATACAGTTGAATATGTAAGCTCTCTTATTGGGTTAAAAATGTAGATGAATTAAAAGTTTATTTAAATCAAGGGAAGAGCCAGATGATGAATTTAAGAAGAAATTTGTTGATGTATTTGGCGTAAATGAAGAGTGGATGGTACATGGCAGGGGTGAATTTCCGTTTGCATCAAATATTAAATTTTTATATGATAACCCAATGGATATATTGCGAAGAGAAGATTTGAAAGTCATCAGTAAATTTATTGTTGTTATTGGAGATGTAGAAGGAAGAAGACACGCATGTATTATAAGAAAAAGAGATGAATTATGCTATGAATTATATCCCAAGTATTTTGTCTTAAATTCAAATGTTGGTGGAGCAGGAACAAGACAATTGGTTGGTTTGTATAGATTTTACGAGAAGCAGATAGAATAAAAAAAACTTGCTGGTGTTGTGTATGATGCAAGCGAAGAACAGATGGAAAAATTAATGAAGGGTGAGTTTCAGCCAAAGAAAGTGGAGCAATTTAAAGTGGCAAGTAATTTTGTGATAGTTTTATGTGCATAAGTGAAAAGGAAATAGAGAAAATAAGAATTTTTTGGGATGAGGAATTTATCTTAGTACAACAGATAATTGCTGCGAATATTAAGGATTACGATACAACTAATCAGGAGTATGATTTAAAAGCTTATTAAGAAAAAATCTTGGAGAAGATTCTCAAGACAAAGAGGAAGAAAGTAATGATATAGAGTTGTTTGATTTGAACAGGACAGTAGAACATATTTTATAAAATGTAATGTGTTGGGAAGAGGAGAAGAGGAATGGAAATAAAGTTTCTCTTTGCTTTTTTTATAAAATAAGGTTTGCCCCCCTGACAGAAATATGCCTCACAAAGCCTGTATTTATGGGCTTTGTGTTTTTTTATTTTGAAAGGGGATGAAATGGGGATGTTTCACTCTAATTTTTTAGTGTAATTAGGCTCTAAATTTTGGCTCATAGTATCAAGAAATCCTTAAAACATGCGGATATGCGTGTGGGGATGCGGTTTCGGAATAGAGCCATATTTTCAAGTTCGGTCTTATTTTGAGGTAGTCGGTCAACCATGATTATAGTATAATTGGTTATAGTTTATATGAAAGAGAGTTTGAAATATCATTGTAGTGTATTGAAAAAAATTAGTGGTATTTTAGAAAGGAATTGACAGATATGATAGACATATATACAGAAAAAAGGGATTCCAAAGACTGGATACTTCAAAACGATATGTATTTCAATTTAAATACAGGTAATGAAGAAATGTCCCAATATGAAATAAATCTCATTCAGCAAGTAGATGAGGCGAAGTTGACACCAGATAAGCATATTGAAACAAAATATGGTTTAGGTACAATCCGTAATTTGTCATCGGCATGCAAGACATCCTGATAAGGTGGTGAATGTAAAGAAATGTGGGTCGAATTATGGATAATATAAAGATTTATATGTGGATTTTTGATATCCCGATGATGTGCAAAATCCAGATTCAATGAATATAGTGACTGGAGGAATATAATTAATATTATTGAATGGTTCTATAATAGAATAAAAGAGGGATTTTTATATGTTCGTAACCCTATGAATGCTCATCAGATAAGTGAAATAAAAATCACTCCAGATGTTGTAGATTGCATAGTGTTTTGGACCAAGAACCCTTTGCCAATGATAAAGAGGTTAGACGAGATAAAAGATTATAATTACTATTTTCAATTCACATTAACGGGATATGGAAATGATGTGGAGGTTAATTTGCCAAATAAAAAAACAAAAATGATTCCGGTATTTCAAGAACTATCTGAAAAAATTGGCAAGCAAAAAGTGATTTGGAGATATGATCCTATATTCTTTTCTGATAGATATACGAAAGAATATCATTTGAAGGCATTTAAAAGTATTGCTGAGGCTTTAAGTGGATACACGGAAAAATGCGTGATTAGTTTTGTTGATATATATCCTAAAAATAAAAAAAAATGGATGGATTGTCAAGCTATGAATTAAATGATGATGAGCTGCGGGAATTTGCTGAGAAATTAAGTAAGATAGCTGCGGATAATAATATTAAGATTGGAAGTTGTGCAGAAAAAATAGATTTGGATGAATGTGGTATAATTCATAATTGTTGCATAGATAGAGAATTAATTGAAAAAATTATCGGATGTAAACTTAATGTTGGCAAAGACAAAAATCAGCGTAAAGAATGTGGATGTGTTGAAAGCGTTGAAATAGGTACTTATAATACATGCAAAAATGGATGTGCATATTGCTATGCAAATTATAGTTCAAAAAGTGTAGAAACAAACGCTACAAAATATGATCCTTCGTCACCTCTTCTATGTGGGCAAGTTCAAGAAGATGACAAAATAACGATTAGAAAAGTTGAGTCATTAAAAGAAACACAGCTAAGTATTTTTGATATGTGAGTTCATTATTATAACGTATATTTTTAAGAGTATATTTGGCTCCATTTTGGCTCTAAAAATTTTAGACGAGGTACACAAAAATGCGAAATAAGATGAATATGAAGAATAAAATGCACAAATGTGCACCTAGAAAGCGAGTAGCTGATGTGAGTGAAATCAATGACTTGCCATCAAATGAAAATGTTGAGAACTCAGTTGCAGATTCTGACATGGCGTTCCGCATACACCTCGTTCTTCACCGTTTGGAAGAACCATACAAAGAAGTCTTTCAGCTTCGCGTATTCGGGGAACTATCTTTTTCACAAATCGCTGCAATTTTTGGAAAAACAGAATCATGGGCGAGAGTTACTTATCATCGTGCAAAGCTAAAAATTCAAGAAAGGATGGATGAAAAGCATGAGTAAACAATGCGATATTGTTCGAGATATTCTTCCGCTGTTGACGGTGTTGACGGTGCTTGCAGCGAAACGCAAGCGCAGAGATGGTAATGAATCCTTAAAGACAAAACAACTGCGGATGACCGGCTTAGTCAGAATCAAGGTAAATGTCAGTGCAGTTGTACAGAAACCCAGCCGATGTCAACTCACCAAAATATTAATGCCTTGTCGCTACGGAAAATGTTTTCAGCGGTGTTGGCGGTGCATTTAGATATACGGCTTTAATAAACGGTTTTTCGACAGACTTAGACGCACGGCGCAATCTTAACGGTTGCGCCGTGCGTTTTATATCTTTACTGTTTCAGGAAACGAAGCTCTCGCTTTTTTCGTTCAATATTACCGCGCCTTCTCTGCCGTCAACGGTCAGGCTGTCTCCTGTGCGTACATCGTTGAGCAAATCCCAGCCAAGACCTACAATAACCGGAATATCGAGGCTCTTTGCGAGAATCGCAGAATGCGAATCGGACGAGCCGAAAGCCGTCAGAAAGCCCTGTGCGTTGTTTTCACAGAACTGTATTATTTCACTGGGGAGGAAGTCCTCCGTGCAGATTATTTTGTTTGCGCCTGTTGCAAAATCCTTTGCGCTTTTTTGCTTTCTGCCGGAAAGAATGGAAACGAGCCTGTCGGATATATCGTGAATGTCGGCGGAACGTGCCTTCATATAATCGTCATCCATTGCGGCGAAGATTTTCGAAAAGTTGTAGGATGTAAGCGATACTGCGTATTCGGCGTTGACACGCTGGGTAGAGATTATGCTTCTGACGGCATCACTGAAATCGTCGTCAAGCGTCAGAACCATATGTATATCGAAGATTTTCGCAAGCTGTTTTCCGACCTTGCTCACTGCTGTGTCACGCAGCTCGTGCAGCTGTTCAAGAGCTGTCTGCTGTGCCGCAGCGAACCGACCTGCTTCATCTTCTGCACTCGGCGTATGTATGCAGCTTACGGTGGTGATTTTTCTTTCAAACTTGAATGCCTGTCCGCTTACTGTAAATGCGTTCAGGCTTTTACCGCTTAATACTTTCATATCTACGCCTCCCTTCAAAAGAAATCGGGTACGGTAAAGTGCGGTTTCAGCAGCATTTTGGACTAAGTTTGTTGAAAATGCTCAATTATTTTTTAATCTTGCTTTTATTATAGTACAATTTTATCAAAAATCAATAGAAAAAAAGGAAAAAATAAGCTGTTTTGGTGAATTTTTTGTTAAGGGAAGTGAAGGGTGGGATTAAAAAAGCGGTACATTTTCGGTGTACCGTTTTGGGTTGCAGAAAAAGTCTATTGCTTGATGTACTTCTGTTATATCGTTCAGCTTCGGCTACGATAGTAGGCTACCGATAGTGCTGTTTGTCGGACAGCACTTCTCGGGTTCGCTATTCCATTTAATAACGTTGCTGCTATTCACGAGGGAGACAACCAAAGGGACTAGGGTGAGGGACTGCCGCCCCTAACCCTATCCCTTAGGTTTTCTCCCTCTTGGCTCCCTCTTTCCTTACCCATACCCCCACCCCGTCGGGGTGTTGGCTAAACTCGAATAACCACCTGAACATTGTATATCCTGTCGATGCAGGGACGCTTAACGCTACACGTCCGCAGGTTAGTACATATATCTCAGGTTAGTAGCGTTTTTTTGAAGGGTCAATGTTAGAGCAGTTGTACAGATACACTCACGAAAATATTAATTCCTTGTCAGCACGGAAAGTGTTTTCGGCGGTGTTGGCAATATATTTCACTGTGTGATTTAATAATTATTGGTTTTTCGACAGATTAAGCGGTACATTTTCGGTGTACCGCTTTTTTGGGGAAGGCTGTGGATTTTACACGGGATGTGATTTAAACTATTTATCGAACATACATCTTTTGAGAGCGGCAATTATCTTCTGATATTCATCGGTCGCACGGGTCATAAGCTCTGCGGCCTTTTCTATATTGCCTGAACGCAGTTCTTCTGTGACAAGGGAGAACGCAGAGTACATTTTAGTGAACCCGAGGTTTGCCGAGATACCTTTCATTGTGTGGGCGGCCTTGAAGGCGGTTTCGGTATCACGGTTTTCAATCGCACGCAGAAGCCTTATGTAATGCAGGTCGAGCATAAATTCCTTTACCGCATTATATATTATATTTTCATCGCAGCCAAGACGTGAAAGCAGATCGTCATAGCTTTCGCCTGCAAGAAGGTAGCATTCTCTCAGCGTGAGATCCTTTTTGCCGGTGTATCCGGAAATTACGCTTTTCAGCTTTGACGAGTCTACGGGCTTCGACAGATGCTCGTTCATTCCTGCACTGCGTGACTTTTCCTTGTCATCGGTGAAAGCGTTTGCCGTAAGTGCGATTATAGGAACGGTGGCAACATCTGCACGTTCCATTGAACGTATCGCCTTTGCTGCGGTGATGCCGTCTGTTCCCGGCATCATTATATCCATCAGCACTGCGTCTATGCTGTATTCTTCGGATAGCTCGAAAATCTCGATTGCTTCTTTGCCGTTCCACGCTTTTATGACGGTGGCACCCTCGTTTGTGAGGAGGAATTCGGTTATTTCCATATTCAGCCTGTTATCCTCTGCGAGCAGTATTGTAAGTCCTTCGAGCGAGATTTCTCCGACGGTGACCTTGCTCCTGTCGGTGCATTCGCACGAATTATCCGTTTCAAACGGCAGGCTTACTGTGAAGCAGGTGCCGATGTTCTTGCGGCTTACGCAATCGATCTTACCGTTCATATTTTCGGTAAGCCTTTTGGCAATAGCAAGACCGAGTCCCGTACCCTGATAGAAGGTTCTGGCTTGATCGTTTTCCTGCATAAACGGCTCGAACATTACCTTCATAAAGTTTTCGCCCATACCTATGCCGTTGTCCTTACACGTTATATTTATAACAACCGTATCGGGAATTTTTTCGTCAAACTCGGATTCGCTGACGGAAACCTTTACATAGCCTCCGTTTTTGCCGTATTTTATGGCATTGCCTATGATATTCATAAGAATACGCTTGACGTGCAGAGGGCTTCCTATCAGCCTGTTGTGAAGGTTTTCGCAATACTCGAAGGTAAGCGTGATGTTCTTTCGCTGAAGGTTATGCCCGTTAAGGACGGCAATCTCGTCAAACATCTCATAAAGGTCGAAGGGAATATGCTCAAGGTAGGTTTCGCCCGATTCGAGCTTGCCCATATCAAGTACATCGTTTACAAGCTCAAGCAGATAGCCTGACGCAGTACGGATATTTTCTCTGCACTCTGCCTGTCTTTCGGCATCGTCGGCGTTCTTGTCGGCAATCTCCGTCATTCCCATTATAACGTTTATCGGTGTTCTTATATCGTGGCTCATTCTGCGTAAAAAGTCGCTCTTGGCGGCATTCGCACGTCTTGCTTCTTCGGCAGACTTCAGCAGCTTTTCGTTGTATTTTTCCTCTGTAATATGACTTTCATGCAGGTGCCTTATGCTTATTACCCTGTAAATAAGACTTGCGGCAAGGAAGAATATTATATAAATCGATGTGAAAATAGAGGTGGCTGTCCAGCTGCCGATATAAACCTCCTTTGCGGGATAGTAAACGTAGACGTAGTAGCTTCTGCATTTATCCATACCGCCGTAATAAGCGCCGTAAGGGTCGGTTATCCTTACGAAATCGGCGTCATTGGTGCTTTTTTCTGCAAAGCTGTTTATCACGGGGCATTCGGAAACTGTTTTACCCTTGTATAAATTGTTGTTTGTGGCTATAACCTTACTGCCGTCTGTCAGTATGATATGGCCGTTCATTGCAAGGCTGAAGCCGGAAAACAGAGAATCGAGAGTCAGCTGACCGTTATCGATAGTTTCTTTTGATTGCTTAAGATAAGCGAATACGATTCCATTTTTATCTTTTCTGGTGACCGCCGCAAAGTCGTAGCAATAATCACTTTCGCTGTCTGCGTCATACGGCAATGAGAAAAGTCTGTCCGAGTAGGTCTTTGAGGTATCGACCGCAACGCTTGTCAGCTTTTTCTGCTTTATGTAATCCTGCCACACGTTATAGCCTGTATCATCGGTGTAATACTCGTTTTCGGGTGTGCCGTTTTCGTCAAGCACGATAACTCCGGTGATGCTGAGATCTGCCACGAATTCTTTGAGTCTTTCGATGGAGCAATCGTTGAAATTCGCAATGTCACGGCTTATTTCCTGCGTCTTGTCGATTATCCTGAAAAGGCTCTTTGCAAGGTCGGACGCAGTTATTTCTTCATAGCGGATACACTGGTTTCTGATATATTCTATTGTGCGGTCGGTCACGTTTTTTGCATTCGTTGTATTAATATATGAAAAAACGGAGAAAATCCCTGCCGCCAGAATTGCTCCGATGACGGTTATAATAAAGACCAGCTTGCGATAATGCTTTTTGTGCTGTAATTTATTCAAGGGTTATACCTCCGAGTGCGGTATTCGGGTCAAGTCCGTATTTTACGGCAATCTTCGCCAGTGTGCCGTCATTTTTCATATCATAGAGCGTTGCTCTCAGCTTTTCGGGAAGTGCGGAGTCGTTGTCCTTTGCAAAGGCGATGCCCAGCTTTGACAGCAGAAGGCTTTCGTCAAGCAATCTGTATTTATTGTCCGACTCGTTTATGAAAACACGGAGCATATACTCGTGGCCTGCGACAGCATCAACATAATTCTTACGCAGGGCGGCAAAAATGTATTCGGTTCTGACAAAGCAGTAAAGTCCGCTTACCTGCGGAATATCGTCACTCTTTTGTGAGAGCATTTCTTCTGGCTTGGAGCTTGACTGCACGGCAACTCTTTTTCCGCTGAGGTCGGACAGAGCGTAGATATTGCTGTCGGCTCTGACGGCTACAGCTTGTCTGCTGTTCATATAAGGTCCTACCCATCGGTACTTGTCTTCTCTGCCGTTCATCGAAAAGCATCCCCACAGGCAATCGACCTTGCCGTCAGTGAGCATTTCATCCTTTTCATCCCAGACAATGTTTTTAAACTGCGCCTTGTAGCCCATTCTGAGAAATGCCTCGCTTGCAATCTCCACGTCTATGCCTGCAGGATTGCCGTTTTTGTCGCTGAAGTTGTACGGCTCGTATTCGTCACTGCCTATAATTATCTCAGGCAGAGCGTCTGACGATACAGCGCTTTTATCGGAGCAGCCGCTTAATATGAAAGCCGAGCTTAAAACTGCGGCTGCGGCGCATTTTATGAATATTTTTACCGGTGTCTTGAAATCAAATCTTTTCATAACTGAAAAACGGTCTGCCAACAGACCGCCTAACCCTTCTTGTTTTATAAAATACGCTTAAGATAACCTTCTATCGACAGTTATCTTATAATACTATGGAAATTTTATCAGAATTCTGAGAATATGTCAAGATAAATTTGTAATAATATTACGGAAAATGTAAATAAAAGTCATAGAGAAATGTCGGAAATCTATACTGATTACAAAAGAAAATGCTTTTACACAGCCGTTTCAGACTATGTAAAAGCATTATTCGTTGTGATATAAGACAGTGGGCTGTGTAAAGGCACTCTGAAACTGCCCTTACGTCTTACTGTGCTGATGATTCGGACTTATTGCCCGCCTCTACTTTTGCAGTATCCTTACCGTCTGCCTTATCTTCTGTCTTTTCCTTGCCCCAGCTGTCGAACATATCAATTACCTTGTCGTATGTTTCGTAGCATACAGAGGGTAATTTGCCCTTGCCGCCGTAAGCCTTTTCTGCAAGACCGAAGCCCTTGATAAAAGCGTCCTTGAGAGAATCGGCGTACTTGCTGTCGTTGCCTGCGAGATTCTTTGCGAATTCGAACATACGCTTGGCGGTAGCTTCTGCTCCCCAGTAATCAGCGCTGTTTTCCTTGTCGGTCACATCTTCGCTTTCGAACTTCTTTCCTGTTGCTTCTTCTATCTGGCTCTTAAGCGCATCGGAAAGCTCTATCTGCTTTGCGTTTTTATTTGTTTTGCTTGATGCCTGGTGAGAGATTATAGTTTCGACTACGCTTGCAAGGTGGTCTGCCTTTGACTGTGCGACAGTTCTGAACTGTGACCTGTCTGCGTTGTCAACCTCTTTTTTCTGTGCCGATTTCTTTGTATATGCGGGTGTGAAGGTGTCCTCGCTCTTTACATATTTGTCGGCGTTATCGGCAGTGAGGGTGCTTTTTGCCTTCTCTGTTGATGTCTGTACGCTTGTCTTTGGTGCTGTCTGAGCTGTGACAGCCGCCTGTTCTGCTACCTTTGCTATTTCCATATCAGTTAGTCCTTTCCTGATTATTAATCTAATTGTGAAACCGTATTGTAAGCTGTAACCGACATACAATATTCCTTATAATTTATATCGGCAGGAAAAAAGAAAAATTAAGTTTTTCAAAAAATTTGCGAAACAGTATTGACAAATCGGGCTGAAGTGGTTATACTGTTAATATAACACATAAACAGTTAGCAATTTCCGTGTAAAATTTACCGGATGTTGCTTATTCATGGCTTTTGTGTTATACTTGAATAAATGCGACAGACGGCAAGGACGGCGTTTATCGCAGAATACAGGAAGGAAACGAATACTGATATGTCGCTCGAAGTAAACGGAATATCCAAGCAATACGGTAATTTCACGGCACTTCATCCGCTCAGCTTTACGCTTAGCGAGCCGGGTGTATATGCCTTGCTCGGAACAAACGGCGCAGGCAAGACCACCGCTATAAGAATAATACTCGGTATGCTCAGCCGCAACAGCGGCGAGGTACTGTGGAACGGTAAGGCATTATCGCCTGTCACGGAAAAAGTCGGATACCTGGCGGAAGAACGTGGGCTTTATCCGAAATACAAGATAAGCGAACAGCTGACCTATTTTGCAAAGCTGAGAGGTATGCGCAGTGCGGATATTGAAAAGTCGCTTGCGTACTGGTTCAAGCGGCTTGAGCTTAGCGGCTATGAGGACAAGAGAGCGGAGCAGCTTTCAAAGGGTAATCAGCAGAAGGTACAGCTTGTAGCGGCACTTGTCGCAGACCCTGAGCTTATCATACTTGATGAGCCGCTGAGCGGACTTGATCCTGTTAACGCCGATCTTTTCAAGAGCGTTATAAACGAGCAGATAGATAAGAAAAAGTATATAATCATGTCCTGCCACCAGATGCCCGTAATAGAAGAATTCTGCAAGGATATTACGATACTTCATCACGGCACGGCGGTATTGCAGGGCGACCTTAACAAGATAAAGAAAAGCTACGGCAGAGTGAACCTGTCGGTAAAGTGTGACGGCGATGTACTGCCGCTTGCCGCACAGTGCGGTCTTGTACCCGAAACGATAACTCCAGATAAGCTCACGTTTAAAATACAGTCGGAGGAGCAGGCAAAATCGCTTCTTAAAATGATTGTTGACAGCGGAATGCCGCTTGTGCGTTATGAGCTTCGAGAGCCGAGCCTGCATGAAATATTTGTTGAGAACATAGAAAGAGCCGACAAAGAGGCAGGAAGGAGTGACGAGGCGTGAAAACAGGTACATACGGTTGGAAAAGCGTATTTGCTTTTACTTTCAGACAGACGGCAAAGTCGAAGGCATTCAAGGTAAGCTCGGTAATCATCATTGTGCTTGTTTTTGCAATTGCACTTCTTGCTGGAGTTCTCCCTGCGCTTATCGGAAGCCGGTCAACGTCGGATGACGGGGATATAACGGGTGACGGGGAAGCGCTTGTCGGCACGGTATATTTTGCCGATACGACGGGAATAACAACGGGCAAGGATTATGAGGGCTTTTTATCCGGACTCGGCGTAAAAATCAATGATTGCGGCAAGGACGCAGATATTCAGTCGCTTACCGAAAGGGTTAAGGGTGAAAACAAGTCCCTGCTTATAGTTATCAGGGAAAACAAAATCGGGTATGATATTTACGCATCACGTCCGGATGATGAATCGGTGCCATCGGGTACGGCGAACAGCTTCGGTGAAACCTTTAAAAGCGTTTTTGACAGCGTAAGATTGTCAAGTGCAGGGCTTACCGACGAGCAGATTGCGGCTGCCAACAAGACGGTTTCTGTATACCAGTCGGTTGCGGGAGAGCCTACCGAAAATGACTTCGGCTTTGTGGTGAAAATGGTACTGCCTATGCTGTCCTCTATCGTACTGTTTATGCTTATCTTTATTTACGGTCAGATGGTCGCACAGTCGATAGCGCAGGAAAAGACATCGAAGGTAATGGAGCTTCTGCTGACATCTGTAAGACCGCTTGCGATAATTATCGGCAAGATACTTGCTATGGGCTCGCTTGCGCTGATACAGTTTATGATGATCATTGTATCGGGCGTACTCGGAATTGTTGTTTCGACGCCTTTGTCATCATCAATCATAGGCTCGTCTGAAGAAACGGGAGCTGTTACAAGTCAGCTTATGAATGAAGTAGGAAATGCACTCGGCGGATTCTCGCCTGTTGTAATTTTGCTTATTATAGTCGTGTTCATAGTAGGATTTATATTCTTTGCGCTTATCGCAGGGCTTATAGGCGCTACGGTCAGCAGAATGGAGGACCTTAATGCCGCAATGCAGCCTATGTCGATAATAGGTGTACTCGGCTTCTATCTTGCTTATTTCCCGTCCACGATGGGCGGAGAGGCAAACACGATGGCACTTGTATCATACTATCTGCCGATTTCCTCGCCGTTCTCGATCCCCTCGGCACTGCTGACAGGGGCGATAGATATACCTCAGGCGCTTCTTGCTGTACTGGTACTGTGTGTGTTCGTGGTGCTTATGGCACTGCTGGTTGCCCGTGTGTATGAGCAGATAATACTGCACACAGGCAACAGACTTAAGTTAGGCGATATTTTAGGACTGGTAAAGAGCAAGTGATTTCCCGAAAGAAAAGTAAAATATGTATAGCGTGAAAAATCTGATAAAAGTAATGTCATATTTTGCCACCGCCGTGATTTTTATTACGGCGGTATCGCTGTTTGCTATGCAGGACGATGACGGCAGGGCTTATGCGGCTGATGCGGTAGCGTCAATAAGTGTGACACCGTTACAATCCGTTCTTGATATTTCGGACAGGCGCACTGTCTACCGTTATGACGACAGTACGGGTAAATACAGGCGGATAAGCTATTATGACGTTTACGATTATGATAAAATAAAGCTGACGGTAGACTACGGCGGTTACAGCAGAAGCTATACAGGAAGCGAAATTACCGCACTGACCGCTACGCTCGGAGCTCCGCTTGTCATTTCGGACGGGCAGAGTGAAAGTGTGTGGGGGAACGGTCGGCATACCGTAACATATACGCTCGGCACGAAAAGCGCAAAAGCGGTTTTCACAGTAGCGGCAACAAGGATAAAGTCGCTGTCGGTCACTCCGATGTATACTATCAATGCAATCTGTAACGTGAAGGGCGATTACAGGGTGGCCGCTGACGAGAGCGGCAACATATCGCAACGCTTTGAATATGACCTCGCAGGATATGACTACAACGTAAAAATAATCTACACGGACGGTACGACGGTCAGATGTACCGCCGCCGATTTAAAGCAGATAACGGGGTATGAGCCTAAGTTTTCGCAAGGGGATAAGGTACTCTCTGTGGGTGCTAACGTGGGTTATTGCACTGTAGGCGGAGTTACGGCAAAGTTTTCGTTCAACGTTATCGAAAATCCGGTAAAGAGCGTATCGCTGTATATGACCGGAGGTGCGGATTCGCTTACAGCGGGAAATGACGGATATTATGCGAAGAAAAGCGACGGCAGTACATATTTCAGATTTATTTACAATGAAACGAAAATCAGGGCGAAGGTCGTTTATACAAACGGAAGTACGGCGGATTATCCTATAGGCGAGCTTTGCGCCAAGCTGCACGGTCGGCTTGAAATAAGCGATATGCAAAACGCTCGGCCGTGGGCGGCGGGTACTGTCACACTGCCTGCAAAAATAAACGGTATAAGTACGTCGCTTACGCTGAAAGTAACAGGAGCGATACCTCCCTACAATGTGGGCGGTCTTGCCTGTGACGGTTCTTCGGACGATTCGCTGACGGTTTCGTGGGATACCGATCCGTCTGCAGACGGCTACACAGCCGAGATATACAAGGGCGGTCGATGGGTATCGCTTCCGTCGTCGAGCAGCGGAAATAAGGTGAGAGCATCGGCACACGCTTTACAGGGCGGATCGAAGTATAAGTTCAGAGTGAGGGCATACAGAAGGTCGGAAAGCGACACAATGTACAGCGACTACGCTTACGTATCCGCATATACATTGCCTTCGGCCGTTTCGGGACTTAAGGCGGGTAACAACTCGGCTTCTTCTGTCAGCCTCAGCTGGAGCAAATCTTCTTATGCGGACGGCTATACTGCCGAAATATATAAGGGCGGACAGTGGACAAAGCTCACTGTATCATCCGGCGGAAATTCAGCGTCATGCACTGCATCCTCGTTACAGAGCGGAGCAAAGTATAAGTTCAGGTTAAGAGCATATAAAAATGCGGACGGTAAAATTCTGTACAGCGATTATGCTTATATTTCCGCCTATACTCTGATAAACGAAACCGTAAAATTCTATAAGGCAGAGGCTACAAAGAACACTGTAACGATAAGCTGGTACAAAGGTTCTTATGACGCATATACAGCGGAGGTCTATAAGGACGGACGGTGGACGAAGCTCACTGTGACTGTCGGCAACGGTACGGCAAAATGCACAGCAACCGCACTTCAGAGCGGATCGGCGTACAAGTTCAGAATAAAGGGTTATAAGAAAAGCGGTGAAGATACGCTTTACAGCATATACAGCTATATTTCGGTAAACACACTGAAATAAGATAAACGGAAAGGATTTTTAAGATGGAAATTATTGTAGCGGTAGATGAAAACTACGGGATAGGCAAGGACGGCGACCTGCTCGCACATCTTTCGCCGGATCTGAAAAGGCTGAAGGCTATGACGGTCGGAAACATAATAGTTATGGGAAGCAAGACCTATATGAGCTTTCCGAAGCGACCCCTTCCGGATAGGGAGAACCTTATAATCACGCATCACCCGGAAAATTATCCCGGAATTAAGTGCTTTACCGGTGTGGGCAAGTTTTTAGAGTATTCGAAAACGGCGGATAAGCCGATATTCGTGCTTGGCGGAGGAAGCATATATGAACAGCTTCTGCCTTATTGCGAAAAGGCGCATATAACAAAAATCATTCACAGCTTTGAGGCGGATACGTTCTTCCCTGATCTTGATAATAATCCGGAATGGGAGAAGGAAAACGAGGAGGAAATCGTCACCGGTGAGAAATACCCGTTTAAGTATGTGACGTATGTCCGCAGAAAAAAATAAATCTTTTTGCAGGAAGCTGTGATTTTGTGTCACAAGCACCGCTTTCTCTATATCTTGTTGCTGTTGCTTCAAGAAGTACAATATGTTGAAAAGTAACAATAAATATCATCTTCAGCCCTTGTTTCAAGGGCTGTTTTTTGTGCAAAATATACTAAATTCAAAAACTGCATTTAGATACTTTTTTGGAGCAAATGATAAAATTTCCACTTGAAATTTCTTGCTGTGGGCTGTATAATATAAATGTACACTTTTGACACTTTGGTGGGGCTTTGGACACTTATTTTTCATTGAAATTCAACTTTTCTGAAAAAATGTGCGGGGTCGCACCTCTTCGGCGTATCTTTTTGTGAAAGGAGGGACAGGCTCGTGATAGGCGAATTCAAATCTACACTTGATGCAAAGGGCAGAATGAACATACCGCTTAAACTCCGTGAAGAAATGGGAAACGATCTTGTCCTTGCGAAAACAATAGGTACAGCCTGCATAAAGGTGTATTCAAAAGAGGACTGGCAGAAGCTGGTTGCCAGAATAAATGAACTTCCGCAGGTGAAAACTCAAAGTATAAAACGATTCTTATTCGGCAGTGCTTATGAGATTTCGGCGGACAAGCAGGGAAGAGTTTCTGTTCCTCAGCCGCTCAGAGAGTACGCAACGCTGACCGCTGATGTTGTGGTAGTCGGACTTGAAGGTACTGCGGAAATATGGGATAAAGCTTCGTGGGTAAAGTTCAACGAGAACACAAACAACGAAGATCTGACAGAGCTTGCTCTTGAGCTTGGAATATAAACGAGAGGAAATATGAGCGAAAAACCAATTCATATACCCGTTTTGCTGAGTGAAACGATAGAATCGCTTGATATAAAGCCCGACGGTATTTATGTTGACTGCACGACAGGCTTTGCGGGACATTCGTCCGAGATAGCAAAGCGTCTTACGACGGGCAGGCTTATCGGCTTTGACCGTGATCCCGACGCTGTAAAGGCGGCGGAGGAAAAGCTGAAGGATTATCCGCACACGCTTATCAACAGGAAATTTTCGACGTTTGACGAAAGTCTTGACGAAATCGGAGTCGGCAAGGTTGACGGGGTGCTGATGGATCTCGGAGTTTCATCATATCAGCTTGATACGGCTGAGAGAGGATTTTCCTATCACGAGGACGCACCTCTTGATATGAGAATGAGCAAGAGCGGGCTGAGCGCCTATGATGTTGTTAACGAATACAGCAAGGAACAGCTGGAAAAGATACTTTTTGAATACGGCGAGGAGAAATTCGCACACGGTATAGTAAGCGGTATACTTAAAGCGAGAGAAACCGCACCGATAAAGACAACGCTGGAGCTTGCGGAGATAGTAAAAAGGAACGTACCGCTGAAGGTCCGCAAGGAGAAGAATCCTTGCAAAAAGACCTTTCAGGCGATAAGAATAGAAGTAAACGGTGAGCTTGACGAGCTGAAAAAAGGAATGTCGGAGGCTTTTGAAAGACTTTCGCAAGGAGGACGGCTCGCAATCATCACCTTCCATTCGATAGAGGACAGGATAGTAAAAAATACATTCAGAGAATATTGCACAGGCTGTACCTGTCCGCCGGATTTTCCCGTTTGCGTATGCGGAAAAAAGCCGAGAGGCAGAACGGTTTACAGAAAGCCGATAACCGCAAGCGAAGAAGAACTTGAGGTGAACAACCGTTCAAGGAGTGCAAAACTCAGAGTAATAGAGAAACTTTAATAAGGGGAATAATAATGACAACACCGCACAACAGAACAAGTACGGCTTATGATATGTCCTTGTTCGACACGTCAAAAAAGAAAAGAACAGCAGATTCCCGAAAAGAAACCGGAGCTTAAGGTCGCTACGTCTTCCGTTGCAAAATCGGGCAGACCTGTGGCAGTGGCAGTAATAGGCGCAGTTTTCCTCGCAGTGTTTGTAATGTTCTTATACAGCAAGGCCGCACTCAGCGAGGTCAATCTGAAGATAAGCAACGAAACGCAGGCGTTATCGGACGCACAGAGCATAAATACCGCACTGAGCAATCAGCTCAGCGGATCGGTTTCGCTTGAGAATGTGGAACAATACGCAGTAAGCGAACTCGGTATGCAGAAGGTCAGCGCATCGCAGGAAAGATACGTTGAGATGAATACCGGAAATATGACCGAAACAGCGAAGAATGATAATGGTAATATCTTTGTCGCTGTTCAGGACTGGTTCAACGGGATTTTAGAATATCTCGGATTTTAGGGCATATAAATGAACAAGCAGGGCTCCTTTCCACGTTGATACGGTTGTGTTTACGAGGAAAGGATAATGCTTTTTTATCGAAAGTAATTTTAATTGCTTGAATCACCGGCGGCTTTTGCCGTTATCTCATTTTACCGGCAAGGAGAAATCTATGGACTTAAAGCTCACGCAAGGCATGAAAAAACGCATACTGGCAATTCTGATGATATTGTGCATAGTTGTCACCGGCATTGTCAGCGGTGTGCTGTTCAAGGTTTCGGTCATTGACAGCAAGGAACTGTCTGCGATGGCTACCGATCAGCAACAGAGCAGTTTTGACATAAAGGCGAAACGTGGAACGATATATGACCGCAACAACAAGGTGCTGGCTCAAAGCACTACTGTGTGGGATGTTATCATATCACCGGGCGACATTGAAAAAAACGAGCCTGAGAACCGTGAGTTTATATGCAAGGGTATAAGCGACATACTTGGCGTTAAATATGAAACGCTGACGGAAGCGTGCAAGGACACTTCTTCACGCTATTATGTGGTCAAGAAGAAGGTGGACCGCAGTACCGTTGAAAAAATCAACAACTTTGTGCTGAAAAACAACCTTAACCGTTATTCCGTTTACACTGTTGAAAACAGCGAGAGGAGCTATCCTAACGGAACTCTTGCGGCAAGCGTTCTGGGATTTGTAAACGAGAATGAAGAAGGCTACGGCATCGAGGCATACTACAATTCGTATCTTAAGGGTACGGACGGCAGAGTTATCACAACGACAGACGCTCACGGAAACGCAATGCCTTATGACTATTCCGCACGCTATTCGGCAAAGGACGGCAACAGCCTTGTGCTGACTATTGACGAAACGCTTCAGTATTATCTTGAAAAGAATCTTGAAATCACGGTTTCACAGCATAAGCTGGCGAACCGCAGTACGGGAATTATTATGAATGCGAAAACGGGCGCTATTGTGGCAATGGCGACATCACCCGGATTCGATCCGAATGATCCATCAAATGTTTACTTTGAAAGCGACAAGCTGACGCTTGCCAAGATGTCGGCGGACAAGAAGACCGAGGAAGAAATACTTGCTAAAAAGCAGGAGATATGGGGAAAGCAGTGGCAGAACAAGGCAGTCAGCGAACTGTATATCCCGGGTTCGGTATTCAAGATGTTTACCTGCGCTTCGGCACTTGAGGAGGAAGTCGTTTCGCTTGACAGCACATTTGAATGCTCGGGCATTGCTGATGTTGCGGGAACGAAGATCAGATGCTGGAACGTTGGCGGCCACGGCGTATCAAATCTTACAGAAGCGATGATTCGCTCATGCAACCCTGCATTTATAAAGATAGGTCAGCTTCTCGGAGTGGAGAAGTTCAGCAAATATTTCGAGGCATTCGGCTTTACCGAAAAGACGGGAATAGATCTGCCGGGCGAGGCAGATTCGCTGTATGTCAAGGAATCGGATATGGGAATAGTTGAGCTTTCCAGCTCGGCCTTCGGTCAGACGACCAAGGTTACGCCCATACAGATGGTTACAGCGGCGGCGGCTGTCGTAAACGGCGGTAAGCTCGTCACACCCTATGTTGTGGATAAGATAATAGACAGCGACGGAAATGTCGTGAAGTCTGCACAGACGGTGGTAAGACGTCAGGTAATAAGTGAAGAAACAAGCGCAACGATGCGTAAGATACTTGAGGACGTTGTAACCGCAAACGGCGGCGGTAACGCATATATGAGCGGCTATCGCATAGGCGGCAAGAGCGGTACTTCAGAGAAGATAGACGACTATAACAGCGGAAAGACACCGGAACTGAGATATGTTGCGACATTCTGTGCCATAGTGCCGATAGACGACCCCGAATATGTTATGCTTGTCGTATGCGACGAGCCTACATCGGGATATATCTACGGAAGTGCTATTGCGGCGCCCGTAGTATCGGCTGTGTTCAAGGAAGGCCTTGAATATATGGGAATATATCCTCAGTATACGGCTGACGAGCTTGCACAGCAGGATGTTACTGTTCCGTGGGTCGGAGGATATAACAGTATAAGAGCGGAGGCACAGCTTACAGCCGCAGGACTTAAAGCAGAGTACATAGGCAGTACGGACGGTACAGAGGTAACAGGTCAGGTGCCGTCGGCAGGTACGGTTATGCCGAGCGGAAGCACGGTAATGCTGTATATGGGAGATATTCCGTTATCGGATTACAGAATGTCTACTGTGCCGAATGTAATAGGAATGACGGTCGAAGAAGCAAACAAGGCGCTGAGCGAGGCAGGACTCAACATAAGTATTACCGGTGCGGCAACAGGAAGCGAAGCAAAGGCGGTAAGCCAGAGCGTTAATTCCGGACTGGTGGTATACAGAGGATCTGTTATAGAGGTTAATTTCCTTGTAAACAACGAAACGGGCTGATGATTTCGGCTATTCGATCTTTCTGACAGGAGTGGGTATTATCAGGCTGTATGAAATTTGTCCCGAAGCCGAAAAGGCAGGGGTTGAAAATGCGGTTGTAACGGGTGTTACCGACAACACCGCAGAGGTAAAGCAGGGCAGTATATTTGTCTGTGTAAAGGGTGCAAGGTTTGACGGTCACAGCGCTGCGGCTGAAATGCTTTCAAAGGTGCTGTTATGATAGTCACCGACCACGATATAAAGTGCGGAAAACAGCTTGTTACAGATAACACGAGGCTGTGCCTTGCAAGGCTTCTGAACTGCTTTTACGGTAAGCCTTCGGAGAAGCTCGGACTGCTTGCGGTCACGGGAACGAACGGCAAGACCACTACGGCGCATTTTGTAAAGCATATTCTTACCACGCTCGGTAAGAAGTGCGGATGTGTAGGCACGGCGGGAAACGATACCTGTTCGGGCGAGCTTAAGCCGTCACAGCACGGCACTCCTACCGTACCGAGAGCGACTGTTCTGTATTCGTGGCTTGGGGAAATGGTGAGTAACGGCGCAGATTACTGCGTTATGGAGGCAAGCTCGCAGGCTCTCGACCAGTACCGTATAGGCGATGAAAGGATAGCGGTCGCAGGATTTACGAATCTTACCCGTGATCACCTTGATTATCACGGTACGATGGAAAATTATTTTCAGGCAAAACGACGTGTTTTCACAATGTGCAAAACCGCTGTAATAAATATTGACGACGAATACGGCAAAAGGCTTGCACAGGAGTTTTCTGATATTGCAGTAACCTACAGCGCCGAAGGCAATGCCGATTATCATGCGGAATTTATCAGGATGAATGCAACGGGATGCTCGTATATGCTTGTAAACGAGCGTGAGAAAACCGCTTGCCGTGTTGATATGAATATGACGGGGCTGTATAACGTTCAGAACTCGCTGTGTGCCATAGCGATGGTGACGGCTCTCGGATTTGATATGACGGAATGTGCAAAGGCACTTTCGGATCTTGACGGTGTTGACGGCAGAATGAACGTTGTCTACAGAGGCGATTTTACCGTAATAACAGACTATGCTCATACCGACGACGCGCTTATAAAGGTGCTGTCAACGCTTAAACCTTTGACGAAGGGCAGACTTATCTGTGTGTTCGGTGCGGCAGGCGACAGGGACAAGGAAAAGCGTCCGATGATGGCAAAGGCGGCTGAGGATAACGCAGATATTCTCGTTATCACCTCCGATAATCCGGCTCACGAGAATCCCGATGAAATAATCAGGGAGGTAATGACGGGCATAAGCGGTAAAAAGCCGTGCAGATGTATCACAGACAGACGTGAAGCTATAGCCTATGCGCTTGATACCGCCCGTAAGGACGATGTTATAATCCTTTGCGGCAAGGGTCACGAAACCTATCAGATAATCGGCGACGAGTATCTGCCGTTTTCCGAGAAGGAAATAGTTAAAGATATAATGATAAGGAAGGAAAACTGATTTATGAATATTCCCGCTACCGTTATAACCGCAGTGCTTTGCTTCGGAATTACCGCACTGCTCGGATTTGTGGCAATACCTGCACTGAGAAAGCTGAAATTCGGTCAGACGATACTTGATATAGGTCCTGCCTGGCATAAGTCGAAAAACGGCACGCCTACAATGGGCGGCGTTATGTTCATAGCAGGCGTTGTTATCTCGTTTGCGGCAGGCATTGCGATAATGTGGGCAAGCGGTGCGATAAATATGGACGATGTAGGCTCGCAGAAGCTTGCAAAGGCTATATCGGCTGTTGTGATGGCTCTTATGTTCGGTTTTGTCGGATTTGTAGACGATCTTATAAAGGTAAAGAAGAAGCAGAACGAGGGTCTGAAGCCCATGCAGAAGATAATAATGCAGGTGCTTATCATCGCCGCATTCTTTACCTCTCACGTTATCGCAGGAGATACCTCTACTGTTATCAATTTCCCGTTTTTAGGACAGGTGGATTTCGGAATCTTCTACTATATAGTAATGGGACTCGGAATACTGTATCTTGTAAATGCGGTCAATCTTACAGACGGAATTGACGGGCTTTGCTCATCGGTAACGCTTGTTTACTGCGGTGCGTATGTGCTTATCTGCTCGCTTGTAGGTATGGGGGAGATGGGACTTGTTGCGGCGGCGGCAGGCGCCGGCTGTCTTGGCTTTATGGTGTGGAATCTTCATCCTGCGAAGGTAATGATGGGCGACACCGGCTCAATGTTCTTAGGCGGTATAGTTACCGCTGTCGGAATAGGCACGGGAACGGAATTCGTAATGGTCATCTGCTGTGCGGTGTATATCTGGGAAGCACTTTCGGTTATGATACAGATGACTTACTATAAGCTGACAAAGGGTAAGCGCCTTTTCAAGATGACACCTATACATCACAGCTTTGAAATGAGCGGCTGGAAAGAGGGCAAGATCGTAATGGTGTTCTCGGCTATCGAACTGTTTGCCTGCGTAGTCGGAGTGTTACTTCAGTATTTCGGCAACTGATTAAAATATATCGAAAGGGGGATTGTCCGTGTCGGATAAAAAAGGTCTGAGCTATGAGCAGCGAAAAGCAATGTATGAGCAGAATATCCGTGACACAGACGGAAAGCGACACATTGACAAGCTGCGTGACGATACACATAACAGCAACGCAAATAATAACGGAAGTAAAAAGAATGATCCCTCAAAAAGACACAGAGCAGAAAGAATACAGCTTACTCCGCCCGTAAGGGAAACAATACCGGAGCAAAAGGCTGAACCTGCTCCGGAAAAGAGAATCAGAAAAGAAAAGAAGCACAAAAGCGGAAGATTCAAAAAGTGGTGGAAAAATATTCCCGCCGCACCGGTAATGGAATATGTTCCGAACGCAAAGCGGGGAAGATTCGATATGCCGCTGTTCACTGTAGTGATAATACTGCTTGTTATGGGTATTATTATGATGTCCTCCGCAAGCTACGCTTACGCTTTACAGGAGGAAGGCAACAGCTTTGCCTACGCACAAAAACAGCTTGTTGCGGCGGTGGTCGGATTTGTCGTGATGATAATTTTGTCACGCATAGATTATCGTATGTGGGCAAGGCCGTTCAAAATGATCGGCAAAAATAAGGATTTTGACAACGGCAACGGTCTTAATCCTGCAATGGTGTTTTTCGGATTCAGCGTTATACTTATGATACTGGTTATCTTCAAGGGCGACGCTGTTGCGGATGCTAAGAGATGGATAACTATAGCGGGCGTGCAGATACAGCCGTCGGAGCTTTTGAAAATAGCATCTATCCTGCTTGTAGCATATCTCCTTCAGAGAAATTACGAACGCAGGAAGGAAAGAATACTCGGCTGTCTGCTGTATCTTTGCCTTATGGGCATTATATGTGTGCTTTGTTATGAGCAAAGACACGTTTCCGCTATGATAATCTTCTGCGTGCTGATATACGCAATGATGATAGTCGGTGAGTGCAACGCAAAGGGTCTGATCCTGCTTGCCGTGCTTGCCGTAGTCGGAGTGCTTATAATGTACTACGTTGTACAGTGGGACTATATAACGGAAAGAGTGCAGGGCTGGCTTGATCCTTTCTCGGATATGGGAAAATCGACTTATCAGACTTCGCAGTCGCTTATAACTATAGGTTCGGGCAACCTGTTCGGACTGGGACTCGGAAACTCAAGGCAGAAATATTACTACCTGCCCGAAAGCCAGAACGACTTTGTTTTCTCGATAATATGCGAGGAGCTTGGATTCTTCGGCGGTATGACGGTAATTCTTCTGTTTGTGCTTTTTGAGGTGAGAGGATTTTTCATTGCGGCAAGGGCAAAGGATAAGTTCGGCTCGCTGGTGGCATTCGGAATTACTTTACAGATAGGTCTGCAGGCTATCCTTAATATAGCGGTTGCCTGCAATGCGATACCGAACACCGGTATTTCGCTCCCGTTCTTCAGCTACGGCAGAAGCGCATTGCTGACACAGCTGGCGGAGGTAGGGATACTGCTCAGTATATCCAAAGACGCAAACACCTGATTTACTGCTTGTGAAAGGAAAAGAATATGAATGTTGCATTTGCCGCAGGCGGTACGGGCGGACATATAAACCCGGCGCTTGCCATAGCGGATAAGCTGAAGGAAGTATTTCCCGATACAAATATACTGTTTATCGGCTCTCCCGACGGGCTTGAAGCAAAGCTCGTCAAAAAGGCGGGATATGATTTTGCATCGGTAAAAATGGCAGGTATCCAGCGTAAGCTGACACCGCATAATATAAAGCTGAATGTGCAGGCTGTGCATTATTATCTCAGCGCAGGAAAGCGTATTAAAAAGATATTTGACGATTTTTCGCCCGACCTTGTTATCGGAACGGGCGGATATGTCACAGGTACGGTGCTGAAAACGGCGATAAAATGCGGAATCAAGACGGCTCTGCACGAGAGCAATTCGCTCCCCGGAGTATCGGTAAAGATGCTTGCGCCGAAGGCTGACCTTGTGATGCTCGGTACGGAAGACGCAAAAAAGCATCTTGGAGAATGCAAAAAATGCGTGGTAACGGGAAATCCGCTGAGAAACAATATTCCGATAGAGGAAAAGTCTGCGGCAAGGAAAAGGCTCGGTCTTCCCGATTGTCTGACTATACTTTCAGCGGGAGGAAGCCAGGGCGCTTCACGGCTTAATGAGGCGGTTGTACAGCTGCTTGCTTATGAGCAGAAAAAGGGTAATATAAATCACATACACGGCTACGGAAAGCACGGCAGGGATACATTCATGCAAAGCCTTGAGGATAACGGGGTGGACGCAGGAAATCCCCACTTCATCATAAAGGAATATATTGACAATATGTATACCTGTATGTGTGCAAGCGACCTTATTATAACAAGAGCCGGAGCGATGACGCTGACGGAAATAACGGCGATAGGCAGGGCATCTGTGCTTATACCGTATCCGTATGCGGCTGAAAATCACCAGTATTACAATGCGCTTACACTGCAGAATGCAAACGCAGGCAGGATAATTGACGATAAGGAGCTTACAGGCAGTGTGCTTATCGACACTGTGAACAGGCTTGCGGACGATCCCGAGCTTCTAAGGCTGATGAGCGAAAATGCCGCAAAGCTGTCAAAGCGTGATGCGGCAGGCATAATACTCCGTGAGATAACGGAGCTTATGGGAATAAAGTAAAGATTTCACCTTATTATCCTCAGTAGCATAATATGAAGAAAAGCTATGAGAGGGTGATAATTTGGATAAACAGAAGCTGATAATAAACGGCGGCCGCAAAATCGAGGGCGAACTTTCGCTCCACGGTGCGAAGAATGCGGCACTGCCGATACTTGCGGCAACGGTGCTGATAAAAGACGGGGAAAGTGTAATACATAACTGTCCCAGACTTACCGATGTTGATGCGGCACTGCGTATACTTTCGCATATAGGTGTAAAATGCAGGCGCAGCGGCAGTACCGTTATATCTGACGCTTGTGCTATAGGCAACTGTGAGATACCGGTAAGGCTGATGCGTGAAATGCGTTCTTCGATAGTTTTTCTCGGTTCGGTGCTTGGCAGGACGGGACATTGCAGAATGTCATATCCCGGAGGGTGCGAACTGGGACCGAGACCGATAGATCTGCACCTGTCGGCACTTCGCAGTATGGGTGCGGTGATTGAGGAAACGCACGGTTTTCTTGACTGCTCGGCACCTAAAGGGCTTAATGGTACGGAAATATCGCTTTCGTTCCCGTCGGTAGGTGCTACAGAGAATATTATGCTTGCGGCGGTGACCGCAAACGGTGTTACTGTGGTGGAAGGTGCGGCGAAAGAGCCTGAGATTACCGACCTTGCGGGATTTCTGACGGCTTGCGGAGCGCAAATAAGCGGCGCAGGCACTGACAGGATAGTTATCAGAGGCAAGGAAAAGCTCTGCGGAGCGGAGCATAGCGTGATGCCCGACAGGATAGCGGCGGTGACTTATATGTGCTGTGCGGCTGTCACAGGCGGTGAGCTTATCTTGAGCGGTGCGGATATTGGGCATATCGGGGCTGTCGTACCGGTTTTTAAGGAAATGGGATGCAGGGTATATTCATTCGGCAAGGACAGCATTTATATCAAAGCGCCGGAAAGGCTGAAGGCTCCGCATACTATAAGGACGATGCCGTATCCGTATTTCCCGACAGATGCGCAGGCGCCGCTTATGGCTGTATGCACTGTGGCAGACGGAACTGCGGTGTTTGTGGAAAATATATTCGATAACCGCTATCGTCATGTGAGCGAGCTTCTTCGTATGGGGGCTAAAATCAAGACGGAGGGCAGAGTTGCTGTGGTGCAGGGAGTACGACGTCTTTCTGCGGCGGAGCTGGTTTCTCCCGATCTCAGAGGAGGGGCGGCACTGGTTATTGCGGCTCTTTGTGCGGAAGGAACATCGACAATAGGCGGTATATCGCATATTGACAGAGGATATGAAGCAATAGAGAAATCGCTTTACAGCGTGGGAGCAGACATCAGAAGAATTTAAAAGAAGGAGGTGCGAAAATGGCTGACACAATAAAAAGAGATAAAAGCGGTATGTGGACAGAAATGCCGCCTTCGGCAAAGAACCGCAAGCCTGACATAAGACAGCCGATACCCGCACCCGTACCCGAAAACAATAACAGCAAAGCAGGAAAAAAGAGCGATAAGAAAAAAGCGGACAAAAAAGCGGTAAAGCGGGCGAAAAAGAAAAAGGATACAAGAAAACAGCCTGCGGCTTATAACAGGCAGGAGCGGACGGATAACAAAACAGCCCGTCCCGATAGCTGTGACAGCCCGATGCCGAGCTTTTTAAGCGAAAATACACGCACCGATATTCCTGTAGTGAAGCCTGTGGATATTCAAAACAGGGTACTGCGCAACAAGCCACGTTCGAAGTCGGACAGGAAAGAAAAGAAACGCAGGAAGCGCCTTTCGGCGTACATTGTATATTATGTGATATTCGGTATTCTGGCGGCAGTAATACTGGCGGTGCTTTCGACGACCGTACTGTTCAATCTGTCAAAGTACAGGATAACAGGCGACACGGTGTATACCGAACAGCAGATAATAGATGCCGCAGGGGTAAACACGGGAGATAATCTGATACTTATGGATGTGGGTGCGGTAAGACAGCGGCTTATCGACAAGCTCCCTTATGTAGACAAGGTCGAGGTCAGACGTAATATATTCACCTGTGCGCTTGAAATTAACCTGAATCCTGCAACCGCAATAGCGAATGTAAAGAAAAACAACGTTTATTATCTCGTAAGCGAGAACGGCAGAATAATGAACGCCGACCTTAAGACGCCCGATAAGAAATGCGTTGTGGTGACGGGCTTCGATCCTGAATATGCTTCATCGGGAGATTTTCTGTCGGTTACAGATGAGGGTAGCAGAAATATGCTGAGCAAGCTGTTAAGGGCGGTCAAGACATATGACGGAATCGACGATGAGGACGAATATGAGGCACAGCAGAAATACGAAAATGTATTTATGCTTATCGGGCTTTGCAAGGATGTAGGAATAAGCGATCACATCACAACGATAGATATTACAAGTATATACAGCATCAAACTCACTTATGACAACAAGCTGACGCTTGAACTTGGCGATGTCACAGACGCCGCACTTAAACTGACGGTGGCGAAGAATCTTATCGAAAAGGGCGAGTTTGACGGTGAAAAGGGAACTCTTATTCTTTCGCAGCTCAGCGAAAACGCATATAATATGAAGGTCACATTCAGACCCGATTATGAAGACACAAGCAGTAAGGACGATACGAGCAAGGATGATAATACTTCCGGCGGCGATAATTCACAGACAGAATCCGTTCCCGAAACAACGGCACCACCCGAAACCGAAATGCCGCCTGAAACTGAACCGCCATCAGAAGCTGAGCCTGAAACTGAACCGCCGTCAGAAGCTGAATCAGAAACGGAACCGCCATCAGAAACTGATTCGGAAACAGAACCTCAGCCCGATCCCGAACCGGATACCACACCGGAAACCGAATCTGAATCTGTTACCGAAACCTCGCTTGATGAATATTATGAATAAATTAACGTTATAATTCGGCGAAACAGGGGCTAAAACCCAAGATATTGTGGTAATTTTAAAGCGTTATTCAAATTATGATGATATTTTTTAGCAAAACGCTTGCAATTACAATACGAATCTGTTAAAATATTATAGTAGACAGTTTTATCTGTAAATAAAACGGAGGAATGCAAAAATGAGCTTTGAATTCGATGAAGAAGAGTTTGAGCGTGACGTCAAGATAAAAGTTGTAGGCGTTGGCGGCGGCGGCGGAAACGCAGTAGAGAACATGGTCAGAAACAACGTCGAAGGCGTTGACTTTATCATAGTAAACACGGATGTAGCGGCACTTAAGGCTAAGGACGGCAGTGCTATGGAGCGTGTGCAGATAGGCAGAAAGACTACCAAGGGTCGTGGTGCGGGCGGAAAGCCTCCCGTTGCGGCTGAATCTGCAAAGGAAAACAGCGATGATATTGAGGAAGCACTGAACGGTGCATCTCTTGTATTTGTTGCCGCAGGTATGGGCGGCGGTACAGGCACAGGTGCGGCTCCCGTTATCGCAGAGATTGCAAAGAAGAAAGGTATACTTACTGTCGGCGTAGTTACAAAGCCCTTTGAATTTGAAAGAGAGTACAAGATGAATCTTGCTCTCCAGGGCATTGCGGAGCTGAGAAAGTACGTTGACGCACTTATAATCGTGCCTAACCAGAAACTGCTTTCCATTAAGGAAAAGAACATTTCTATCAAGGCGGCTTATGCAATGGTGGATAATGTGCTTTATCAGGCTGTAAAGGGTATTTCGGATCTTATCACACACGATGGCTTTATCAACATAGACTTTGAGGACGTAAGATCTACTCTTGAGGGTGCAGGCGACGCACATATGGCTATAGGTCACGGCTCAGGTGATACGAGAGCTGAGGAGGCTGTAGCTGAGGTTGTTAACAGCCCGCTGCTTGAAACATCCATCAAGAATGCAGGAAAGCTGCTTGTTAATCTTACTATGTCTGAGGATACACCTCTTGATGACGCTGAAAAGGTAATGCAGTTACTTACACAGTCGGCTTCAAAGGATGTTCAGGTTATACACGGTGTTGACTTTGACAGCGATCTTAAGGGATGAGATGGTTATTACCGTTATCGCTACCTGCTTTAAGGACAGCGAGGGTCATTCTATGATTACATCTGATGAGGCTGTAGCAAAGACAGTTCTTCGGCGCCTGCGCTAAAACCACGGCGTCCAAATTGCCGAGCTTATATCCTCTATTAATAATGAGTCTGTATACATGCTCTAAAGAGTTTTATACTGTCTGCGCCCTTATACTCCGGATCGTTATCGGGAAAATGTTTTCCAATATCTCCCAATGCAAGTGCTCCTAAAAAGCGTCCATTACAGCATGTGTAAGAACGTCAGCGTCTGAATGTCCTAAAAGTCCTTTTTTCGTAAGGAATCTCTACTCCTCCTAAAATAAGCTTTCTGTTTTCTGTCAGCCTATGTACATCATATCCGTGTCCTATTCTCATTATATTTAATCCCTCCTGTAAAAAGAAGTTGGGCTATTTTTTATATCTTCGGGAGTTGTGATTTTAATATTTTGTAATCTCCTGTGGTCATGCAGACCTTAACTCCTATTGCCTCCATAAGCTGACAGTCATCGGTAAAATCCAACTCATGCTCAAGGGCAAAATCTACGCCTTCAAAGTAAAGCCTACGCTTAAACACTTGAGGAGTTTGTGTTATGTAAAGAGAAGGACGGTGCGGGTATCTTCAATAAGACCGTCATGAACGATCTTTATAGTATCCTTAACAGGAACTCCCAATACCGCTCCGCCGAAAACGGAAGCGTCCTTTATTGTTTTTTCAATATGTGCAGGATTTACAAGGGGTCTTGCACCGTCATGAACGGCGATCATTTCAGTATCGGGACTGATTTTTCTAAGTCCGTTTATAACGCTCTGCTGACGGGTACTGCCGCCCTGTGCAAAGCCGTGAAGTTTTGTAATACCAAGACTATCAGCCGTTTTGCGTATTTCTTCTTCGTCCTGACAGCGGCAGACTACAACTATATCAGTAATACTTTCGCATTTTTGAAAAGCAGTAAGAGTACAGCCTATAACGTTGGTTTTTCCAAGGGGAAGCAGTATTTTATTTACGCCCTGCATACGACTTGAATTGCCGGCGCATACGATTATTGCAGATGTATTCATTATATTCTCCGTTTCCATAGATTTTGATGATTCTGTGATTAATCAATTCAACTCGGACTTTAAATTTAATCGTTATTATTTTGTATCTTCATCGTGCCAAATACAATAATAGTCATCTTCGTCTCCCCATGCGTCCAACCCATCAGATTGACCAACATACAATAATTCATCATTACGAATGATGATTAAGCATTGATGTTCAGGTTCCCAGGGACAATCACATTCTATTCCATATCCTATTCCGTCACCTTTCGGCGGATAAACATACAGTGTTGGTTCGGAAAGATATTCAATAAGATTCTTGCCTGATTTATAGCCTTCCATAACAGGTTCAATCTCATTAACGATTTCATCGTATATCCCCATTTCTTTCCACTCGGAATACATATACAGAAAAAATCTTACAAGATATTCTTGCAATTTAAGGAGCATATCAATATTATTAT
>VOFB01003399.1_pt1 | contig 34299 bp, 59 predicted proteins | sample 5384141 | NCBI WGS metagenome assembly VOFB01 (sample SAMN12384721, study PRJNA508395) | human gut metagenome | isolation source: healthy gut A | host: Homo sapiens | reverse complement strand
ATTGTTAATATCAATCAGGAAGATATTGATGTAGCGATGGATGTAATGAAAAAATTGCAGGAAAAAAGGCGTTACTAAGGATTCTTTTGTTGAGGTGATAAAAAGAGGCCGCCGACTTCAAGTTGGATGATGCAAGCGTAGAAATCATCGATGCTAAAATAAACAGCTACGCGATAAGAATGAAAAAATTGCGGGTTAAAAAGTACAAATCACTGTGGGATGCCAGAAATCTCCACCGCGATAAATGATATGACGATGTGCCATAAGAAATGAATTCCCCTATGGCACAAGACATGGTTTAAGATAGATTGAATTAACTCCACCCATGAGAGGCGTTTTTCAATCCTCTTTTCTGTGTCTTCAAAGGTACATGACACTTCTACTTTTGCTTTTGTAGATCCATACTTGCAAACAGCGTCTTAGGATTGTGCTATAAGACCATAAATACTATAAGTACTATTGTCAAGCATAGTGCTATTACAACTATCATATACTTTGAAAACCTTAGCTTTTGATCTGCATTCATTTATCACCTCCCTACTGATTATGAAGTCATCACCCTAGATTTGGGAAGTTTACACGAGCAGAACGCTCAGAATTGTAGAAACTTCTGATAATAATACACCTTTGCTTTCTACCTATCTCACAGGTTATGGTGTAAGGTCAACAGTTACTTTGATGGGCGACGCGTAGAGAATGCACGCGCAACACTCCCTCACCCTTTTATATAATTATAATATACGGGCAATAATTGTAAAGGCAGAACAAAAGTTCATATTGAAAGGAGGAATTATGGGAGGAACATTTAAAAATTGGAACTCGTTAATAGCTGCTATGAAAAAGAAGTGGTTTCAGGTGTAACAGAAGCAACTGAAGATACTTACGAAGATTTACATGATAATGTACAACATTTCTACGACTCTTCAGGTGGAATATATCAACGTACATATCAACTAGCAGCTTCACCTATGTTAGATGGAATTAGCGAAACTGGCAATGGCGCGGTTGGACAAGTCAGTATTAATACTGGCACACAATACGATCCAGCCGGTAGAGATACGAATTGGATTTATCATGTAGCTGAAGATGGAGGTCTAATAGGTAACGGAGAATTTTGGGAAAAGACAGAAAATCAGGCCCAGGAAAACTTAGACAATGCAATGAGTAAACGATTCAAATAATAATATTAAAAAAAGGAGAGACTTCGTTCTCTCCTTTTTAGTTATAAAAATGCAAAGGAGGGAAATTATAAATGAGTGATTTTATTGCCCAAATCAGGGCGCAATTAGACACTTCACCTGCCGAATCGCAAATGCAGTCTTTTTTTTAGCGAAGTATAAAAAATGAACCTATTAAGCTAAAAAGTTTCTGTCGATCAAGGTTCTGGTCTTTCTGATTTAACAAAAGCAGATTAAGTCTATTCAAAATCAAACCATTAGGTTTAAAGTTAATTCCAGTAGTAGCGGACTAAAAAGTGTAGTTAACTCCACCAAAAAAAGACTTTGCCATGCTTAAAAATCTTGCTGGTGAAATTAGTCAGAAACAAATAAAATTGCGGGACTTAACGAATCTAAAAACGGAAATCAAATTTCTGTTTTAAGTACTCAATTAAATAAGTTGGAATCCGACTTCGGTAATTTATATTCGACGCTAGGAAAAAATTTAAACACGGATCAGTTAGATCATTTAAATAATATCTTAGTAAAGGCTTCTGATAAGGTCGGAGAGTTAAATGCTAAATCAAAAGATTTGTCAAATAATGCATCAAAGGCTACAAAAGCATTTAGTTTCGATGATGCTATTACTGCTTCTAATAGAACTTTAGCCTGGTTAAAAAAATAATAGTAAAGCCGCTAAAGAATATGGTGATGCATTAGAAAAATTAGCTAGACAACAAAAAATGGCAACGTCTTCTGAAGAATTAAAAGGATTTACTCGTCAAGTTAATGTACTTAAAAGCGAGGCAGCTTCTAAAGGGAAGATAGGCATGTCGTGGTCTGCTGATTTTGGCAGAGCGATTAAACAAATTGGACAGTTTGCTGGTGTATACGGTATAATTCAAAGATTTGCATTTGAAGTTCCAAGGCAACTTGTCCAGGCAGTAAGAGATGTAAATGCTGCGCAAATAGAACTAGCCAAAGTAAGCGATTCGCCCGACTTTAAGTTAAAAAGCTTATTGGGATGAAGCCGCTGTTAGTGCAAAAAATATGGAGCAACGATTAGCGATGTAATAAGTTCTACTGCAGATTGGAGCCGTCTTGGATATAACCTAGACCAAGCAAAAAAGCTTAGTGATGCCACTACTCTATTACAAAAAGTTGGCGACAATATGACACAAGAATCTTCTGCTAAGGGATTAATTTCAACTTTACGCGGGTTTCAGATGGAGGCAAACGAAGTTGAATCTATAGTGGACAAAATAAATGAGGTGGCTAACACACAGCCAATAGATACGTCGGGTCTATTTGAGGGTTTGGAAAGATCTGCTTCATCTATGGATGCAGCAAACAACTCATTGGAACAAACGATTGCATTGATTACAGCAGCTAACAGTGTAGTTCAAGACCCCACATCTGTCGGGACATCATTCAAGACAAGATTTTTCAGAAATTGTCTTTATGTACAGAAATGTGCATAGTGAACACATTTAATTGCAGGTAAAGTGTAAAGCCTTGCACCACAATAGAAGGGAAACCACTCTATGATGGTACGAAAGTAGAAACAACGCAAGGATGGCATATGGTCAAAAACCTAAGTGTCGAATTTACTGATTTTATATAAATCAGGAATCACAGTTCATGCAGGGAAGTATCCTAACGTATTCCGTAGACCATACGGTACTTGAGTCGAGGATAAACCTTCAACGACTAGATTCATGTCGAGATACAGACTAGAGAATAAGGGGTGGAAATCCCGAATATCTGTATCAACAATCGTAGGGCGCAATCGCAAATGGCGTGGGTGAAACCCCCTTAAATCGAAAAGGTGTGACTGCTATCCAATATTGGATGTGGTTAAGAAATAGTCTACTCTCATGCGAAGGTATGAGAATTATTATTGTGCAAATTAAAATATGAGAAAAAAATATACTGAAGACGATTACATTAATAAATGCAATGAATTAAATATGATATATATAGGATATCACAAAAGAAAAGAAATTAGGCACTATGGTTGATTTTATATGTCCCATACACAAAAGTAAAGGTGTTCAATCAAAGGATTGGTCGCATTTTTAAAACCTATGCATACGGATGTTCTTATTGTTCTGGTCGCGGTAAAACGACTTCTGAAATTCAGTCAGAGGTTAAAACAAGGACGTTGAGCTTATTTCAGGATACTTAGGTAATGAAAAACCAATACGGTGTAAATGTAGAAAGTGTTCTAACGAATGGACTACTCTACCAAAAGTATTGATTACAAATGGTTCTGGATGTCCGATTTGTGGTAAAGAAAAAGGCAATAAAAGGAGAAACTAAATCGCAAGAACAATTTGTGTTTGAACTAAAAAATGTAAATCCTGATATTATTGTACTTGGGGATTATGTGAATACTCATACAAAAATCAAATGTAAATGTAATATCTGTGGAACAATATGGTATGGGTATCCAGCTAATCTGCTAAACAGTTCTGCTGGTTGTCTTGGTTGTAATATATCAAACGGAGAAAAAAGAAAATGCTTGATACTCTTTTAGAGTTAAACATTAATTATATTTCACAGTATACAATTAATGGATGTGCTTTTTTACCAAAAAACTGAGATTTGATGCTTTTTGATGTGAATAACAATATCGCTTTTTTGAATTTAATGGTGAACAGCATTACAGACCTGTTGACTTTGCCGGAAGGGGAAAAGAGTGGGCATTAGAAGAATATAATATTACAAAACAAAGAGATAAAATAAAATATGATTTCTGTATTTTAAATGGGATTAAATTAGTAGTAATTCCATATTGGGAAAAAAAAAATATGAAAGATTTTATAATTAAGAAACTAAAGGAGTTGAATAAAAAAAGACAGCATAATAATAATTGATATGTTTTGCGAGCATATTTAATATTTGGAATTTCCATGCGCATTAGAGGCGCAAAAACAGAGTTAGAAGAAGCTGGTCTTGATACAGAAGGAATGGCAGAATCAACCGCCAAACTTAGAGAAGAAATTATGTCACTCAGCGGTGTGGACATTATGTTAGATAAAAACACCTTCAAGGGGACATATGACATCCTTGATGAGTTGGCAAATAAGTGGAAAGATTTAACAGATATTCAGCAGGCAAGTATCACAGAATTAATCGCCGGTAAACGCCAAGGAAACATAGTTTCTGCCTTAATGACCAATTTTGATATTGCAAGAGATACACTGAATACTGCCGAAAATAATTCTAAAGGCTCCGCCGAAAAAGAACTCGAAAATTGGAACAAAGGTATCGAAGCTTCAATCTCCCATCTTAAAGCACAATTCCAAGAGTTTTCTACAACTACATTAGATTCGGGATTCGTCAAAGGGTTTGTAGATGCAGGAACATCAGCTTTAGAAGTATTGACTCAAATCATAGACAAAGTAGGTATTCTTTCATCTGTAATGGGAGGAATCGCGTTAACTAAAGGTATTACATCATTCGTTAAGAACTTTGGTAGCTCCACTTATATAGGAGTTTCACAAAAATATTCCCCGATATTTTTGAATTGGCCAATCATAGTCAAGAAATCAGCATAATGGCGCTCATAACAAGACTATGGATACATGGGGTTCTTAATTAGACTCTAAAAGGCACTTTCATTGGAGTATAAACTAACATGGAGGAGTAAATGCTTGGACATTCGAATGCAATCCAACCTACAATGGTTACGAAAGTAGAAAAAATGGTTTGCTGGACATATGGTAATATAAGTGAGAACTTATATGTGCCTAAGTGTTATAACAACGAACAATAAGCAGGACGGCACTCTACACGTAAAAGTGTATGTACGATATATAGAGATGAAACGTACATGAGAGCAATCCCCAGAGACATACCCATCCTCTAAGTAGGCTACAGCCATAATGTAGCATCTGCTTATAATGTATAGTGCGTATTGCGATTTTACAATTTTCAGTAATACGTTTTGGCGTAGTGCTTGCGTCAAACCAGTAAAAATTGAAATATAAAATAAATTGAAATAAATTAGGCTCGCAATCCCCTTTGCTTTAGCAGAGGGGTCAAGAGCCGAATAAAAAACAGAGAATATATAAATAACCAAGAAGGAGGTGATAATTTAATGTTAAAAAGCCTATAAATACCGTATTTATCCTAACAAACAACAAGAAGAACAGATTCATAAAACTTTTGGGTGTTGTCGTTTTGTATATAATCAAACATTGGCACATAGAAAAGAAAAGTATGAGAACACAAAAGAATCCATGAATAAGATTACCTGTAACAACTATGTTAATCAAATCCTTAAAAAGAATACATTTGGCTTAAAGAAGTAGACAAATTTGCTCTTACAAATTCAGTATACAATATGGATTCAGCATATCAGAAATTTTTTTCAAGGAACATGCTGGTTATCCTAAGTTCAAAAGTAAAAAGGATAGCAAAAAATCTTATATTACAAATTTCACCAATGGGAATATTAATGTAGCAAACACCAAAATCAAGCTACCAAAACTTAAATGGATAAAAGCAAAAAATCCATCATGAGTTTACTGGACAGATAAAATCCGCTACTATCTCACAAGTGCCATCTGGTAAATATTTTGTTTCTATACTCGTAGAAACAGAACATATTCCTATGGAACGAGCGTCTGGACAAGTTGGTATTGACTTAGGCATTAAAGATTTACTTATCACTTCTGATGGAGAAAAGAAAAAATAATATTAGGACTGCTAAGAAATATGAGAACAAATTAGCAAAAGAACAACGCAAACTTGCTCATAAGAAGAAAGGTGGTTCTAATTGGAATAAGCAGCGTATTAAAGTAGCAAGATTACATGAAAAAGATTTCTAATACCAGAAAAGATTACCTACATAAAATCTCGTATCAACTTATCAAGGAAAACCAACTGATAGTTAGTGAAGATTTAGCTATAAGTAATATGGTTCAAAATCATAATCTTGCAAAAAGCAATACAGGATTGCGGATGGTATGAACTGACACGACAATTACGGTATAAGTCTAATTGGAATAACCGCACTTATATAAAGATTGGTCAGTTCACGAAATCAAGTCAACCTTGTAATGTATGTGGTTATATCAATCAGACACAAAGGTTTTGTCTGTCAGAATGTGGACGTGTCCTCAATGTGGCACTGTTCATGATAGAGATATCAATGCTGCAATCAATATTCTGAATGAAGGAATAAGATTACTGAATGTAGCCTGATAGAAATAAACAATACGGCAGGGACTGTCGGAATTTACGCTTGTGGAGTTAGTAGGTAACGAGGACGATGAAGCAGGAAGCCCCGATGCTTTAGCATCGTAGGTAGTTCACATAGTCTGCAATTTTCACAAGCGTTTCTGCACTTGGTTTACTTCTTCCACTTTTCCAATCACTTATATTTCCTGTAGAAATACCTGTGTAATCGGAAAGCCGTTTAGATTCTCCTTTAGTTTGTAAAAGAGAGAATAAATTATTAAGATCAAGCATAACTCACCACCCCTTGTTAATAATTATAGCAGAGAATATATTTGATGTAAATCGAAAATACTTATTGATTTTCTCGCAGATACGAGTATAATAAAAGCAAACATATGTTCGCATTGTCGAATAAGGAAAAAAATTGGTAGAATGGAGATACGGAGGTAATGGGAATGTTAAAATCAATTAGTTTAGAGAATTATAAATGCTTTAAATATTTAAATTCTTTAGATATAGCTCCTTTAACAATATTGTGTGGGGTTAATAGTAGTGGGAAAAGTTCTATTCTAAAAAGTCTCTTAATGATGAAACAAAGTTATGAAAAAGTTCAGCTACAAATTATATGACTTTTAATGGTAAATATATTGATAATGGCACATTTAACGAAATTATTTCTAAAAAATTCAACTGGTAATTTTTTTTCGTATAGGAAACTCATTTGAAATAACAAAAACACAAACACCAAAACAATAACTAAAGATACTACTAGTTTTAGAGATTTATGCAGATTATATTATGACAATAGAATTGAAAAGTTTTTTTTAATTAATATTTCAATAGATATTGTTAATAGTGATGGATTTATTTACTCTAATGAAATTGATACTATTGATATTTCCATACTGGCTTATAAGAATAATCAGATCAATAAATCAACTAGTATTATAATAAAAAGAAATCGCAAAAAAGTATTCAATTAAATGCCAAGATATGCCAGACGTCTCTGGAAATTTAGGATGTTTTGAAATAGGTTCTTGTACATGTTATTTTAGTGGTATGTCGCTTAAAAGTATTTATCAAGAAGGTATGAACGAGAGTACTAAATTGTATATTCCTACAATTGTATCTATTTATAATATAATATCAACTCAATATCTGCAAATTAAATACCTTGCACCTTTAAGAGATAATCCTCAAAGAAGATATATAGCAGATAAGAATGTCAATTCTGTAGGGGTAACTGGAGAAAACACACCACTGCTATTAAAAAAGATATCTAAAATGCAACATTGGAATGGTATAGCGGCTCCAAACAGTGAAGATAGCATAGCTCATTTATTGAATAATGTCCAAAGAAGTAATTTTATCACCCTACTTAATAGTTGGATGAATTATTTTGATCTTGGTAATGTCTATTTAGATAATTGTCAAAAAGAATTAATAAAAATTAAAATAGGAAATCATAATATTGCTGATGTAGGTTTTGGCGTAAGTCAATCTTTGCCTATATTAGTAGAAGGACTTAATATGAGGCCAGAACAAACTCTTTTATTGGAGCAACCTGAAATACATTTACATCCTAAAATGCAAATGAAGGTGGCAGATTTTTTGTTGTCTTTAGCGATTCAAAATAAACAGGTGATAGTTGAGACACATAGCGATCATCTTATAAATCGATTAGTTAGACGTTATATGGAGTGTAAAGAATTACGAAACAAAGTGAAAATATATTTTGTAGACAAAAAATGACAATGGTGAATCAAAAATAGAATGTGTTCATATTGATGAAGTTGATGGAGCTTTATGTTCGAATCCAAACTTTTTTTATCAGTTTGCAAGTGAGACAGAAAAAATAATAGATGCAGGATATAAAAATTTAAAGGATAAAAAATGTTTAGGGGAATTGATGTATGTATTTTATATTACTTGATGATGGTTTTTTTGAAAATTATGTAGCAAATAGAGATTATATCAATTTACTGGTTGACTTTTTATGTAACTATACAAACATCAATTTCATATTTTTTCATCCTTTTAATCAAAGCAAAAAGTCAAATCATCTCGCATACGAAAAATCTAAGCTTGAAAATGTCTATTATCGCAACGTAGAATTACTAAGTTTAATTTAGATGAGATAGTAGAAAAAAGTGATATTGATAGTAGTTTCAGAAGTCTTAACTTTTCAGATATATTTATAGGGTAAAATACACTACATTTGTTCGTCATGTAAGCAAGCCAAATTAATAATTCCATTATGTATTGAAAAAACATAACTTAGATTTAAAAGTAAGTAAAGATTATATTTTTTATATAAATCACTATGCAAAGGAATTAAATTCAAATATTGCTACATGGATACAAGAGGACAATATTGTACATATACCATTTCCAGATATACAAAATATATTTCCTGCTCATAAATTATGTTATGGTTATGAAGAACTTCGCTCACAAATATTGAAATCATTTGATAGTAAGATTAAAAAATTCCTCGTTTGAAACTATTGGAATTGAGGTTGCTGCTAGAACAGATACAATTTAGACAGGAAACTAAGTAATAAAAACTCCAAAATATGTAATAGTAAAAGAAAGGTTTTTATTAGTCTTGGCAAAGATTGTTTTTATATATCTATCGATTTTGAAAATGGCGGGTTTGAAGTATATGATAAGAATAAAAAATATCTTGGACAATATAAATTTAATGGATCTTTTGAAAAATTCTCATCTCCTACTAATCACAAGTTATATTAGCAAAAGGCACATTAAGTGCCTTTTACCTACTACCCCTACTATCTTTTTAGTTGATACCATTGAATTATTAAAAAATTATGAAACATTTTAGTTTAAGTGAAACACTCAAACCTAAATCAAGTTGCTTGTCCTGTGTTAATATTGGGAAGTTTATTTCTAAGTCACTAGATTTGTTACTTAGCAAAACTGGAGTAATGCTAATGTTATCTCCTTTCCCAAGTGTAGTTATTTCGGAAATATATAAGCTCCACTGTTCTGGGTTTGCTGGACTATATTCAATCAAACCTAAATTTATAGCCATAGATTTTCCCAATTTATACCCATAATTGTATACCCATTTTGAGATATTTGAATCAGGAGCAAAGTAATATGTAATTGTTTTATCAGACCCTAACGTAGTATACCCCTCACTTGAAGCATATTCTATCAATTGAGCTTTCAATTTTTATAATCTGACTTAGCAATTTTTAGTATATTATTTTCTTCTTCTTTTACTTTCCGATTAATGGCTTCTTCTTGTGGAATAGCACGCTGTTGTATATCTTCTAATAACTTTCCACTTATTTTTTCCTGGGTAATGTTTTGTAAAATTAATGCTTCACTTTTACTCGAGTCCTTGTCGTCGATAACTATGCTCTTTTTTGACGTACTGCACAGATCAAAAAGTATAGCTTCAAGGATTGTTATCAAACATGACATTAAAAATCCTGCCAGGAATTCTTCTGGCATTGCATTATAGTTCACTAACCCAATCACTGTTATTGTTGGAGAAATAACAACTAGAAGACCAACTAGTAGAATAATAAGCCAATTAACTAAGGTTTTCTTTTCAGTTTCAAATCCAATATAGCAACACCAAACAATCAAAAACACTATATAGATAGCTATTATTTGAGACCCCATTACCTTCATTACCATTTAGCTCCACAGTTTTTACAATGCATGGTATTTCTTACATTAGAGCTGAACAAGCCAAATAGACTCGCTCCTACAGCCTTTTTACCAAGAGAGATTTTTTCTATGTTTGTTGATCCGCATGTAGGACATTTGGGCAATTTTTCTTCTCTTATTTCTATACAGAATTTATAGTAACTTTGCCTCACTTTAATACCTTGACTATAATTGCTCTAGTTGAGCATTAACTAAAATAACTATTTGGTCAATTTCTAAATTGACAATATATTGTTTTCAAACATATTTGTTGAATAAATAGGATTTTCTCCTATAGAAGTATTATTTTCATAGATTTCAATTCCACCTAAAATTTCTCCGCTTGCATTGGCAAATTCACCTGTGTATCTATCGTTTATATTAGTAACTCTGTATTCTCCTGGCATAATATCTTTACCAACAATAAATATGCCAAATTCGTTATATTTATCACTGTCAATATTATCAGATGGAAACATAATCAAGTCACTATACATTTTGAAATAGTCTCCATCTTTAAAACTCATTTTTTTTTTAATAATGCTCTATCTTCACCGCTCCACGACCCTTCATCTTTCGCATTAGAAAGCCTTACGGAAGGACTTGGTCCCAGAAAACCATATATATAATACTCTCCAGGCTCAAAATCTGATCCACATTTATAAGTTCCTGATTCTAAATAGTCACTAATTGACCCATCGGGTATAAAATCGTATGAGATACTAGTTGCTCCAGTAATTTTTCTATTTACATTTGTTGTGCTTTCATCTGTGAGATTACCTAGGGTTTCCTTATCACTTTCCATTTGATCGTTTAATCTCTTAGTTATTGATTCGCTCTCTAATATTTTTTCATCTTCGTTATTGTACACAGAATCTTTATTATTTATATTAGAGTTTTTTTTGATTATTATTGTTAATTATTAAAATAGTTGCAACCAAAATAATTACTAGCATTAGGCATATAAGTGTATTCCGTTTACTCTTATGTGATATATTGTTAAGATTTCGTTTTCTTTTCTCTTATTATCTAACTCTTCCTGTGATATTTCGCTTTGACAATACTCACATTTTGTTGACTTCATTTCTGCTCCGCATTTTGGGCATTTCATATTTTTTTCTCCTTTTGTCGTGGCCATTATTAAAATATAAATATAATTACCCTTTGTACCTGCAATTCGAATTCGGCAATTAATATCCTAAATGAAGGATTTAGATTGAGATAACTGATACGCTCTTTTCTTTGAGGATGACCATTATATATATCAGAATACTCTTCACTTGTTTTATCAAACTATCAATTTTCTCTGGATTTATCCTTATAAAAGAATAGTTAAAGAAACATTTACAAATATTTAACATAACATTACATTACCGTTTATATTTACAATCCAAACATTCAAATTGACTCTTTGCCGTTTTTTGAAAATAAACCAAATCCTATTGCGCCAGATATTTTCTTAGTAGAAACAATTACATTCTGAGCATTGAAAATTTCTTAAGTAAGAATCTTTTTCAATAGTATTCATATAGGCACATATCTCACAATAAGCACCTATGTTATCAACTAATATCCAGGAATCTGTATTGCAATTAGGACATTTTTTCCTATTTGTTTGTATTCCATATTATTATCATCACCTTACTTATAATATATAATTATTATATATATTAGTCAATATGCAATTTAAGAATATCGGGGAAATACTTACTGCAACTAAAGTAGGTGGTGTTGATGCGTATACTGCTGCTGCTAATATTGTAAAAGGTATGGATGCAACAGTTCAAGGCAGTCTTTTGAATATTACAAAACTTACAAAAGGTGAAAAGTTGGCCGCATTAGCATTAAATGACATATACGGAGACGCTGCCTTAGCGGCTCTAAGTATAGAAAAAACCGGAGAAGCTGCAGAGATCCGCTTCACTCTTCACAAGTCTAGGCAATGCTATTAAAGGCTTCGTCGTAAGCAATCAATTGTTAACGGTATTTCTAGCAGGGGCGGCAGCCTTGTTTGCAGTAAATGCACTAGTAGATAAATTTACAACAACATTCGATGAGTCGTTTGAAGCCGCACAAAAATCAGCGGAAGAATATAATAATACTGTTTCAGAGATATCATCACTAAATTCTGAACTGGAAACTACCAATGCAAGAATTGATGAATTGAATGCAAAAGAGCATCTTTCTTTTGTAGAACAGTCTGAATTAAATAAACTCTACGCTACCCGTGAACAGTTAGAAAAAAGTAATTGCTTTAAAGAGAAACAAGCAGAAGCTCAGGGTAAAGATTCTGCCGAAGATTCAAAGACAACACTTGAGAAAAAAAAGACTTTAACGTAAGAAGTAAAGATAATCAAGGTAATTATGTAAAAGACGCAAATGGAAATTATGTGTATGAAAAAGGTACTGTTTTAGAAGATGCCTTAGATACCATGGATAAATTAAATTCAGCCCAAGAAAAGTTGAATAAGCTTAAAGAAGAAGGTGCTGACGAAGACAGTTCTGAATACAAATTTGCAGTGAAAATGTTGACACTCTTACAGCTCATTTAACTGAAAACATGGATAAAATAAATGAGCTATCCACTCATTTATATAATACCGAAACAGGTGAGGCTCTTAAAGGTTATGAGGATCTGGCCCGGGGAGTCAATGATGTTATTGATGTCTACTTAGATTTTTTCTGACACGGGTTCAAGTATAGACCACAAAATAGAAAATATATTTGCAAAGGCAAAATTCAAAGATGTAAAAGATTCTCTAGTTGAAGCTGGTAAAGAAGGATCAAATGCTCTAAACAACATGATATCTTCTACTCCTGGGCTTACTGATGCTCTTAATGCAGCCGGGGTTAGTGCACAACAGTTATCCGAATACATCATGGCGCTTGCTGATCCAGAAGCTCTAAATCTTGACATTATAAAAAGCAACTCAAAGATATCTATTCATCAGACAATTATAAACTAAATCTAAAGGCTGGAGAAAAAAGCTTCAAAAGAGTTCGATGAATTCCTTAACAAGAAAAAAAAGCCGGAAGAAATTGAAATCTTTTATCGTTATGTAAAACAAAACGATCTCGATATCTCTGGTTGGACACTTGAAGATCTGCAGTATAATTTCGACAAAGCAGTAAATAATGAAGCAGTATCTTCTATTGATTCTCTTACTGATTCATCTAATGAGTTTCTTGCTAGTGTGAATGCAGTAAACGAAGGTCTATCAGCCCAATCTACTGGTGAATCTATTGATTCTGAAACATATAATTCAGAAGAATTAAAGACCTATGCTTCTGCGTTGGAATATGTCAATGGTTCTATGCAGCTTAATGCTGAAAAAGTACGAGAACTCACCAAGGCAAAAGCAGAAGAAAAAAATAGCTATACTAGAAGCTAGTAAAGCAAATGATATCAATGAATATAACGAAAACGCTGCTAAAATTGCTTTCTATATGAGTAATCTAAAGAATCTTACCGGCGCAGAAAGAGCCGAATTAAATAGTCTGCAGTCTCGCAATTCCATTATTGCTGCTAATAGTATACAGTATGACATAATGACGGCTTCCATCCGGGAAGCTACCGGACCTATAAAGAATGGCTAAATGCACAGAACACACCTGAGTCTGGTGATATGGCTGATGATGCACGTTCTGCAATGGAGAAGATATCTGAAGTTTTTGACTCTTCTTCAAAGGAATATGGGCGTGTAGGTACAACGAAATATCAGGCTGCTGTTGACTTTGTAGTACCTGATGAAGTATCCGCTGAAGGTGATAAAGCCGTTCGGGAATATGTTAAAAATCTACAAACGTACTTTACTGAAGATAAATCAGGTTCTGATAAATTCATTCAGGAAGCTCTTGACAAAGGACTGATGGAATACGATCCAGATACCGGAGCCACAAAGGTTGCTGCCAATAAAACAATGGAGGATTTTGCTAAATCTTTCAATTGGACAGACGAAACGACCAAAGCTATATTTGGCGAACTGCAGGAATATGGTTGGGATTTTGACTGGTCAGACGAAGGTATCAAAAACTATGATGAAGCACTGTTTGCTTGTAATGAAACCGCTGCTACTTTACAGTCACGAATTGATGAGTTAAACGGCAAGAAAGTAAAAACAGAAGCTGATTTAACAGAGCTAGAACAATTAAAAAAGAGCTTGCTGAAATAGAAGCTGAAAAGCAACGTATTAACTCAACTAAGTTAAATACGTTTGCCGATTTAAGTAGTGAGCTAGGTGAAGCAAAACGAGAACTGTCTGCACTTTATGAAAAAAAGATCGTCACTTACCTGTAGATGATTCTGAAATAGAAAACGCTAAACAGAAAGTAACGGATCTTGAATCAGAAATCAATGAACTTGGTTCTGCTCCTACTAAAGTACAAATAGAGGCCGAAGTAGAACTTGTTGATAAGCAGTTAGAAGAAAAGAAACAAAGAGTTAAACAAAGCTCAAATACGTCAGACTGTTACCGCTGAAACGGATACTTCTGGTCTTCAAAACGAAGTAGCGAAACTCGAACAACAGAAACGGAATTTGGAATATACTCTTACCGTTGTTCCGGATACAGATGAAGCTGAAAAGTAAATTAAACGAGTTAAACAATACTGAATTTAATCCAAAGTCCATTACAGTTGATGTAATAGGTGATGCTCAAACCAAGTTAAACTCTATCAAAAGTGCTTTGGCTCTACTTCCTACGGAAAAAGAAATAAGTATAACCACTACTTATACTCAAAACGGTACACCTCCACAGACAGGTGATCAGACGGTTAACGGAACAGCAAACGCGAATGGAAATTTCAATGCGACTGCATGGGCTTCTTCTTACACTGGATTGGCATACGCAAATGGGAATTGGGCTTCTCAGAAGTCAGGGACTACTTTGATAGGTGAGCTCGGCCGGGAAATCGTGGTAAATCCCAATACCGGAAAATGGCGTACATACGGGGATAATGGTGCTGAGTTTATATCTCTTCCTGCTGGTGCTATTGTTTTTAATCACAAACAAACAGAAGCCCTTCTGGAACGAGGTCACGTAGCGGGGCGCGGTGCTGCACATGTAAATGGTAACTTTGGTAAAGCTCTTGTAAGTGGACAGAAAAATGCAAGTGATGTATTTAGTAATAACTACAGTGGTGGTGTTCAAGATGCTAACACGGCGTCTACTACTGCAAACACAAAAGCAAAAGATGAGAATACAAAAGAAAACCGAAGAATCTACAAGTGTTTTTGACGGTGTTGAACGTAGGCTAAAATATTTTGCTGCCAAAACACAGGCTATAGCTGATTCAATAACGGATTATGTGACGTCTGCATTTAAAACAATGCAGCTAAAAAGGCAGATTAAAGCAACTAAAATGAAGTAACCGTCAATGAAAAAAGGCTATGCAAGATATATTAAGAAAGCTAATTCTGTAGGTCTTTCTCCGGCATGGAAAACAGAGTACAAAAAGGGGACTACAGAATTAATGACATTAAGGATGAAAAGCTTGCAGAAAAGATAAGTGCTTACCAGGATTGGTATGATAAAGCTCAAGATTGCAAACAAGCAGTACAAGACCTAAAGAATACTCAGCTTGAATTATTTGAACAATGGTTAAACATGCCAACGGAGAAAGCAGAAAAAGCTATTGAGAAGTTAAGCAAAAGTACAACATTCTAAATGCTCAAATTTCAACCATTACTTCTGGCGGGTCTACAACGGCACAGCTTCAAAAGTTACAATCCGCTTCATATGCATCCGCTCAAAGTAATCTTGAAAAAGCTCAGGACAAGAAGGCAGAGGCTAAGGCAAAAAGTCAGAAAGCCAAAAAGCAAATTTAATAGTGCAAAATCGACTCTGAAAAAATCCAAATTGACAAAGGCTGAGAAAAAAGGCTGTCAAGAGCAACAAAAAAAGGTCAACACGAAAGGTTTATCCGGCACTAAGAAAAAACGTGTTGAGGCGTATAATGCAGCCCTAACTCAAAAGAAAAAAGCCACCAGTAACTACTCTTCTGCTAAATCAGATTATACTACAGCGAGTTCTTATGCAGGTGCACTACGTAGTTCCTTATCTGGTTCTACATCTTATGAAGTTGCGAACTCTCTCATCGATGAACAGTTAAACAACCAGAGGAAACAAGACGCTGAGTATCAAAAAGGCTCTTAAAGATTCGCAAAAGAATGTAACCGATACGAAAGCTACAAGAGACTCAGCTAATACAAAAGTGAAGAACAAAGGCTCTAGTATCTCCAAAAATACAGTAAGAAATTAAGCAAAGCTCAGAAGGATGCTCTTGCAAGTGGTAAGACTGTATCTTTAAAGGGGATCACAGACAAAAAGCTCAAGAAACAGCTTGAAGAGTACAACAAATTAGTAACTCAGTCAAAAACGGCAACCACTCAATATAACATGGCTCTCGATGCGCAGAGTACAGCGGCTGAAAATGCTGCTACCTCTCAGGCTGAATTGGCGCAAGCTTTGGTTGATGCAGATGTGGCTAAGTTGGAGAATATATCAAACTTCTATGACGCACAAAAATCCTACACTGATGCTCAAGCATCGGCTAAACAGTCTGCGATTGATCTAAAACAAGCCAAGGGTGAAAAGGTTACAGAGGCTGATTACCGCGCTCAGATGGGTTACAATAATCAGAACATAAATACCTTGCTACAAAAGAAACAAAAACTTGAAGCACAGCTTGCAAACAGTAGTACCATAAAACCAAATTCGGAAGAATGGTATAAAAATCAAGGCAGAGATCGAAGGAGTTGCACAAGAGATCAACAACTGCGAGATCAATAACGAAGAATTGAAAGATTCTATCCGAAATGCAAAATATAAGGAGATGTTTGAAAATGCCCTAGAAGCAGTTGACAAGTTTAAAACTGCTCTCAGTACTGTGCGTGACTTAATCAATGAAGATATGATGTATGATGATAATGGAGGATTGACCGAATATGGACTTACCGCCTTGGCAACATATGTCAAAGATCTGGAATCCTCTGAGAGCAAAATACAGACATTATTAGCAGAACGTAGGCAGTTAGATGCTGATTTAAAAAATGCTGCGTCTGGGCTTTCCGAAGATGAGTATAAAGAAGCGGTTAAATCCAATGAAGAGAGTCTGCAGAACGAACTAAAGTCTATGAACTCTTCCAGACAAGCAATCTTATCTATCATGAAAGAACAAGCAAAAGCAGAACTGGATGCGATCAATGAAGTGATTAATGCTCGTAAAGAAGCTCTGCAAAAAAAAAGGAATATTATGACTATGACAAAACACTGAAATCAAAGACAAGGGAAATCCAGTTGCTCAAACAGCAGATTGCCGCACTTGATGGTATGACGGATGCAGAATCCCGTGCTAAGAAAGCACGTTTAGAGGCCCAACTTGCAGAAAAGAATGATGACTTAAATGATACGGTACGGGAACATGTATATCAGCTTGAAGTTGACGGCCTTACTGATTTGACAAAAGAACTTCAAGAAAATTACGATGACTATGTAAAAGAGTTGGGAAGAACTTTGGAGTCTATTGAAAAAAGCAGTTGGCAATGCAACAAATACAGTGGTCGGAGCTTTAGGAGATGTATCTTCTACAGTAGCTGCTATACTTAAATCGTATGGAATAAATGATCCTAAGAGTATTGGAATAACAAGCAATCTTACCGGTGCTGCGAATGGCGGTTACGTAAAAGGTATTATTCCTGCCGGGGATGATGGTCTTGCCGGTGTTAGAATTGGCGAAGAAGTTGTTGTGCCCGAAGTAGTACAGGAACTAAGAAAGATGTTGCCTACGCTACAAAAGATCTTCAGAGCTTATGTTTGCTGATTCTGTGAAAGTAGATTTACAGTCATTAAAAAAGCTGCGTCCAACTCTGGAATTGGTGATATTAATTTGCACTATGACGCTATGGTGTCTATTGGACAAATTGATGGATCTTCTAAGGACATCGTGGCTCAGATCGAAAAGGCTATGCCGAATATCTCAAAACGCGTGATAAACGATCTACGCAAAGACGCAAGAAAAAAAGGTTAAAAATAGAATTGAATTAGGCTGCTCATAAATTGGGCAGTCTAATTTTTGTTCAGAAAGGAGGGAAGTATGAGCTTTACATACAAAAATATATCAACAGATTCATTGCTAGATGTTCCATTGCGCATCGGAGTAACAGAAGGAATAGAAAAGTATGAAGGATTTTCAAGAGAAATAATGAAAGGAGAATCCTCTATCAGCCGTCCTATTCTAACGAACATGGAACCACTTATGATAACTTGCCAGTTTTAAACATTGTGCTATGGAAATCAGATACTACTATTTTTACAAGGGAGGAGCAAAGAACTGTAAACAAATGGCTGACATCACCAAAACTATCCGATTATGTTGTTTTTAACCCATGTAATGAGTTTAACAGCGTTACTTATAAAGGGTTATTTACAGATGTGTCCTGGGACCCTGCTATGAGGATGTGTTTTGTTACTTTTACCAGTAATAGTCCCTACACCTGGAAACATGATATTTTATCAGATTCAATCACCGGTTCAAAACTAATCAATATATCATGCCACTCTGATGAACTGGAAGAATACGTGTATCCTTTCCTGATACTAAAAAAAACAGATGCCACGGGAAATGTTACAATCACAAATATTACGGATCAAAATAATATCCTCTGTGTGCGCCTTTTAGAAGAGATTGAAACATGTATAGATTGCCGTTTCAATATGGTTTATGACAAAAACAAAAAGAACAAAGGACTCATAACCTTCAAAGATTTGGGATGGGAAGATGCAGGGAATATTTATTGGCCTCGTATTCTGCCGGGAAATAATACCTGGCATATAGAAGGTTCTGTGGATATTACAATTGACTTTACTCTCCTCAGAAAATACTAGGGGATACATATGGTAAATAAAGGTAAGAGTATCTATTTATGTAGACCAAATGGCGAAAAAATATGTGTTCTTAATGGTGTAGATACAAGCACTGTTCTGTATGAGGAACATTTAAAAGACTATGATGAGCTGTCTTTTACAGTGGATAGGTACATAGAGGTTGATGGAACGTATATTGAATCAAACGGTTACGATATGCTTCATGCATATATGGAGTTACTTATTGAGGATGTTGGCCGTTTTCAGATGCAAGAACCCTCTACTGCCAATGACGGAAATCAGGAAAGCAAATCTATTCTGGCCTATTCTCTGGAAAAAGAATTTGAGGATAAAGACTATGTAAAGCTCAAAGTAAACACAGGAGAACGGGACTCTTTAGAGTACTTGGCCCCTGAAAATGTCAATGAACTTGGTTTTTGCTAAAATTATATTGTATTCTACGATGAGAAAAATCCGAGTTTATCTCTTCTGAATTATGTACTTGAAAAAATGCCCGGATGGTCAATAGGATATATTGATCCTATGCTACACAAAAACAAAATGGAGTTTTGATGAAGACAATATCAATCTCTATGCATTTTTAACCTCAACTCTCGCCCCAAAAGCAGAATGCATCTTTACATTTGATACTCTCGCCAAAAAATCAACGCATACAGCAAACATAATCTGGATTATGATACTAATATTTTCATTGGCTTTCGTAATCTACTTAATTCTGTAGATATTACAACAGAAGAGGACAGTATTTATACCCGGTTTAATGTTTTGGGAGATGGCGATCTTGACATATCCAACGTAAATTTCAACGATCCGAAAATTATTAATATTGACTACTTTTTTAAATACAGACTATGTATCACAAGAATTGATTGATAAATTCCACGCTTGGTGGGATTACCGGTACAAGGATTTAGATCCAAATGTGAAAAATTCAAGCCGTAGACATCAGTTTATAAATCTATCAAAGCAGTGGGCGGATTTAACCGACAAAATATATGAAATTACCTACCGCCAGCCGAGTGATGGAACGAATTGGGATCAATGGAACAAAATGGAAGAGGATCTTCTTAAAAAAAGAATCTCTCTTACTATAACAAGCTTTTAGAATCTCTGCAAATAAGCGTTGATCCAAATATAGACAATAACCCAAGATACAACGTGGACTCAAATGGAAATATCATATATACACCCTGGAAGAAACCCGATGGTTCTGTGGATCATGATAAATACCTAGAGCTTTTGTATAATATGGAAAATGGGTATGGCGGATACTATTCTTATTTCGAAATTCTCACTTACATCATCCCATACATACAGATGGCAATAGACAATCTTGGAAAACCGGAAGATGACAAGCAAGAACCAGTCGAAGGAGAATCTTGGGAAACAAATTGGGACTTATATGGAATCTCAGAGTTAGAGGCTAAATTAAAGACTTATCGCGAAGATAAGATGAAGCCTATTGAAAACTATGCAAAACCCTGGGACAGTTTAACCCCTGAACAACAAAAAAAGAGTTTGCTAATGGTGCGGATGCCTATAACAAAACTCATGATCTATATAAAAAATACGAGGGGTTTGTCGGTAATGAGTCTACTCCTGGAACCATCCTGTATAAACTGAAACAACTGAATGCTGAGGTAGATGAGTTAAATACTAAATTAGATTCTGTCACTAAATCTCGTACAGATATGATTGAAGATGTTTCGATGAGTAATTCCAGGTTTGGTTTTACAGAAGAAGATTTTATAAAAATCAATACACTTTTTCATGACACAGATTATCAAAACAGTAACATTCTAACTACTTCTATCGACACAACCCTCAGCAAAATTGATGTGCAGGAAACACTATATCAAGATGCTGTTTCAAAACTCTCTGAGGTATCTCAGCCGCAATATTCATTCTCTATCCAATTGGATAATCTCATGGAAATTGAAGAATTTAAAGACTGGATTGATGATCTGAAGATTCTTAACTATATACGTCTTGGCATTAGAGATAATTACAGTGTCAAGCTAAGGTATATAGGACGCTCCTGGAATCCCTGCGATATTACACCTGATCTTCAATTGAAGTTTTCAAATATGATAACTTCAAAATCTGGGCGAAATGACTTTACGGACATTTTGGACAGTGAAAATAACCGTGGCGCTAAGAACAGTATTAGCATAGCTGATATCTCTTCCCATGCGGACGATGACAGTTTAAATAATCTTCTGCAACATTTAATCAATATGCAGGGCTTTGGGAATGCTGTAACAAACTTAGCTGGGAATGTAAATATAGACGAGGGCACATTCTACTCCTTAGCCGGGGAATATCTAAAAGTCACAGAAATTAATGTTGACAAAATTATTGGTGACGAAGCTTCTTTTAACAAATTCTTGCCACCTATCTTGACGTAGACACAATCGTTGGTGATTCTGCTATTTTCAAAAATCTGACAGTAGATGTTGCTAATATTGAATCACTATTAGCTGGACATGCAGGTGTCGGTGATTTACAGGCTATTCATTTAACCGCAAATAATGTAATCATTGACAATGCTGTAATAAAGGATCTAATTGCTTCTAAAATCTCCGTAGCGGATCTGTCTGCACACTCAGCATCAGCCGAACTTATCACACTTATCTCCTCTTCTACTGGTGCTCCCACAATTGCCTTTAAAGACTCTACTCAACAGTTTTATGATGCTGATGGTCATGTACGTGTACAAATTGGACAGGATGCTTCTGGTGATTTTAGTTTTATTGTCCGAGGGACAGATGGAACAACTGCTCTCTTTAATGAAAACGGAGTTACATCTAATGCAATTGCGGATGGTTTGATTGTCAACAATATGATCCAATCCGGGACGATCAATAAAGATCGACTTAGTTTCCCAATTATTGAAGCCAATGAACATGGCGGCGTCGATATCACACAGATTTACGATGGCAAAGGAAATTTATGGGGAATCCAATATAACCAGTTTAAAGAAACCGTCTCATCCGGGCTTAACGATGTTGCCTCTGGACTTAATGATGTTACTTCTGGACTTGGTGAACTGGATCAAAAATTGAAAATAGTATCCAGTTTAAATTAGAGGTTTTGAGTTCGAACGGCTTAATATTTTCCAACTCAGTAATAAACACCACGCTTACTCCTGTTTTATATAGAGGTAATGATGATGTTACAGACCAGTATGGCGATGAATGTTTTATATGGCACAGGCTTTCTGATGACCAGGAATATGATAAATACTGGGACTCCCAGCACGCTCCCCAAAAGCAATTACGGATCACCAATGAAGATGTCTATAAAATCACTACTTTTCGGTGTGATTTTGTATTAGAAAATACCGTACTTGCCAGCTCTCAAATATAATGAATTAAGAAAGGATTTTAAAATTATGGCTAATCAAACAAAAGCATCATCAATGTTAACAATCATGGATGTATCTGATATTAAATTATCAACCTATATCTCTGCAAATTATCCCACAACACAAATTTATGACAGCAATGCCGGGACCTATGCTCCGTCCTGGACAAATCTGAAAATCACCCCTGTAATATTCGTAAACGATAAAGCGGTATCATTGACGGATTCCAGTTTAAATATTACATATAAAAGGCAGGATGGTAATTCAACCGAAGCGGCGCTGACTACTGGTGAAACGGCTGCATCAGGAATTCTTACTGTTAATCAGAACAAACTTGCCTCTGCAAGTTCCGGAATTATCACCTATATCTGCTATATTGTATATACTGATCCCAACAGTAAGGTAAGTGTGAATGCAAAGAATACGCTGACGTTCTCCCTGGTTAAGCAGGGCGGTAATGCGCATACCGTTTCGATTGACGGAGAACAGCTCTTTAAATATGATAAAACAGTACCTTATCCGGCCCTTCACAGATTACCCTTACTGCTTCTGTACAAAACGTCACCATAGCAAAATGGCAGTACAAAAAAGCAGATGGAGCCTGGGCCGATTACCCAACCACATCTGACAATGCTAATATCACATCTGGATCACTCGTTGTGAAACCTTCACATGCGGTATTCTTCAATAATGTAGCTACCATAAAAGTTACCACCAGTGATAATAACTGTTATGACGTGCACTCCATCACAAAACTGTACGATGGCGCGACCGGTGCGGCTGGTGCCTCTGCAGTCAATGTTATTATGCAAAATGAAGCGGAAGTATTTCCCTGTACAAACGACGGGCTGGTATCCCCCGCAAGAACAGTGACCTCTGCAATTACAGCGTATAAAGGAACCACGGCAATCACGCCAACCGTAACCCTGCCCACTGCCCCATCCGGTATGACCATCACTCAGGCAACCTCTGGCAATACCGTTACTGTAACAATGACGGCAGCCAATAATGCCACACTGGGGGATGCTGCCACCATGTCCGGAACGCTTGATTTCACAATCTCTGCTGGTGGAATTTCCGGTATCAAAAAAAGCCTTTAGCTGGAGTAAATCTCCAAAAGGAAATACTGGTGCGGCAGGAGCGGATGCCATCATATTTGACTGTACCTTTACAAGCGGCAATGTAATTATGAACGGTGAAGGAAGCTGCCCTATTGGAACTATATTTTATAAGGGTGCCACACAAATCACATCCGGTATTACCTATAAGTGGTCTAAATTTGTCAATAGCACGTGGAGTGATATTACTGGCGCCACATCCTCCTCATTTACCGCTACTCCGGATCATGTGACATCTGCAACTACATTTCGGTGTGCTGCTACCTATTCAGGAAAAACGTATTATGCTTATGCAACGGTAATTGACAAATCCGATCCTTACAGCTGCGAGTTGTTTTCAACCGTTGGTTTACAGCTAAAGAATTCCGACGGCGTGGGAGCAATTTACTGTAAAGTATGGCAAAACGGTGTGAAGTCGATCCACTTAAGACCACAACGTTTTCACAAACAGCCCCATCCTCCCCTGCAAATGGAGATTTCTACTATAAAATCGATAAGGCTGCAAAAAACAGTGACTCTGATGAAGTATAATGGCACTGCATGGGCGGCCGCAACCGGTTCCGATCTCCCACAATTCACATATAATTGGTCTACAATAGATAAGCTTGAAATATCCTAGATACACCAACTACATGGTCTGGAAAAGCCGTATATATAGATGGTTCGCTGGTAGACGAAAAATTATCAGTAATAGTTGAAGTAGAGTAAACAAGGCTCCTTTTATATGCCTTGTTATTTTTAACGCCTGAAATAGCAAGGCATAAATCGAAAGGATGTGACAATAAAAAAATGAAATGTTCAAATCAATTAACAATTTTAAATATAGAAGAGCAGACAACTTTTAAGCCTATCTGTTCACATAGTACGGATACCGGATATATAGAATGCACACATGGGCAGGATGGTGGGTGTGTTACAGTTGATGTCTTGTATGGTAAATCAATACAAAACAAAACGACCGGAGCACAGCTTTATTCAGGAGGAGATATTAATCTAACGTGGAACAGCACAGACAATAATGTAAACGTAAATTCGATTAAATTTAGTTTACAATGTGGTGATATATTACAAGATGGCGGCTTTTTAAGTTTCTACTGTGATACTGAAATCAGTGATAGTGTGACAATTCAATTTTTCAATATGAATACAGTTTCTAATTGGGGCAATACGGTTTATCTCAAAATCATAAAAGGCATAAATAAAATACAGTTGCCCAAATACAGTTTTATAGATGGGCAAACAACGGTCGGTATGCAGATCCGGAGAACCAATCTCCCTTTTACTTATGATGGAACGTTTAATTTATCTAAAATATTGGTCAAAGCCGGGGTTGAAGAAATCAATTGGGAGCCCTACACCGGAAATAAACCATCACCAAGTCCAGATTATACTCAAGAGATTATAAATGCTGGGGATGATGGGAGTATTGACATTTATAGTAGCGTTGGCGGAAGGAACCTTGCTGAAAAGACTAACCAAGGTGTTACGAATTGGACTTGGTCTATGCAATCGGGAGATTTTTCAAAAACGGAAGTCGTTGAAGATGGAATACGATGTTGTAAACTGGAACGTGGATCTATTGCACAAAATGGATGGTCAGTAATATGTTATAACGATATTGGACGGAATAAACTAGAAGCTGGTGAACAGTATGCCGTATCTTTTGAGGTAAAAGGTAGTGTATCTGGTACTTTTGTTTCCAATAGAGTTAGGTTGGTTACTGCAGGTGGGATGAGCGATTTAACCCAAAAACAATTACGGCAAACATGACTATTACAGCAAATCAATGGAACAAATGCGAATGTTTAGTGACATTAAAAGATGTGCTTCCGTCAGAAACAAATCAGGTTCTGTATTTAATGCCTCCAAATTCGGACGTTGGCACCAGTTATATATTCCGAAATGTAAAAATAGAAAAATGCAACAAAGCAACGCCTTGGACACCAGCACCAGAAGATATAACATCTGAAAACGAAGAGGAATATTTACCTTATATTGCTAAGGCGCAATTGACTACCCCAAACGGTCTCTGCGGTATTCCGGTCAAATCAGGAGGAAATTATACTGACTCTAATGGTCAGCAGTGGATATGTGATGAGATAAACCTGGAACGCGGCGTGTATGTGAAAAGGGTGGAAAGTTGCGTGTTTGATGGATCAGAAGATGAACAATGGATTGTGATTAAAAGTCCTGTAGGTGATATTAATATAAATTGTGCCTCAATTAAGTTAAATGAAAGAGGTATATCCCAGTACAATACTCCTATTATTTCTAATTATTCTACTCTTGAATGGTGGAGTGCAACATTAATCACTAATTTCATAAATGGATATCAGCGGTTTACATTTGGGTACGAAGTTGCTGGTTTTGCATCATTGGAAGAATTTAAAATTAAACTTGCGGAATGTCCAATGCATATAATATACGCCATTGCCACTCCGATAGAAACGCCATTGGATGAAAAAAGAATTCAATAAACTCTTATCCTATTCTGGTATCACTTATATTTACACTACATATCCTCTCGCTACAAGTTACACGGTATCAGCAAGAACACAAGCATACTATGAAAATTATAAACTGAACAAGTCTCTCTCAGACTTTCAGGATGTGGTTAACGGCGCTTTTAAAGATGGAGTCATTTCAGAGGCAGAAGCCAAAACACTGAAATATCAAATGGAACTTTTAAAGACAGAAAAGACATCTATTGATCAAGAATACTCTTCTGTTTATAATAATTCCAAACTATCTGGAACTCCTAAAACAAATCTTACATCAGCAAAATCGGGACTAGATAACAAATATAATGTATTACTGAATACAATCACTACTGTCATATCAGATAGCAATATTACAGAAGCAGAATCTGCTGACGTGACAAATGCGTTCACAAATTATCGCAATGCTATGACTACTTATCGCAGTGCTTATGAATCTGCTATTGATGCAATAAGTAATCAAAAAATAGATGACTTGGAGATTGGCGGTAGAAATCTTGCTCTTGGAACGTCTTCTGAATATTCTTCTGGTTTCTCAAATTTTAATGGAGGAGCTAACACGTGCATACTTTTGGGAAAAGTTTTAACCGACGGACTCAAAGTTGGGGACGTTGTTACAGTTCATTTGTTTTATAAATATGAGAATATACTAGCTGCTGAGGGCAAAACGGCACTATGTTTGATTCAAGGGAGTGGTGATGTTGTGGGATGGGGATCAGGTGCCTTTCTATCCAGTTCAAAAACTTATGCTCTCTGGAAGTGGAGAAGTAGAAATTCTTTATTCCTTTAATGTAACTTCCGATCATTTAAAAAATTCATATTGGCTCACTAGTATGCGGCACGATTACGTTCAAAGCGGAACTGTTTATTATAAAATGTTTAAGGTTGAGCGTGGGGGGGAAAAGGCAACCGACTGGACTCCAGCGCCCGAAGACATACAAGAACAAATCGAAACATTAGAAACAAATATCACAGCTAATACTTCTTCTATCACCAATGTTGAGGTGCTTGTTGATAAGCAACAAAAAGCAAATTGATGCCAAAGTAGAACAAACTGACTTTACTACAACCATTGACGGCATTAGACAGGATACTGCGTTAGCCAATCGCGGAATCAATAAATGGCTTGTAGAAATATATCCTAAGTTTTCTCTTCCAGGAGATAACGGAAGTAAAGCTACTTTAGATGCACTTTGGGGAATGGTATCATTCCGGATCAGACCCTGGAGATAACAGACGGTGAAACCTATGGCAACACAAGCTATACAAACAATTCAATTTTATATGGTTTAACCTATGTATACTTCAATGAAAGTACAAAAATATCACATCCTTTACAAAACAGCAATTCCTCCACTTTATATCTGAATGGGAAGTCTGTTATAGAAGATGCTGCAACCGGGACTCATAATATATCATTACCGTTTGCTAAGGGATGGAATATACTTGAAGTTGTAGTCAATGTTGCCTACCGGAACCAAAGGATTTAGGTTTACTACTCCACTTTCTCAACATGCATCCTGTAAATCAATGAATTGCCATATAGCAAGACCTACAAGCAGACAGACATCACAAGTTGACCGTATTGCTGACATTCATATTGAACTTGATCAGATCACACAGAAAGTATCTGCAAACGCTCAGTCTATTATAGAAAAAGCTGATGGAAAAGATTTTATGTCACTGCAAAGTTTAGTTAATGAGACAGTGAATACGGTTAGTGAGCATATCCAGGAGATAGGTGCATTAAGAAATACACTGGCAGATGACTACACCTCCACTGCTGATTTAAAATCTCAATTTAATCAAAAATCCGGAGAGGTTTATCAGTCTGTAACAGCAGCTTACAAGACGACTATAGACCAGGCTGATGAGCTTGCGAAAGGCTTAAATAAATGGATCATAGAAGTCTATCCAAAATCAGGAATTTCCTCTACTATAGTTCCATATCCAAAGGAAGTATTGGGAATATCCCCAAGTAAAATATTGGAGTATGCCGAAAGTTCACTCTCAACCTCAATGAATATCGGTGATTATTATATTGGTCATGCTCAAACGTATGTCAAGTTTTCTTCAGATTACAACTTTGCCACATCTGGTAATAGCATAAGTTTAACCACAAATGGAAAAGGAATTTTGTACATCAATGGAACCGAAATAAAACAAACTTCTTCCGGGAGCACTACTACAATAAACACTGGAAGTTTTGTTGCTGGTTGGAATGTCATTGAAGTTTGGTGGACTGCAAGTACTGGCAACGATGGAATGAGGTTCTCTAAAAATATCTCATCATTAACGGGATGTACATCTATGAACTGTTACCATAACTTTTCAGGTAATGCCTACCAAAAGATGACTGCAACTGAAATTTCGAGTAAGGTTGACAATAATGATGGAACTTATAGTCAAACAGTTCAGAAAGCAAATATGATGGACTGGTTGATTAAGTCAGGGACAAGTTCGACTAACTTTACTCTGACTGACAGGACAGCTACTTTGATTTCTGATTACATCAATCTTAAGGGGCTTGTTCAATTCGATGGTTTGGACAGCAATACTAAGGCATTAATTAATAACGGAAATTCAGCATATTCTTGGACTAACAGTAATGGTAACAATATGAATAACTTATATTCTATGGTTAGGACTTGGACCAATAATGCCGTAAGTGATTCCACTTATATTCAAGGTGGTTGGATTGCTACTAATACTATTACTGCTGATAAAATCGTTGCAAATACTATTTCCGCTGATAAATTAGCAATAGGGTTTGGTGCCAAATCTTACTGCTACAAAATCCTAGGATATGATACGTTTGACAATATTACTGAAGATAAATTGTATTATTCTGAGTTCTTATAACCTTGCAAATTTGTGTCCTTAAATAAAAGCTAATACTTATGTTTATTATGGTAAAAAATCTCTATGTATAAGAGCCACTGGAAGCAGCGCTTACGTATATCTGGGTCATTCTACTAATAACTATGGTTGTATTCCAGTACAGACTGGGAAATATTATAGATTATCTTGTTATGTTAAAGCCAGTTCATCTTTAACAGCTTATTTATATATTGTTAAACACACCGGCATTAATAATACCAACTCTTCATTAAGCTCTGTTTCTGGTACAGTAGGGACAGCATGGACAAGACTAGAACTCAGCTTTACAACAACCTCTTCTTATCCATATGTTTCTGTTCGTTTGCAGAATAATGGTGGTTCAGGTACTTCAATGTATTTTGATGCTATTATGATTGAGGAGGTTTCTTCATCTTCCCAGAAAGCGGGACCATTTAAACCAGCAGGGGTTACTATAATAGATGGCGGAAATATCATATCAGAGAGTATTACTGCTGATAAAATTGATGTAAATAGCATCTTCGCTCAAAACATAACCGCAACTGGCACTATAAGGGGAGTTAACTTGGTAGGTTCTAATATAACTACCGAATTGGACGGTTGGGGAAAGGTTACTATGAGTAATGGAAGAGTTATGACTGAAGATCACAAAACTTTCGGTAGCGAAAGATGTAAGACAGAAACTATGCTTGCTAGGGGTGGAGTAATTTCATATACTGGAGAGAATGGCATAGATCACTATTATCGATCAAATCTAGGAGGTGAAGGTTTAAGACTTAGTATACAAACTGGCTCTAATGGGACCAGTGAATATTATAAGTCGTGGCTAGTTGCTAATTCAGCTTTTCCAAGGTTGGTCTTAGATGGAGAATTATATGCGTCTCAAGAAATTATTTCCTATAATTCAGATACTACGATAAATGCTTTTCGTGCCATAGGTGGAAGTTATGGTTTTCTTATTAGAAACGACGGCAATGCTACGTATTTCCTGCTTACTGATATGCTAGACGTATATGGAACATTTAATAGATTACGGCCATTACGAATTAATAATACTGATGGTGCCGTTTATATAGCAACAAAACTATATGTAAACGCACCTATGTATTCAAGCGATGTATATAACACAACCGGAGGAACACCTAATGTTTATATCAATTCAGTACAGAGATTCACAAGAGCTACATCTGCATCTAAATACAAACTTGATATTAAACCTTTAGAACAATCTTCTGAATATGCCTATAATATTTTAAAATTGGAACCTAAACAATGGTTTGATAAAACATCTATTGAAAACTATGCAAAAAACTTAACTGATATCTATTATGGGGAGAATTTAGACCCGTACCTGGACGTAGAATCAATTGATAGCTGCTATGGTCTTATCGCTGAAGATGTTGAAAATGCCGGCTTATCAAAATATTGTCAATATAATGCATATGGAGAAGTAGAAGGAATAATGTATGATAGATTATGGACATTACTTATACCTATCATTAAAGATCTTTCGAAAATTTAGAAAAGCTAATATGCACATCAATGATTTAAAAGAAAAATTCAATCTATTATTTAAAATATCCTTTAGATACTTTTACTAATTTTTTCAATTCCTATACATATATCAAATCAAGTGCTATAATTAACTTACAAAGAGATGGGAGGTAAATAATGATGAGTAAATTGATAAACTTAAAACGTATCCTTTGTTTTTGTATGTTATTCAGCACCTTATGGTTAATAAACTTTATTAAAGTAAGCGCTTATCCTTATCCACAAGATCCACCTACTATAGAAAGTGCAAGAATACTTCAGAGTACAGGATATGCACCTTGTGTATACCAGGTCCAGGTAAATAACATAAAAGAAGAAGGCTCGGGAATATTTAGCCTTACAATAACTTTAGATGGCTTTGACTCTGATGGTAATTTTGTAGGCAATGCTTGGGCTGGCAGTGGATATACTGACAACCCGTTGTTTTCAACTAAACAAGTTGTCTATACTGAATCGTTTACATCTCAAGCTCCTACTGCTACATATTACATTAGTAAAATTTATTTAGAAGGAGGGGAGGCACAACTTATAGAAGTCCTTATACAGCTGATTACCCATTACAAAAACCCAAAATGCCGCCTACATCGAGCTATACATTAATCTCTGAGAATGGGGATACCTGCGAAGTGAGTGGCGCTATAACTATTTACGGCGAAGAAACCTATGATATTAACATTGCTCTTAACAATCCCAATATTGCAAGTTTGCTCGAACGAATGGAAGATGGACAAATCGCCAATATTTATAGTTCGAGCAGAAGCACTATTGTACCAAAAGCAGCTTTTGATGCAATAAAAGGTACTAACAAAAAAATGAATGTATCTTTGACTAGTGGATTTAGATGGTTATTTGACGGTAAAAAATATAACAGGTGTTACGAAAGATATTGATTGTAATGTTTCGATTTCCGCTGTACAAGGTGATATGTATGGAAGTAAGAAAAATTATTAAAATTTGCATTTCCACCAAATGGAGCACTCCCTGGAAAAGCAACGATTAAATTTAAGTCGGATTATTTATTATCCTTATACAAAGCAGAAAATCTGTTTTATATTATTTAGATGGTAAAAATCCAGTTTTAGTGAATACAGATGTTGTCACTACAAATAGTAATGGGAATTACTGGTGCCAATTTGACATAACTCACAATTCCAATTTTTTATTGAGTCAAGAAAAGTTGAGTTACAGAAAACCATTTGTTAAAATAAATACATCAACATTAGTCATGCAAATAAAGCAGTCTTCTTCCGCTTTAAAAGTAATCGATCATTTAAGTAATGATAAGGTATTAAAATGGACATCATCAAAACCCAGCATTGTTGCTGTAAACAAAAAACCGGAAGATTAACTGCTAAAAAGCCAGGAGTTGCCAATATCACTGTTCAGCTAAAAAGTGGTGCCAAATCCAAATGTCGAGTCAAGGTGCAAAAAGGTTCCGTTAAAACAAAAAGTATTTCTGTTATATTATCCAGATTCTCTTTAAAAAAAGGAGCAACTTACAAAATTGAGGTATTAAGAAAGCCTCTTACGGCAAATGATGGAAAAATTACATTTAGAAGCTCTAAACCAAAGGTCGCTGGAGTAAATAGTAAAGGTACTATCAAAGCACTCAAGAAAGGAAAAACTACAATTATAATCAGAGCTGGTAAAAAGGTCCGTAAAGTTTTTGTCACTGTATATAATAAATAAAATTATTTTAGAGTCGTGTACAAAGTACACGGCTCTTTTAAATGGAGGAAAAATCTATGAAAACAAATATTGATACCGCACTTGTACTCTTAAACACCTTATCCAAACCAGGTATGACTGATGTAGAAGGAATTCTTGGCTATGCCATCTACAAGAATCTCCGAATCCTTCTAAATGAATGTGAAGATTTCAATAAAATGAGGATAACCTAATTAAAAAATATGGTGCTGAAAAAGATGGAACTTATTCCATTGACGCAAAAGATGAAAAGGCTTACACCTCTTTTATAAAAGAGATTGAGCCTTTGCTGAAGATAGAAATTGAAATCAACTTTTTCCAGGTTGACCGGGATGAGTTTGATAAATTATATTGTTCCGGTTTATCTACCAAAGACTATCTGTTACTGGAGCAAGTCTTAGTGAAACCATCCGTGTAGAAAGAAAGGAGGAATTACATAATGGTATTAGGTAAATTAGACAAAGTAATTATAAATAAAACCCACGAATTCAATTGCTATGAATATCATAAGGTAGGGCAAATACCAACTGATTCTTTTTCGGTGGTAATTTCTGCGGAAGATTTTCAGCCGGCAAGAAATGCTATGGAAAATATCAACACTATTGATATCGTGGATGGCAATGGTACGACGCTATTATCCACCACTGATTATGACAGATATCGGGAAATAAATTTTCAGAGCAAATCCGAATACACCCGATTCAGAAATCCACAAACGAAAGATTCCGTTGATACCTTCAAAATCACATTTAAGTCCATCGATTTAGAAGAAAAAGTAAAACGACTGATCGAGAAAGTAGACCCCGTCTTCGATGAATCCTCTATGACTATCCAGGGATACTGCGCATACAAGAAAAAGGAACTGGGCGAAATCTGCAGACAAAAGATCTACGAGGGCTGTGACGTAGTAACCGAATATGGAACAGAACATTTCACCTTTAATGCAGATGACCAGATGAACCTCAACACCACTTATCTTGCGGCACTGAACACCGGTTTACCCCAATCCTATCACCCCAGCACAGACCCATCCTCTCCCTGTACCGTCTATTCCGCAAAAGACATTATTTCTATTTATCTCACACTGCAGTCCAATCTTCTATACCACCAGACCTACTGCAATATGTTAAACACACTTCTCGGCAGATACAGTACCAAGACAGAAATGAAAGCTGTAACATATGGTATGGAACTGCCCAGTGATCTCAAAGATAAAATGGATATTGCACTGGCTAATGGACAAGATGTTGTGGACGCAATCATGACTAAGGCTGGAATAACACAGCCAGACTCTTCTACAGTGGAAGGTGAACTAAATGAAAACGAAACATCAGTTTCTTAAAAGTCTCATTATCTTCCTAACCGGATATTGCATGTACATAGCAACGGAAATCACTGCAAGAGGTGTATCCTATATATTGATGGGAATTGTAGGCGGGTTGGCATTTCTGCTGATCTCCTCCCTTAACAATAAGCTTTCCTGGGATATCCCTCTGTTGGTGCAGATGGCAATCGGCGGACTTGCCATTACCGCTTTTGAATTTTTAGCCGGATTGCTTGACAAATATCTGCTATTAAAAGGAATGTGGGATTACAGTAATCTCCCTGGAAATATACTGGGCATTGTCTGTCCCCAGTTCACCCTTCTGTGGGTTTTACTCTCCTTCATCCCCATCGTTCTGTCCGATGCAATCTGCTATTACGCGTTTCATGAAAATCCCAGGCCATATTACAAGAAATTAAACGGCAAAATCTTATTTAGATTACCAAAAAGAGAATGTGAATAATTGTAATACATGAAAGAAAGGATCGGTTTACATTTTATGCAGCCATTAATAGCGCTCACAAAATTGATTACGCAACTGTATTCTTGGCTTGTTTAACCATTTTGCCGGACTGTTGGCTGCAAAAAAAATCGTTGAAGAATTTTGCAGCTGGTTAGGCCTGGAGACAAAGTGGAGACACCGCAGCCGAAGACAACAGGAACTCCTGGAGGAAACCATGGAAAAAGTTTATGATCTGGAGAAACAGCAGGAGGAATTTTCCAAAAACAGAGCACAAGACAGAGAGCAGTCCCTGATCATCCAAAAGAAACTGGTGACTGCTATTGAGCAAATCAATCAAAAGCTGGATGAATCCCAGCGCAAGACTAACAAACGTGTCCAAGCCGAACTCAAAGAGCGGCTTGGACAATCCTACCGCTACTACCATTCCATTAAGCAGTGGAACGAAATGGAAAAGGAAGCATTTGACGGGCTTATAGAGGAGTATGAGGAGGCT
>VOFB01004338.1_pt1 | contig 34316 bp, 53 predicted proteins | sample 5384141 | NCBI WGS metagenome assembly VOFB01 (sample SAMN12384721, study PRJNA508395) | human gut metagenome | isolation source: healthy gut A | host: Homo sapiens | reverse complement strand
ATGATGTGCTGGTTCAGTTACGTATTGCTGTATACCTGCCATCTGAAGGAGGAAGATGGGAGAGCTGTGAGACTATGATGGGAGAATCCGCCTGACCCGATTATTCCTGATCTCTTTTTTCATTGCTGGTTATTCAGATATTGGATTGTGGGAATTTTCAGGGAAAGTTCAGCGCACTCAATTCCGGCAAAGGAGAAGGAGTCCGTGGATTATATTTTAAAGTATGTATAGCGAAATATGGAAGGAGCATTAAGAAGAAAAACCGACAATGATCTGGAAGATATTTTGCTAAAGCAATTCTCTCTGATGTTGTTGAAAAACAAATCCGGCCTGCAAAAGATGGCATGCTAGTTATGCACTGTCAGAATTGTTAAATAAGACTTTCATCAACAATGGAGCAGACGCATATGTGGTTTTTGATGCAGAATACGAAAAAAATTTATTATGGCCAGGAGCAATAATATTCTTTATGATGATCTGGAACCCATTCAAAATTCTGTCCGGTATTGCCGGATTAAAAAAAAAAATACAGGATGGATTTCGCAGATGGGAGAAAGTTTACCTGATTTAAATGCTATTACTATGGTGGAGTTTGTATCAGTGCGATTATTTCCGAACAGAAAATAAGAGAAATTCTCTTATGGACAAAATAGGAAAATCTGTTGGAGTTCTATGAACGCAGAAGGAAATTTAAGAGCAGATGTCAGAATGCGGACAAAGACTGGAACGGAATGGAGAAATAACTTTCACGCCCCGTTGGTACAGGCATGAGAGTGGAACCTGTTATGTAGTATGTGGTCAAGCAATCCCCTCTGAGCGCGCTGAGGGATTCGCCATTTTTTATTGTTGGTGATGCTGCTGATCTCTCTGATATTATATATTCTGGCTATGATTTATGAATGATGGGTTATAAAACCTATAAATGTACTGGCAGGTATACTTCCGGAAAAATCCGTATGGGGGATTTGACAATCCCCGGAATACTCTGCAAAAATACGGAGGCCGGTCTCAGAGAAACCTATGTTACATGCTTGATACGATAATGAACTGAAGCTCCAGGAATATAGAATGTGATTCTGTAAAAGAATCAGAACACTGAAATATATGCACATATGCAGTTAAAACCTCATTTTTTTAGATGCGCTATCACAATTAACAGTATGGCTTATGAAAATGAAAACGATGAGATTCATGAATTTATTCAGGCCTTTTCCCGAAATATACGGTACATGTTCTGATTGGACTTATAAATCAGTCTGAAAGGAAATTGCCAATATAGAGGGATTATCTATGGAAATGAATTCTGTATAAAGACTGCTTTTACTTTTATATGGAAGTGCCGGAAATGCTGGAAAAATGGGAAATACCGCAGATGCTTCTGCATTACGTTTATAAATATATTTAAGCATGCAGTATCGACACCTTTACCACAATTTTTCTGCGATGTTCGTTGGAAAAATTTGACGGTATATCTGTACTGAAAATTGAAATTCAGAATTCGGAAATCACTTTAGACAGGAAATACTGGAGCGGATTAATGAGGATGCAGAAAGAAGGAGAACCACAACTAGGGGAATAGGGCTGGATTTATACAAAGGAGATTCTCTCAATCATGTATGACAGGGAGGATTTGCTGTTTCTGGAGAATGAGGAGGCTGGCAATGTTAAGTTACGGTACGGATACCCGGAAAAGTACAGATGAAAGGGAAAGGATACAGTAGAAGGAATTTGCTGATTGTAGATGATGAGGTGATTACAACTCAGGTTTTGAAAGAAAAGCTGAATAGAAAATATCTTGGAATCAGCAGTATAGTTACAGCTTACAGCGTGGATATGGCAGAAAAAATTTTGCAGAAAGAAAATGTGGAAATTATCCTGTGCGATGTGGAAATGCCTCGCGCGAACGGTCTGGAGCTTTTGGAATGGGTTCGCAATAATCAGAAGGAAGCGGAATTTCTGTTTTTGACTAGCCATGAAAAATTCGAGTATCTTTAGCGCCATGCAGCAGGGCGCGTCTGATTATCTGCTAAAGCCGATAGATATATCGAAAATAGAACAGGCTTTGTTTAAGGTAACAGAAAAGGTAAGGAAGCAAAAGCAATTAAATGAGGTTCAGGAATACTGGAATTATGGAAAGCGCAGGATACTGAAAAGCGCTTTGGCGAAATATTATTTTTTGGGGAGATTTCAGGGCAGGAGAATATTTTCAAGGAGATTGTGAAAAAAGCAGGGCCTGAGAGGATATAGGTCGCAGTTATATCCTTGTACTGGTTCTTTTTCAAAAAGAAAAACGTATTCAGGAAGAAAGAGCCGCAGGGTCTGAATCAGTTTATTATAGATAATGTTCTGGCTGAAGCTTTGACAGAAAAATTCGAGATGGCCAATTGTGTTCACTGGGAAGAAAACGATGATTATTATGTGGCGGTAGTGTCAGAAAAGCAAAAAGAAGATGTGGAAGCCCGGATGGAAAAAGTAAAAAGCGTATTGGAATATTATTTTGACTGTCCGGTCCGGGCAGTCTATGTATCAGATGCGGGAGACGTCAGTCAGCTCGGAAAATACAGGGAACAGATATCGGTTTATGCTTCATCGCATATTCATGAAGGCGGAAAGGTGTTCTTTATTCATGGACAGGAGAAGGGGCAGGGAGAAAATGGCCTATAGGCTGAATACCAAATTTGTTCTTCAATGCTTCGAGAGGGGGGGAAAGAGTCAAACTGCTCGAATATTTGCAGAAAAAGTATTCTGAATGTTCAGAAAAAGACAGTGAAAAAATTCTTCTTGAATATTTCCAAATGGATTTACTCAGATTTCAGGAGCATATCTGCATCCAGCACGATATCAATACCGAGTTCCTTTTTACGGATGGGGATATAAGAAAACATGGCTCAAATCACATTCCTCCATTTTTATGATTCAATGGAGCGCTTATTACGTAAATAAAATTTTTGACAGTATTAAGAACGGGGCGGGGAAATGACATTGTGATAACATGGTGACTATATTCATAAACATTATGAGGAAAATATCAATCGTAACATGCTTTGCAAAAAAGTGGGTTTTTCTCCGGAGTATATTGGAAAATATTCAAAAGGAAGACAGGAATGGGAATCAATGAATATATTAATACAATTCGAATTGAAAAAGCCAGAAATCTTCTGGAAACTACAGATTATAAAATTATAGATATTGCCCTGATGGTTGGATATGACAATATACCATATTTTTCTTCTGTTTTTTAAAAAGTATGTCGGTGTATCACCGGCGGAATACAAAAAGGATAACTTAAAATAATAGCCTTAAAAATGAAAGTTTCAGTACTTTTTGTATAAGAACTTTCATTTTTTTGTTGTTATACTTAGAACAGTTAAAAAAAAAGGTAACTCAGTATCCGGATTCCGGCGCCTGAGCCGGTTGAAAACAGTTAAAGTTATTATAGGAGGAGGTTTGTCGTGGAATTACGGAAGTTTATTGAGCGCACTGCAGCGACTGGAATTCTGGGAGTAAAAATTACGCAGAACAGCGAGGATATGGGTAAACATCTGTGGGATGAGGGAATGTAGGCGTAATATTTATTCTGCAAGTAAAAGCTTCACTTCTGCTGCGGTAGGAATTGCTGTAAAGGAAGGCTTGCTTAGGTTAGAGGAAAGGCTTGTTGACGCTTTCTCCGAAGATATACCTGAGAATCCTAATGAATTTCTTCAGCAGGCTACGGTAAGGGTTTGCTTACCATGTGCTTGGGACAGCAAAATGCGGAGCTTATGGGGAGGTCAGCGTCCGTTTTATCAACAAAAAGACTGGGTAAGGATGTCTTTGGCATTTCCGTTTACAGAATGTCCCGGAAAAAGATTTTTTATATAATAATGTGGGGCCATATCTTGCAGGAATACTTGTACAGAGGCGGGCGGGTTGCGATCTGGTGTCCTATTTGACCCCGCGGCTTTTTTGAGCCGATGGGAATTCCAAGACCGACATGGGAAAACCGACCCGGGAAATACCTTTGGCGCAGGCGGCCTGTTTTGACTCTGTCGGAAATGCATAAGTTTGGGCTGCTTTATCTGCAAAAGGGGATTGGAATGGAAAACAGCTTATACCGGAAAAATGGGTGGATGAAAGCACCAGGATACAGGTGTTGACGGGTCGCGAAGAGGATTATGGTTACGGCTATCTGTTTTGGGGCGGTCCGCATGGATCTTTCCGGGCAGATGGGAAGTATTCTCAGATTTCCCTGATTCTGCGTGACAAACATGCAGTGATTTCAACAGTGGCAGAATGCAGGAACAGTAAAATATTAATGGATGCCATTTTTGAAGAATTATATCCACAATTATAAAGCGAAGGGAATAGATATGAAGACGAAAAAGAAAGGATACAGGAAAGGAACATTTTCTCTTTTTCTGATTGCTCTGCCTGGTATTCTGTATTTATTTATTAACAATTATGTTCCTATTATGGGTATATTTATTGCCTTTAAGAGGTTCAGCTATGCAAAAGGGATATGGGACAGTCCGTGGTGCGGATTTGATAATTTCAAATTTCTGTTTATTACAGATGACGCATGGGTAATTACAAGAAATACACTTTTGTATAATCTGGCATTTATTATTATTGGAACGATTATATCAGTTTTTTATGGCGATTCTGTTAAATGAGCTTGGTGAGAAGCTGCGGGGCAAGTTTTTTTCAGTCTACTTTGCTGTTTCCTCATTTGCTTTCATGGGTAGTTACCTCTTATCTGGTATATGCGCTATTGGGAGCTACGAATGGTTTTGTAAATAATACGATATTGGCCGGTATGGGGAAGAGGAATAGACTGGTATTCTGTCAAAATGTATTGGCCTCTAATTCTGATTATTGTTTACATATGGAAAAATGCAGGATATACGGCAATTGTTTATATGGCTGGAATTGCCGGGATTGACAAAGATTTTGAGGCGGCGAGAATAGACGGAGCCAGCAAAATAAAAGCAGATTATTTCAATTACGTTGCCGATGCTTCGTCCGACTGTGATTATTATGACTCTGATGTCTATCGGAAGAATTTTCTATTCGGTTTTGGGTTATTTTATCAGGTACCGATGAACAGCGGAATGCTGTTTTCAGTGACACAGACGATAGATACTTATGTATACAGGGGACTGATGGAGCAGGGAAATATCGGTATGTCGTCTGCGGCCGGAGTTTATCAGTCACTGGTAGGATTTATTCTTGTGATGTTGGCTAATTATATTGTTCGGAAGAAAGACCCGGAAAATGCACTGTTTTAGGAGGTGACGGTAATGTTAAAAATGGGTGATGAAAAAAGATTCCGGTTAATAGCGACGCTAATTCTTTTAGTTATTAGCATTGTTGCGATTTTTCCCATGGTACTGCTTATTGTAGCATCTTTACAGATGAAAATGAACTGATTACCCGAGGTTATCAGTTGTTTCCGAAGAAACTCAGTCTGGAAGCTTATCGTTATATGGAAAAGCAGGCTTACACGATCGTACGCGCATATCTTGTAACGATTGGAACTACGGTGGTCGGCACGGTGGCAAGCGTACTCCTTACGACATCGATTGCCTATCCGATGGCAAGAAAAACATTCAGGTATCGAAATGTTCTGTCATTCTTTGTATATTTTACGATGCTGTTTAATGGAGGCCTGGTTCCCCAATATATTATGTGGACTACGATATTTCATATCAAAGATACCTATGCGGCGCTTGTGCTACCTAATCTTCTGATGACAGCTTTCAACATTTTTCTGGTGAGAAATTATTTTACCAACAGTCTTCCGGATGCATTGTACGAGGCGGCACAGCTTGATGGGGCATCGGAATTGGGGATTTTTGCAAGAATTGTATTTCCGCTTGCCACACCGGTTGTTGCGACCGTCGGATTGTTTTCCGGATTGGCGTATTGGAACAGTTGGACGAATGCATTATATTATGTTCAAGATCCGAAGTATTTTGGAATTCAGAATCTTCTTATGCGGATTATGAAAAACATTGAATACCTTCGCTCCGGAGCGTCAGAAATGGCAGCAGAAGGGCAGACAGTAACGCTGCCGGGAAATGCAATCCGTATGGCATTGGCGTTTATAGGTATTTTGCCGATTATCGTTATTTATCCTATGCTTCAAAAGTATTTTATCAAAGGTGTTGTTGTGGAGCTGTAAAGGTTAAAAGTATCCGGTTAAAAACAGTATACGGAAAGTTATGCTTAAAATTGAAAGTTTTTATTTAAATAATAAACCTTTCATTTTCAAGAGTATATTTATGATATCAAAAAAAGGAGGATATGTTTTTATGAGAAAGAAAATTTTGCATCATTCATGGCAGCTCTGATAACGGCAATTTCCCCTGAGCGGATGCAGTCGGGCTGAAAACAGCCAGGAGATGGCCAAGAGCAATGCGGGGAAAGCGAGATTGAAACGGATTCAGGAGAGGTGGATGGTAGCAGGAGAAATGCTCGGCGCGATGAATGCAGTGCAATGGGCGAAAGAGCATGAGTATCCGGCAGTAGAGATCCGCTATGATTACGAAGGTGTGGAAAAATGGGTGACAGGCGTGTGGCGGGCCAAGACACCGCTTACCAGCAAGTATGCGGCACATATGCAGGAAGCAGCAGAGCAGATAAAGATATCTTTCTGCAAAGTCGCAGCGCATACAGGAAATCATTATAACGAAGAAGCGGATCAGCTTGCGAAAAGTGCGTTGCTTCGTACGGACGAAAATGTGAGTATATAGAGGAAGCAGATGCAGTTTACATGAAGATGTGAACTGCATTTTCTAGCAAAAATACATACAGAATTCATAAAGTGTTAATACAATATTGGCATATTCTGGTGTATACTAAATACAAATAATAGATAAAATCAGAATGTAACAGTAGAATGCAGCTGATAAGGAGGAACTCTATGAAAAAAACGACAGGCGAAAACGAAAATTGCAGGAAGAAGCCTGTGATTATGAAATAGAACGTACACCGACAACCAGATACGAGCCGGATTATGAGGAAGGCCTGACGTCGGCGCAGGCAGAAGAACACAGGCGTGACGGGTGTGGCAACATATCAGTCGATCCTCCGGCGCAGACAACGGAAGAGATCATTAAGGAAAATGTATTTACATATTTTAATCTGATCTTTCTGGTTCTGGCGATTCTTCTGACGATTGTAGGATCGTTCCGTAACCTGACATTCCTTCCGGTTATCATTTTAATACACTGATCGGTATCATACAGGAAATCCGTTCCAAAAAGACACTGGAAAAATTAAATATGCTAAATGCACCACATGCAACAGTGGTCAGAGACGGAAAGACTTCACGGGTCAATTCGGAGAGTCTGGTTCTGGATGATATTGTAATCTTTAAAGCAGGAAATCAGGTCTGTGCTGATGCAGAAGTGGTACATGGAAGTGTGCAGGTCAATGAATCTCTTTTTGACAGGAGAATCAGATGAGATTACCAAGAATCCGGGAGATCATCTGATGTCGGGAAGTTTTATTGTGGCAGGAGAATGTCATGCAAGACTGGATGCAGTAGGTGTGGATTCCTACATTTCCAAACTGACACTGGAAGCAAAAGCAATGCAGAAGGGTGAGCAGTCAGAAATGATCCGTTCACTTGACAAACTGGTAAAATTTGTCGGTATCGCATTGATCCCGATCGGAATTATACTGTTCGTGCAGAGCTTCTTCTTTAACGGAGATCCATTCCGAAGCAGTATTACTTCTATGGTGGCGGCTGTGATCGGTATGATTCCGGAAGGGTTATACCTTCTTGCGAGTGTGGCAATGGCAGTCAGTGCAATGCGTCTGGCAAAACAGAAGGTTTTACTTCACGATATGAAGAGTATTGAGACCCTTGCAAGAGTTAATGTGCTTTGCGTTGATAAGACCGGAACGATCACAGAGACAAACATGAGTGTAAAGGATGTGGTTCCGACATCCAATTATAAAAAGATGAAATGCAGGAACTTCCGAAAATGCTCGGTGATTTTGCGAAAGCAATGAGCAGTGATAACATCACTATGGAGGCGTTAAAAGAATATTTTAAAGAAGGAACAGGAAAGAAGGCTGAGTCTGTAACTCCATTTACATCTGCAACCAAATACAGTGGTGTCACATACGAAGAGGAAGTACATGTACTTGGAGCACCGGAATTCGTGCTGAGAGATGATTTTGATGAATATAAAGAAGAGATTGAAGGGTATGCAGGAAAAGGAAACCGTGTGCTGGTATTCGGTACATATGACGGAGAACTGGACGGGAAAGCACTGACCGGCAAGGTAACGCCGCTTGGATATGTCCTTCTTGCCAATCCAATCCGAAAAAGAAGCACCGGAGACATTTGCTTACTTTGCAGAACAGGGTGTAGAAGTGAAAGTTATATCCGGAGATAATCCCCTGACCGTTTCTGAAGTGGCAAAAGAAGCCGGAATTGCAAATGCAGACCGTTATGTCGATGCAGCGACTCTTCACAGTGATGCAGAGATTGCAGATGCGGTTGCCAATTATACAGTATTCGGACGTGTAACACCGGATCAGAAACGTAAATTCGTACACGCTCTTAAAGATCAGGGCAAGACAGTAGCAATGACAGGAGACGGTGTCAACGACGTACTGGCATTGAAAGATGCCGACTGCAGTGTAGCCATGGCATCCGGAAGTGACGCGGCAGTACAGGCTTCGCAGGTGGTATTACTGGAATCCAATTTTGCCTGTATGCCGTCGGTAGTAATGGAAGGAAGACGGGTGGTTAATAACATCCAGCGTTCAGCCAGTCTGTTCCTGGTGAAGAATATCTTCTCCTTCCTGTTGTCCTTATTCTCCGTAGTGCTGATGATCACCTATCCGATGGAACCATCCCAGATATCGCTGATCAGTATGTTTACGATCGGAGTACCGGGATTCTTCCTGGCATTCCAGCCGAATAAAGAAAGAATACAGGGACATTTCCTGACCAATGTATTCCTGAAGGCATTGCCGGCAGGTCTGACCGATGTACTGATGGTCGGCGCACTGGTTGTGTTCGGTAAGACATTTGGCGTAAATACTACAGATATCTCGACAGCAGCAACGATGTTGCTTCTGATCGTAGGATTCATCATCCTGTTCAATATCTGTAAACCGGTCAATATCTTCCGCGGTGTAGTCTTGGGAGGCTGCCTGGCCGGTTGCATCTTATCTATCATCTTTTTGCCGAAATTATTTGCAATTACGGGAATGTCAACGAAGTGTATCATGTTATTCGTAGTATTCTCGATTGCAACCGAGGCAGTACTGCGATACCTGACACTTCTGGTAAAAAAGGATTGCAGAAAGGATATCGGAAGATAAGGCATAGAGAAGAATAAGTCGATTGGGATTTAATTTATTAACGTAGTTGACCTCTCGATCCTTGAAGAAAACAGTATAAAGTGGTTCTGGTTCAGGTTCCATGCTCTAAGAAAAACTAAGAGAGCCAGAATCTCCTAAAAAGCAAAGGAACTACGCTCAAACTCGGCGTTCGTCTCAAACACGTTCGCTTCGTTCCTTTAACGGAGATTCTGACTCTCTAACTTTTTCTAAGAGCATTCCACATTCACCAGAACTACTTTATACTGTTTTCTTCAAGTCGTGACTGGCAGCGGATGTTAAGAAATGAAATACCCGAACTATAACCTGGTGTAGTCCACTACGGTACACAATCTTGTCAAAAGCCTTGAAAATCCGCTAATGACAGCTGATTACTGTAACCTTCCGCTGTCACAACCGTTACGCACTTGCCGTTCTTAAGGCATTTGATGCCTACTTTTTATGCAGGTCCGGGTAGTCATGCCTTCTAAATTAAATCCCAACAACATTTCCTTCCAGATCCTTCCAGGTGAATTCGCCGCCCTCGCAGATCATATATCCATGAGCAGAACCTTCCTTAGGAATTGATACAGAACCTGGATTCATATAGATAAAATCCCCCATATCTTCATTTGCAGGAATGTGTGTATGACCATTCAGAAGAATATCTCCTTTTTCAACATCGGAGGATTCTTTGGATTGTGATGATGTCCGTGAGAAGCGAAGATGGTGCGCCCGTCAATTTCAAGGAAGCAGTAGTCGGCAAGAATCGGGAATTCCAGTACCATCTGGTCTACTTCCGTGTCGCAGTTACCACGGACACAGAGCAGCTCCTGTTTCATAGGATTTAACATGGCAATGACTTCCTTTGGATTGTAATCCTTTGGCAGGTCATTACGCGGACCGTGATAAAGGATGTCTCCGAGAAGAAGAAGGCGGTCAGCACCTTCACGTTTGTAAGCGTCAAGCATTTTACGGCAGTAGTAAGCGGAGCCGTGGATATCGGATGCAATCATTAATTTCATATGTATGTACCTCACTTTAATATGATATAAATTAGTTGTTATTAGAACATCTAGAAGAATTTTAACATAAATTCAAAGAAAAATATAACAAAATTAAGAACATTATATTGTCGACATTCGCCAATATATATTTTTGCAAAGGATGATTTACAATAAGAATATGAAATGCAGAAAGCGAGGAAGTAAGATGAAAGCTTACGAAAGATTTTTAAAGTATGTGTCCGTGTGGACAACAAGCGATGAGAACAGTGAGACTGTTCCATCAGCAGACAGAGAACTGGTACTTGCAAAGTTACTGGTAGAAGAGATGAAAGAATTGGGAATTGAAGATGCAAGAGTGGATGAGAAAAGGATATGTATACGGATCTGTTCCTGCAACACTGGGATGTGAAATGCACCTGCACTGGGACTGATCGCGCATATGGATACAGCACCGGATGCGCCGGGAGATAATATTCATCCGCAGATCATCGAGAATTACGATGGCAAAGACGTAGTACTTGGAACAAGCGGAAAGACGATTAAAGTAGAAGAATTCCGTATCTGGCAGATTTAAAAGGACGGACTTTGATCACAACGGACGGAACGACACTTCTTGGGGCAGATGACAAAGCAGGAATTGCAGAAGTACTGACTGTTATAGAAGAGATCCTGACAGACGGAACTCCACATGGAAAAATTTGTATCGGATTCACACCGGATGAAGAGATCGCAAAGGGGAGCGAAGCATTTCGATGTAGAAGGGATTCGGTGCGGATTATGGATATACACTGGACGGAAGTGCAGAAGGTGAGATCCAGTACGAGAACTTCAATGCATCTACAGCATTTATTACAATTCATGGTGTCAGCGTGCATACCGGAACTGCAAAAGATGTATTGGTGAATTCGCAGACGATTGGAACAGAATTCCACCAGATGCTGCCGGTATCAGAAAGACCGGAGACAACGGAAGGGTATGAAGGATTCTATCACCTGGTAAGCTTTCATGGAAATGTTACAGAGACAAAGATGAAGTACTTTATCCGTGACTTTGATACAGAAGGATTCCATGCAAGAGCGGCAAAAATGCAGGAGATCGCAGACAGTCTGAATGAAAAGTATGGAGCAGGAACGGTTGAAATTGAGATCGTAGAATCCTATTACAATATGCGTGAGAAGATCGAACCATGCATGCAGCTCATTGAATATGCAAAGAAGGCCGCAGAAAATGCGGATATCGTTCCAGATGTTGCGCCGATCCGCGGGGAACGGATGGTGCAAGATTAAGCTTCCGAGGGCTTCCTTGTCCGAATCTTGGAACTGGTGGATATGCATTCCACAGGGTGTATGAGCATATTACAGTAGAAGGAATGGATAAAGCTGTTGTGATGGTAAAAGATATAGTTGGTATGTTTGCAAAATAAACAGGGATTTCTTTGGCGGTTGGTGCTTGTTTGCAATGACGATCTGCTGTATTATGGGGAAGTACAGTAAAGAACCGTTTACATTTGTCAGACAGGAACGGAACAAAACGGAAGATGAAGAGGAATATAATGGAAACAAATATCATATCAGAACTGACAACATTTATAGAACACGCACCGACAGCATTTCATGCGGTTGCAGAATTAAAAAGAGATCCTGAAGCAGGAAGGATTCGAAGAATTAAAAGAGTCAGAAAAGTGGAAGATCAAACCTGGGAAAAGATACTATGTAACAAGAAATAATTCCAGTATCATTGCAGTAAAAGCCGGAAAAGAACTGGACAACTACAGTTTCCATGTGACAGCATCACACAGTGATTCGCCGGCATTTAAACTGAAAGAAAATGCGGAGATTGAGGTCGCAAAGAAATATACGGTACTGAATACCGAAGGTTACGGCGGTATGATCTGCCAGACATGGTTCGACAGACCATTGTCATTGGCCGGAAGAGTTATGGTTAAGAAAGGGAAAGAATCGAAACCAGACTTGTGAAGGTGGACAGAGATCTTCTGATGATTCCGAGTCTTGCAATTCATATGGACCGGAAAGTGAATGAAGGAAGAGCTGTTAATAAACAGATTGATATGTTACCGGTATTATCGGGAAGCGTGAAAAGAACAAGGAGAGGTAAGATCCTTAGTTGCAGAAGAATTGGGATTAAAAGATACGGATATCTATGGCATGGATCTGTTCTTGTATAACCGTATGGGAGCGGTCAGATGGGGAAATGACCGTGAATTTATCGGATGTCCGAGACTGGATGATCTGCAGTGTGCATTTACATCCATGAAGGGATTCCTGGCAGCGGAAAATGAACAGAATATCAATGTCTATGCCTGCTTTGATAACGAAGAAGTAGGCTCAGGAACAAAACAGGGAGCTGCATCTACATTTCTTTATGATGTACTGTGGCGGATGAACAAAGCACTTGGAAAGAACGAAGAGGAATTCCACCGTGCAGTAGCAGGAAGCTTTATGCTGAGCTGTGACAATGCCCATGCGGTACATCCGAATTACAGGCAGAAGACGGATGCGACAAACTGCGTCTATATGAATGACGGCATTGTGATCAAATCACATGCCGGACAGAAATATACGAGTGATGCGGTCAGTGTGGCAGTATTCAGGATGATCTGCGAAAAAGCAGGCGTACCATTACAGTATTTTGCTAATCGTTCGGATGAAGCCGGGGGAAGTACATTGGGGAATATTGCGATGACGCAGGTGTCCATGAATACAGTGGATATTGGATTACCGCAGTTGCCATGCACTCGGCCTATGAGACGGCCGGTGTAAAGGACACGGAGTATATGGTGAAAGCGGTAGAGACATTTTATGCATCGCATATCCAGGCTGATTCGGATGGAAATTATCAGATTAACCAGTAGTTAGAAAAATAAACAGGATAACAGAAGTTATGACAGAATTAGGATACAAGACATTACGTGAAAGTATTGTAGATATTATAAGAAAACGGATCATTAACAGGGAATTGCAGCCGGGGCAGAAGATTGTCGAACAGGAACTCGCAAAGGAATTCAAGACCAGCCGTGCGCCGATCAGAGAGGCACTGCGCGAACTGGAGAACGAAGGTCTGGTAGAATATGTAAGAAATGCCGGATGTTCCGTGAAAGAGATCACATTCGAAGAATCATTTGAAATCTATCTGATGCGTGCGAATTATGAGATTATGGCAGTGCGTCTTCTGGGAGGAAAGATACCGGAAGAAACGCTGCAGGAGATGGAAGAAATCCTGGAACGCATGAAGAATCTGGATGTGGACGAATATGATCAGCTGTTTTCATATGATAATAAGTTCCACAGCTGTCTGATCAGAATGACCGGAATGAAAAGTCTGTATAAGGCATGGAAAAGTCTGAATTATGGGAATATCGTAACGGGTTATAATCTGGCATCGGACAAAAAGCAGTGATCACACGACAATATCCGATACATAAAGAACTGCTTTGGAAGCATGCAAGAGCAGGAAGAAAGAAGAAATCTGCAGGGTATTGTCGGATCATTATATGAGTACGATCCACAGACTTTTAAAAGAACAGGGAATGACGGAAGCAGACACGAAGTTTTCACTGGACTTTCTGATTTCATAAAGAAGTCGTAGAGGGATCTTGGAGAGTATGATTCCGGGAAAATGAATGATGGATGAAAAAAGAGAAATGTTGGTGTAATGACACAGGCATTTCTTTTTTATTGTCATGTGTTGTAAGGAGATGCCTGTAACGATCTTTTTAACATACAGCAGGTTTTAAAATGACAGATGTTGTGCATAAAATACAAAAAAGATATATAAAATACAAATAATATGTTGAAAAATATACAAATATATGGTATATTACATTCAACCTCATTGACGATTGTCGACAAAAGATATAAAAAGAAAAATATATCATCTGAAGCAGTCATCGGAAGGAAGTATGCGAAATGAGTCTTTGGAAATATAAATATTTTTTGGATGTAGTGGAACTCAAGAGTTTTACAAAGGCCGGAGCAAGAAATTATGTAACACAGACGGCAGTAAGTCAGCAGATCGCCTCTTTGGAAAAAAATGGCGGGAGGGACTCTCTTTGGAGAGAGGCAATGGTGAGATCTGCCTGACAGAATTAGGCGAGATTGTCTATGAATATGCCAGGGAGATGGTGCAGACGTACGAACGGATGCTGCATGAGATAGAAAGATATAAAGAAAGCAGCGTGGTCCGTATCGGAATTGATAGTTCTATAAATAAATTGTTCTGGGCAAAGATGCAGAAGATGATTAATGATAAGCATTCCGAAGCAGACTTCCGTTTCAGTAAACTGGATTCCTACATAGGCAGTCGGATGTTGAGAGAAAATACATTGGATATTTATATCGGATACGGACTGAATGAGTTGGAGCGGCCGGGGGAAATAGGAGAAAAGCCGTTGATATCCAGCCGGATCGGGGCATATATCGGACATGAATCATCGATAAATGAGCAGTCGGAGTTTAAAGCAAAGGATCTTGAGCATTATACCAGATATGGAACAAAGTCATATTTATGTAGTGTGATGAGTGGACAAAAGAATGCCCCACAGATGATTACACAAGGGATAGAATTAGTTGACAATGTTGATACTATGAAATTAAAGGTAGAATTTAACGATGGATATGCACTGGCAGACAGTCGGTATTTCTCTTTATTGTGATGGAGACATGCTTCTGCTTCCGGGATATGACGGTGAGTGCGTGATCAAAGCATTCTACAGAAAAAAAAGAAACAAAAAGAAAGTAAAAGAGATTCTGGAAGAACTTCAGAATGTAGTGAAGTCATAAGAAAAAATTATCGATTGTGAAAAACGATCGATAATTTTTTAGCAATTTTTAAAGGAGAAAACACTTATTTTACATTTAGCAGAATAATGTAAAAACATAAGATTTTCTTATAGTACATGTTTTTTTCGTTGGATATATTCTGCGAACGGAGATACTATTTTTATAACAGAAAGACTGCAAAGTAAGAAAGGAGGAGCGAAAAGATGCAGAAAAAATATGTGGAAAGAATACACAGAAATTCAGCAGAAAGAATTAGAAGAGCTGAGTGTCCGCTATAAAGAATGTCTAGATATCGGAAAGACAGAGCGTGAATGTGTAAAGCTTGGAAAGAAGATGGCAGATGCATGGGGATATAAGAATCTGGAAGATTGTATTTCTGAGGGAACCACTTTAAAAGCCGGGGATAAGGTGTATGCAGACTGCATGGGGAAAGCGTTTGTAATGTTCCAGCTCGGTAAGAAACCGTTAGAAGAAGGTATGAATATTCTTGGAGCACACATTGATTCACCAAGAATAGATGTAAAGCAGAATCCATTATATGAAGACAGTGATATGGCATATCTGGATACGCATTACTATGGTGGGATCAAGAAATATCAGTGGGTTACAATTCCGCTTGCAATCCATGGAACGATTGCAAAAAAAGACGGAACAGTGCAGGACATTATTATTGGGGAAAAGGAAGATGATCCGGTACTTGTGATTTCAGATCTTCTGATCCATCTGTCACAGCAGCAGATTGAGAAAAAGGCGGGCGTGGTAGTCGAAGGAGAAGGATTGGATATCCTCGTTGCAACAAAGCCGCTTACAGGCAATGATGAGTTAGAAAAGAAGAAAAAGAGCTGGTAAAGGCAGCCGTAGTACAGTTCTTAAAGGAGAATCTTGATATGGAAGAGGAAGATTTCCTCTCAGCAGAACTGGAGATCGTGCCGGCAGGAAAGGCAAGAGACTGCGGACTGGACAGAAGTATGGTGATCGGATATGGACAGGATGACAGAGTCTGTGCCTTTACTTCATTATTTGCAATGCTGGAAACAGAGAATCCGGAAAGAACAAGCTGTTGTATTCTGGTAGATAAAGAAGAGATCGGAAGCGTTGGGGCAACAGGTATGCATTCCAGATTCTTTGAAGATTATGTGGCAGAACTGATGGCACTTACCGAAGATGGCAATCCGTTAAAAGTCAGAAGAGCTCTGAGAAATTCTTATATGCTTTCTTCTGATGTAAGTGCAGCATTTGATCCATTGTATGCAGATGCATTTGAGAAAAAGAATACAGCATACTTCGGAAGAGGTATTGTATTTAATAAATTTACCGGAAGCCGCGGAAAAAATAACAGTAACGATGCCAATGCGGAATATATCGCAAAAGTGCGTCAGGTATTAGACAATAACGAAGTCGGATTCCAGACAGCGGAGATGGGAAGAGTCGATCTTGGGGGCGGCGGAACCATCGCATATATCATGGCAAATTATGGCATGAATGTCATTGACAGCGGTGTTGCTGTACTTTCTATGCATGCACCGTATGAGGTGACAAGTAAGGCTGATATTTATGAAGCTTACAGAGGATATAAAGCATTCTTGAAAGATATAAAAATAAGACAGACAAGGATATATGTACAAAATAAGGAAGAGAAAATAAAAGTACATAAAAAAGTAAGGACGGAATTTAGAAAAAGTGGGGAAAAGAATATGGAGACAAAAGAAAGGCTTTCCGGCAGCGTTCTGGGTATGTGCCTGTACAGAGATTTTTGAACGTCTGGCGTATTATCTCGGACGTTCGCTGATTTTGATTTTTGTAACTGCTTCGGTTGCAACCGGAGGACTCGGACTTTCGGATACAGTGGCTGCCAATATGCAGTCAAACCTGACCGCATTTTCTTATCTGCTTCCACTGTTTGGGGCAGTGATCGTAGATAAGTATATCGGTGCGAGATATACGACACCGGTTGGTATGTTTATTGCTGCGGCAGGATATTTCACCGGAGGAATCGCAAAGAGTTCTGCCGGAGTATATGCGATGATCTTCCTGGTAAGCCTGGGACTTGCATTATTCAAAAACGGTGCGATCATCGGACGTGTTATCACGGACAAATCACAGATGGATCCGGCATTTTCGATGCGTTATACACTGGTAAATGTGGGTGCATTCATCGGAACATTCCTGGTGGGAATCCTGTATAAGGATGTATTTGCAAAAGATGGTGTGCTTGGTTTGCACCATGCTTTAAGATGGCAGCATTGATGATGGTTCTCGGAGGACTCTGGTATATCTTTGTGTGCTGGAGATTCTTAGGTGATCTTGGAAAGCTTCCATTCAAGAAGACTCTGACAGAAGAGGAAAAAGCAGCAGAGGCAAAGAAAAAAGAAGAGAAAGGAACAAAGCAGCCGCTTACAACGATCGAGAAGAAACGTATCGGTGCAATCTTTGTAGCTTCGTTATTCTCCATCGTATTCTGGATATTCTGGTATCTGGGATATATGCCGGTATATTTCTACTGGGCAGAGAATATGGACTGGGTAGTAGCAGGTTATCAGGTACCGTCTACATGGTTTGATGCAGCCAACTCACTGTTCTGTGTTATCCTGGGACCTGTAACAGCGGAATTATGGAAGAAACTGGCGGCAAGACCGCAGGGGGATATGAGTCTGTTCAGAAAGACCGGACTTGGAATTGCGATCATCGGTGTCGGATATCTCTTCTACGCAGCAATTGATATCATGCGTGGTGGGGAAAAAGGCAAGTGTGTTATGGCTGATCGTATTTGCCTTCCTTCTGACAATGGGAGAGATGTTTTTCTCACCACTGGGGCATTCATTTATCAGTAAATATTCACCGAGCCGTTATCTGGCTGTTATGATGTCGGTATGGGGATTTGCAACATTTATCGCAGCAAAGAGTTATGGTCCGGTATATGGACTGCTGTTTGGCGGAAAGATTGAATTCAAAGTAGCATGTATCGGAGTTGCGGTTGTATCGTTTGCAGCGGCGCTGATTATGATAGCTCTGGACAAGAAATTATCGGCATTGGTGGACTAACCGTCGGGTGCTGGATAAAAACAATGATAATTGTATAGATATGCCTGAAACAGATTTAGGCATAGACACCCTTCAGAAAAAGATGTACTCCTCTTTGCACAAAAAAAGAGGAGTACATCTTTGTGGAAATATTGAATTAAGGAAGAATGAAATGAAGATAACAAAAAAGAATTTATTATGATGCTGGGCGGCATGTTCTTAATGTCGGCAGCTGTATATTATGAAATGATGCCAAATAATCTGGTGCTTGGAAGTCTGTCAGGACTGGTTCTTGTTCTGGTAAAGATCATTCCGTTACCGGTATCGACAATTACATTTGTCTTAAATATGATACTGTTGGTCATAGGGTATATTTTTATCGGCAGGGAATTCGGTGTGAAGACCGTTCTTGCATCACTTATGCTTCCGATGTATCTGAGAATTTTGAGATACTGACTCCGCATGTGGAATCCTTGTCCGGGAATATCGTGATCGATCTGGTATGCTTCATGATCGTGGTTGGTGCAGGACAGGCCGTCTTATTTAACATGAATGCATCCAGCGGGGGAATTGATATTGTTGCGAAGTTGATCAATAAGTATCTTGGATTTAAAATAGGACAGAGTATTACGATCATAGGTGTGCTCATATCGATGGCAGCAATCTTTGTATATGATCGGGAGACAATGGTAATAAGTCTTGTTGGTACGTTGATCTACGGTCAGGTATTAGACCGGTTCTGTGATGGATTCCATGTGCGTAAGAAAGTATCCATTCTTTCAAAGGAGCATGAAAAAATTCAGAATTATATTGTAAGGGAATTACGCAGAGGTGCGACGATTTATCCGGCATATGGAGGCCTGGATCATGCAGAGCATGTAGAAGTTGTAACGATATTAGAAAAGAATGAATATGGAAAATTATTATCTTTCATCCACGAAACAGATGAACATGCATTTGTGACAGTCAGTACCGTAAATGAAGTAGTCGGAGCCTGGAATACAGTGAAAAGCAGATAAAAATACATTCCCGGATAACTGAAACATCGACGAAAAAAGAAGAGATTGGATTTTTACCGGGAATGTATTTTATCTATGTACTATTTAAGGATGGCTGCTGCTCATATTATTTCTGCTTATATCCGTCAAGGAATGTTCCCATCCGGCGGATCGCATCACTTAAGATATCTGCCTGCGGAAGCATGACGATACGGAAGTGATCCGGATCTTTCCAGTCGAATCCACTGCCCGGAACGAGCAGAATATTGGTGGCATCCAGCAGATCATGGGCAAATTGCTTGTCATTGGTGATGTTGAATTTCTTCACGTCCAGTTTCGGGAAGACATAGAATGCAGCGTCATTTTTACAAATGACAGACCGTCGATCTTCTCAAGTTCACGAACGGTTGCTTCACGCTGCTCATAGATTCTGCCGCCCGGCCGGACCATAGAAGCAGGTGTCTCCATATCATCAAGAGCTGCAGGGATGACGATCTGTGCCATGGTATTGGCGCACAGACGCAGAGATGTTAACTGGATGATGCCCTGTCTGTAATCTTCGGTCAGTTCTCTTGGACCGCTGATGACCATCCATCCGCAGCGGTATCCGCACAGACAGTGTGATTTGGACAGACCGTTTAATGTAATGACCGGAACATCCTCTGTCAGTGAAGCAAGAGAGATGTGCTGTTTGCCATCCATAACGAGACGGTCATAGATTTCATCTGCAAAGATCAGAAGGCCGAATTCTCTTGCAATCTGGATGATCTCAAGAAGGAGTTCCTTTGGATAGAGTACACCGGTCGGGTTATTCGGATTGATGATAACGATTGCTTTTGTCTTATCTGTGATCTTGGAACGGATATCCTTAATGTCCGGATACCAGTTGGCCTGTTCATCACAGGTATAGAAGACCGGTTTACCGTCTTCGAGATATACGGAATTGCCCCAGAGGGAGTAACTAGGAGAAGGAACTAAGACTTCATCTCCATCATTTAACAAAGGTGTTAAAGCGAACGATACAACTTCGCTGACACCGTTACCGATAAATACGTCATCAGGCGTGATACCTTTGATACCTTTACTGGTCTCATAATCACAGATTGCCTGTCTTGCCTGAGGCATTCCTTTGAAGTCACAGTAGCCGACACCGTCCTGCATGTGTTCCATCAGAGCGTTTTTGATGCTGTCAGGCAGACCAAAGCCAAAGGTTGCAGGATTCCCGGTATTTAATTTTAAGATATCGATCCCCAGTTTCTGGCGTTTCATAGCTTCTACGAATAATGGACCACGGATATCAGAGTGTACTGGTTTCATGCGCCCGGCGCGTACGATTGGTTTCATAATTTTATTCCCCGCTTTTTATTATTTTATTTTTATTCCAATAAACCCCCCCAAATTCATATTGGAATAATTGTTTCATTAATATAATGATACGTCCGTGTGGACAGAGAATCCAATATTTATAGTGTTATAACAATTATAAGAGTCTGACTATAGCTGTCATGTGAAAAGAGGAAACAGATGATAGCAGGATATGAGAGGTTACGTGTATGTTTGTATGGAAAAAATATGTTTATGAAGTGTATAAAGAAAGAAGTTTTACCAAAGCGGCACAGAATCTGTACATCAGTCAGCCGTCTTTGAGTGCAAGGATTAAAAAGATTGAAGAGATTATCGGGGAACCGTTATTTGACAGAAGTACAACACCGCTCCAGCTTACAGAGGTCGGAAAAGTATATATTGAGGCAGCGGAGGAGATCACCCAGATCGAACAGCGGGTAGAGAATTACATCAATGACCTGGCGGGTCTGAAGACGGGGAATCTTGCAGTAGGAGCAAGTACGCTGTTTGCCGCATATGTGGTACCGTCTCTGATCACCCAATTTAATCAGAAATTTCCGGATGTACATATTCAGCTGATAGAGGGGAATACAGCCGAACTGGAAGAAATGCTGGGCAGTAATGCGCTGGATTTTGTCATTGATAATTATCACTATGACAGTATTCTATATAATAAAGAATTATATTGCGAAGAAAATATATTACTTGCGGTTCCAAAACATTTTGCCGTAAATGAAGAACTGGGAATGTATCAGCTTTCTTATAAGAATATCAAAAATAAAAATTATCTGAACCAGAAATATCCGGCAGTTCCGTTAGGGAGATTTGCGGATCTTCCGTTTATTATGCTGACACAGGGAAATGATACCAGAACCAGAGGAGACAGGCTGTGCCGAAACGTCGGATTTAAGCCCAATATCGTGTTGGAATTCAATCAGCAGTCGACAGCATATATGGCCTCGTCTACGCAGCTTGGAGCAACCTTCATCAGCGATATCCTGGTAAGCCAGCTCCCGACATTTGAAAATCTGGTGTACTACAAATTAGATGGGGAAGAAGCAAAGAGAAAAGTATTCTTCTATTACAAGACGCACAAATATAAAACACGTGTAATGGAAGAATTCGTTCGAATGATGCATGAACAAATCTGAGAAAAAGATAATAATTTGCAAAAATTAATCAAATTGTAACATAATTTCAGAGAATAGTAAAAAGTTTTGTGTTATAATGCTGATACATACATTGAGGTAAATCGATCATCGGAAAGTAAATTTCCTGATAGACAGTAAAAGGGAGGTTTTTGATATGACAGAGAATTTAATCAAAGATGTAAAGAAGATTCAGCAGGCACTCATTAATAAGGAATCCATCGGGGATGAATTCGAAGAGAAGATGGAGGCCGTACATAAATTAGAAGAAGTTGCAGATTATCTGAAGGATGCACTTGGAAGAGGCATAGAGTTCTAGGATGGATATAAAAGCTTTTATATTTGACATGGATGGTCTGTTGTTCGATTCTGAGCGTATTGTACAGCGCTCATGGGAGATCGCAGGTGATGAATTGGGAATCCCGCATATGGGGGACGTCATCTATCACACACTCGGAATGAACCGCGCAGGCCGGAATGAATATTTCAGAAAATATATCCGGGAAGACTTTCCATTTGAAGAATTTGGAAAACTGACACGGGATAACTTCTGGAAAATTGTGGATAAAGAAGGTCTTCCGCTGAAAAAAGGTGCAAAAGAACTGCTGGCTTATGGAAAATCGCAAGGATATAAGATGGCAGTAGCGACATCTTCCAGAGAGAGTATGCCATGGGGAATCTAATCCGGGCCGGAATAGATTCGTATTTTGACAGTGTGGTCTGTGGAGATATGGTTAAGAAAGCGAAGCCGGATCCGGAGATTTATCAGAAAGCATGTGAAAGTCTGGGAATACAGCCGGAATATTGTATGGCGTTTGAAGATGCGCCGGGAGGAATCCTGTCCGCACATCAGGCCGGGATGCATGTGATCATGGTGCCGGATCTTGTGCAGCCGACACAGGAGATACGGGAACTTACGCATCGGGTCTGTGATTCGTTAGCGGATGTAATAGGAATATTAAATTGAGCCATTGGGATGGAGAATTGATATGCTACCCTCATATAGGACAATGAAATATAAAAGTCCTATATGAGGGTATTTTCATGTTCAGAAAGAGTAAGATAGAACCAATAGAAAAAGTAAAAATAGTCGAACGCTACCTTGCAGGAGAAATTGGCATACGGCAAGCAGGAAAAGAATTAGGAGTTGATCATCATAGTATTCGAAATTGGATTTCTATTTATCAGTATGATGGACCAACTGGATTACTCAATCAACCGAAAAACAAATCTTATTCAAAAGATTTAAAAATATCTGCTATAAATGATTATCTTAACGGAGAAGGATCTCTTCAGGATATTTGTACAAAATACGGAATTCGTTCACACAGACAGCTTTCCGATTGGATTAAGGTGTATAATTCTGGTGGAATATTAAAAACATCCACTGGAGGTGCTTACATGAAAAAAAAGCAAAGAACACTACACTTGATGAGAGATTAAAATAGTAACAGATTGTCTTGCAAATGATAAGAATTATGGTGCAATGGCACTCAAATATGATTGTTCCTATCAACAAGTTCGCAATTGGGTAATACGATACGAAAAGATGGGTCAAGCGGGTCTGGAAGACAGACGTGGACGTCGTATAGCTTCTCTTCCAAGCAGAACACCTGAAGAAGAGCTACGTGACAAGATAGCTGAACTGGAAAGAAGAAATCTAGACCTACAAATGGAGAATGATCTGTTAAAAAAGTCAGAGAACTGGAAAGGAGGGGGTCGCTATCTTTAATCCATCGGTTAGCCGAATATGAAGCCATCAAAAACTATCGTCTACTAAGCATTATCCCATAGATAGACTTTGTAAATATCTTAATGTTACACGTTCTGCGTATTACCGCTGGGGAAAATATCCGAAAAGTAATAATGAACTTCGAAACGAAAGACTATCCACTGAAATCCAAAGGATTCATCACCAGCATCCAGATATGGGATACCGAAGGATTCGTGATGAATTAGATGGACATAAAGGAATTCATGTGAATGATAAACGAGTACTTCGTATTTGTAGGAAATACGATATAAAATCAAATATTAAATGGAAACCTAAGAGTTGTACCAGAGGAGACAGAAATCCTGATCACATAGCAAAAAACTATTTACACCGTGAATTTCACGCCGAAAAACCGAATGAAAAGTGGCTTACAGATGTTTCTGAATTTAAATACTACAACGGAATAGAAGTTCATAAAGTTTATCTGAGTGCTATTTTAGATTTATATGATAGAAGGATTGTTTCCTTTAAAATCAGCGATCATAATGATAATCCATTAGTTATGGACACGTTTGATGGGGCTGTTCGTCAGGAGCCAGATGCACACCCATGAGTTCATTCTGATCGAGGCTTTCAATATACAAGCGCACAGTTTTATACTAGATTAAAAAACATCATATGAAGCAGAGTATGTCTAGAGTTGCCCACTGTATTGACAATGGACCAATGGAAGGGTTTTGGGGAATTCTAAAACGAGAAATGTATTATAAACAGCGTTTTAATGACAGAAGCTCTTTGATTACTGCGATAGCTAATTACATAGATTACTACAACAACCAACGACTTCAAAGGAAACTGCATGTAATGACACCAATGAAATATCATGAGCAATATACAAAAAGCAGCATAAAATATCGCCAGCCATAGCATGGCTGACGATACAAAAATTTATTATTTTTTATTGTCTGTGCCTTGGAAAAAAAGTTTTTCAGAAGCAACATATTTATTCTTTACAGAATAGCAAAAAGGACTAAGATACTTTTTGTAAAATAATTTATAAAAGAGGTCTGATATGGCAGGGCGAAATGAAAAAAGAATATTACAAAATCTAAAATTGTAAACTATATCATCAATAATAAAATTACATCAAAGGCAGAACTGGCGCAGAATCTGAGCTTAAGTATGCCGACGGTGCTTTAATGTAAACGAACTGATCGACCGGAATATGGTCATCGAGATAGGAGAATATGAATCTACCGGCGGTCGTAAAGCAAAACGGATAGGGATTAATCCGGCATATAAATATGCAGTCGGTGTAGTGATCACAGCAAATCATCTGGGAATCGTATTGCTGAACATGCAGTATGAAATAGAAAAAACAATCCGGATGCGGTTAAAATTTTCAACAGAAACATCTTATTGCTTAAAAGTAGCTGAAATGGTGGAGGACTTCCTGAAGGATGTAGAAGACCGGGAAAAGATATTAGGAATCGGAATTTCGATTCCCGGTATTATTGATCAGGCGAATAGAATGGTTGTGAAATCTCATGCACTGCAATTGGAGAATTTCAGTCTGAGTTTTCTGGAACAGGTATTTTCTTATCCGGTGTATTTTGCAAATGATGCAAATGCTGCGATGATGGCAGAAGATATGCATGAATATCAGGATGCTGTGTATCTTTCGCTCAACAATACATTAGGCGGCGCATTCTGTATTAATGGAAAACTGGTGGCTGGTCAGAATCAGAAAGCAGGAGAATTCGGACATATGATTCTGGTGCCGGGAGGAAAGAAATGTTATTGCGGAAAAGCCGGGTGTGCAGATGCCTATTGCGCAGCCAGTGCATTGACTGATGAAGAGCAGGAAATGACGTTGGAACAATTTATGGAAAAAAGTGGAGCAGAAAAATACAAAGACTGTGGAAAAATGGAATCAGTATCTGGATAATCTGGCTATTTTGATTTCCAATCTGCGAATGGCGTATGACACAGATATCATACTTGGAGGAGAAGTCGGGGGGTATTTATCAGAGTATATGATACCACTGGGGAAAAAGTGATGGCATATAATGGTTTTGAACATGATGTACGTTACTTAAAAATTGCTCCTATAAAAGAGAGGCATCAGCTGTCGGAGCGGCAAAACATTTCCTCTCTGAATATATACAGCATTTATAAATTTGATATGTTGTAGGAAAAAGAATAAGAATGAAAAACTGAGGTGAAATTCAAGGCTCGTAATGATTACGGACTTTGAATATTTACCTCTTTTTTATTGTCAGATGTTCGGAAGAAGCTGCAATTGGCAGGTTTTATAGATATCTAAGTATGCAAGAGAAGTTGCCAGTGGCAAAATTCTATGCATATCCAGTTGGTAAATATGCATAAAAAAAGTTGATCAAACTTGTGCAACAAGTAGAAATAGGCATTCATATATTGACAAAACAGAGTGGTTGTACAATAATGTAATTACTTTAATAAAACATTTAATAAAAGATAAAACAAAAGAATGAAGGAGGAAAACAATATGTTACAGCAGGTAATGACAAAACCAGGAGAGATTATTTTCAGAGGGTACCAGTTCCGGAGGTAAAAGATGATCAGGTTTTGGTTAAGATTATGAATATTGGGATCTGTGGTTCTGATATTCATGTATATCATGGCAAACATCCTTTTACAAAATATCCGGTCACGCAGGGACACGAAGTATCCGGTGAAGTTGTAAAACTTGGGAAAGATGTGACAGTATTTCACGAAGGTCAGAAAGTAACAATTGAACCGCAGGTATATTGCGGACACTGCTATCCATGTCGTCACGGAAAATACAATCTTTGCGAAGAATTGAAGGTTATGGGCTTCCAGACAACAGGAACTGCTTCTGAGTTCTTTGCAGTAGATGCATCTAAGGTAACACCGATCCCGGAGGAGATGTCTTACGAGGAAGGTGCAATGATCGAGCCGCTTGCAGTTGCAGTTCATGGAGTAAAGCAGATGGGCGATGTAAAAGGAATGAACATTGCCGTGCTTTTGGTGCTGGTCCGATTGGAAATCTGGTTGCACAGGCAGCAAAGGGAATGGGAGCTGCGGTGAATCAAATACCGACTTTAGCCATAATCAGCACTGTGATACTGATGTTTTTCTTCTTCAACAGATAATAGCATAATAATGTCAGTCAAGCGGAACAATTCCAACAAAAATCTGATCAAGCATGTTCTGAAGATTCAGAATTGATTTGCCTTTCATACTTAATTCAAATGTGGTTTGAATGTTACCATGCTCGCTGTCATTCCACCAACCATAATCAGACCAACAATACTTGCAGCCTTTGTCAAAATATTCATAAGACCACTTGCATACATTTTCTGTATATATTCTGATCCAAGTTTATATCCGAAAAATGTGCCGTAATATTTTATCAAAATAGATGGAACATTAAACAGTACCAGAAATACTAATGGTGCTAAAATATTTCCTGATGCTCCAAGACCAACAGCAATACCTGCTGCAATTACTCGAAGTACTCCCCAGAAAATAGAATCACCGATACCTGCCAGCGGTCCCATCAGACTTGATTTCACAGCATTGATAGAATTCTCATCAAAATCTTTTTGCTCGCTGTTTTTTTCTTTTCCATCGATGCCACAAGTCCCATAATAAATGTAGAACATGTGATTGTTGTATTGAAGTAAGACATACTTCTTGTTAAAGCCGCCTTTTTCCTTCTTCATCGTTTTTATAAAATTTATTGATAAATGGCATCAGGGAATAACAGAATCCGGAAGCTCCTTGTTTCGCCGGACTTACTGCTGCGTACAGTGTGAATGAACGCCAGAAAGCCTTTTTAACATTTTTCTTTCATCTGCCGGAATCGATTTTGTTATATTACTCATGAGAAAAATTCCTCCTCTTCTTCATCCAATTCATATCCTTCATTTGTCTGTACAGTGACTCTCTGTGATGCAAGCTGACTGAATTTATAATCATTCATAGCAATGGAAATAGCAATGATGACACCTAAAACTGCCAATGCGATTAATGGAAGCTTTAAATAGGCTGCAAGTACAAATCCGAGGAAATAAAACATACAGATTTTTTATCCCACAGCATTTTCATCAGCATCGCCATACCAACTGCCGGGAGTAATCCGCCACAGACACTCAATCCATTCATAACTACATCTGGAATTGCATCGAGCAGTGCACTTACCGCATCTGAGCCAAATAAAATTCCAAAAATGCAACTAAAGAATATATGATCCAGTTCACAGCCCATAATCCATAATGAAGTGCAACAATTTGTTTCTCCTTACCCTCTGCTGCCAGCTGATCGAATTTTTTAGCAAACATACCTACAATGAAAATGTATAATACTGTTTTAATCTGAAGTCCCAGAATTCCAATTGGAAGTGCCAGAGTCAGTGCAACTTCGCTTCCCTTTCCAAGCATGATCGCAAATGCTGTTCCTACAGCTGTTGCGATTCCGGGCTCGGCTGCTGAAGCCCCTCCAATATTAACAACTCCCATGAATACTGCTTCAAGGGAGGCTCCTATAACACCCCCTGTATGGAGGTCTCCTAAAAAACAATCCTACCAGCGGACCAATAACGATTGGTCTGTTCAACATAGTAAAGCCAATTAATTCAGCACCGCCAACACAGATAAATACAGCCAGTGCTACAAGTAATGCATTTAACATGTTTCTTCTCCTTTCTCGTCACCTATTGTTTTAATTTTTCAATTATATCTTTTACTAATTTCTGCTCATCATTTGGCACCTGCTGCATACACGTCTTTGGGTCGACTTCTACCAGTTCTCGAAGTGCCTGTACTTCTTCAGCAGTCAACATGATCGTTGGTGAAAGCAGCTGTTTTTCAGAAACGTCAATGCCATCGAATCTTCCTGTATTTCCGAGGTTCAGAAATTCAATTTCTCCAACTTGTTTTCTCACTTTCAATGCATCTTTTACCGTTCGTGTCAAAACAAGGATTCGCATTTTTGCTGCTCTTGGATCATTCAATACACGAATTGCTTCATCAACCGGTTTGATCAATACCTTAATACCTGCAGGCACTGCCATTTTAATGCCATCTTCTGTGTATTGTCATTTGCGGCATCATCATTTGCCACAACAATTCCCTGCACTCTCAACTGCTTTGTCCATGTCATTGCAACCTGTCCATGAATCAAGCGATCATCTACTCTTAAGGCTGCTATTTTTGCTGTAGAATTTTCAAACGTCTGAACTTCCTTTTTCTCTTTTTCTGCCTTCTTTTCTTCTTTTACTACACCTGTATTTATTTTTTTCTTCCAGACAAACCATCTGCAACTCATTTCTTGCATCATCGATATATTCCTGAATTTCATCATCTGTCACATCATCATCTGCCAACATAACCTGCATAAGCACCGGGAGATTTGTCCCTGTAATCAATGTGACGTTTTCCTTCTTGCTATATTCCATCAACTTCTGGTTTACACTGCCACCCATTAAATCAGTAAATACAATCACTCTGTCATGTTCATGCTTCTGGAAATATTCTTTAAATTTTTCCTCCACATTATCTTCTGGTGTAACATATGCATCAATTGTCTCGATTTCTGCCATCTGACCAACAATCAGCTCGGCTGTATATCGAATTCTGACGCCATCTTCCCATGTGTTGCAATTAAGATTTGTTTCATCTTCCTCTAATCCTTCCTTTTTTTAATAGGTTATGTACCTAACCTATTTCTTAAGCACACTATAACATCCATCCCCAGATTCGTAAATAGGTTATGTAGATAACCATACTTTTAAACAATTTATCCACCCGTTTTTTGTGCATTTCCCACACTTCCGGCAAATAAAAGAAAAAACAGGCTATTAGATTAGAACTACCTATCTAACAACCTGTATCTCTTCTATTTTTTTCTTGCTCTCTTACCGATTTTCGTTTCATTAATCTGACCGGAAGCTTAATTTCCATTTCTTCAGCCACCTGTCCATTAATCTGCTGTAATAAAATCTCTACCGCTCTTTTGCTTTCTCTTCCACGTCTTGCCTTATGGTTGTTAATCGCGGATTTGAAAATTCTGAGTATATAATATCATCAAATCCTGCAATTCCAATTTCCTGTGGTATCGGAATATTCTTGTCTGCAAAATAATTGATTGCCTCCAACGCATACATATCCGATACGAAAAATAATGCTGTTTTCGGCTGTCTTCTTTGCAATAACCACTCATAATTCTCTCTTCGTTTCTCTTTATTCATTCCAAGTGCAACAAACTGCATTTTTTGATTATCACTTGCATAATCTTCCATTGCTTTTTGTGCCCCGACATAACGAAGATGATCCACGCCACTATCTCTTCCGGCACATACTTTGATGTGTTCATATCCACAGTCCAGAAGATATTTTATCATTTGATACCCGCCGCTTTCATCATCCAGACCAATGTTAACCACATGGCTTTCTTCTCCTGCTTCCACATCTCCATATGCATCAATCGAAACAATGGCTTTCTTTACTAATTGCAATATTTTTTCACAATTACGTTTGCTAAAAAGATATTGCAATTACCCCATCTACATTCCATCCCATGACCATCTGAAATATTTTCTCAATATCTTTTGTGGAATATAGCATCATGTAATAGCCATGGCTTTGTAAATACTCTTCAATAAAACCTATAATTTTCCCATAAAATGGATCTCCTAATATAGAATCCTTAAAATCTTTATGATAATTGATCACGACTGCTATTAACTGTGAGTTTTCCTTATTCAAAACACGTAATCCCATCTTTTGAACATATCCTAATTCTTTTTTATCAGCTGCTCCACTTTTTTGATTGTAGAAGGAGATACCTTTTTCGTTTTACCATGAATCACATTCGATACAGTTGTAGTACTGACTCCTGCCAATTCTGCAATTTCTTTAATTGTTGCCATTATAATTTACTTCCCTTCAGCTTTCCTTCGGCAAAATGTATTTTTGTCCAAAAATATCTGTTAATTATAACATTTCATATTTACAGAAATTCTTACTTTTAGTATAATAGAATTGTAATCTCCTCATTCTTGGACAGAACATTTTCCAGAATCAATTTTATGGTGCATGACACCTTGTATAGTTATAAACTCAGTAATTGGTACTATTCTCGTAACCATCTACAGATATCAACCACTTGCACTCCTTTATAATCATAAGTTTCATGATGTGTTCTTGCAATTATCATCTTAGGATATGCATCTCTTATTGCAAGCAAAGGCGAATATTCTCTTTCAAATGTTTTTTCATCTGAAATATTGTCGCTTACCTGAATATATATTTGAGCCTCACGTTTCTTAGCTACAAAATCCACTTCCTTTTTATAGAGTTTTCCCCACATATACTTCATATCCTCTTCTACGTAACTCTAAATAAACAATATTTTCGTAAACTCTTCCAAAGTCCATGTTTCTTGTCCCATTAACTGCATAACGAAATGATGTATCACAAAGATAATATTTACTATTATTTGCCAGATATTTTTTCCCTTTTAAATCATACCGTTTTGCCTCATAGAACAGAAAGGCATTTTCCAAATAACCAATGTATTTTGACACCGTCTGTCTGGTTATCTCACTCTGGTCATTTTTTAAAGTTTTGCTGATATTATTAGGCGAAAGTAAATTACCGATGTTATCCATCATGAATTCAGATATGTTAGTGAACTCTGATTTATTTCTTATCTTATACTTTTCAACCAAATCTCTGATAAGAATGGTTGAATATACGTCTCCAACATAGTCATATTGTCTGTCCTCAGTCTTATACACATAAGCGCCAGGCATACCACCAGTTCGGACATACTGATCAAAAGCTTCGTCATACCTGTCTGTAATTCCATAATAAGTTAGATATTCCACGAAAGAAAATGGATATACTTTTTATTTCCATCGTTCTTCCGGTAAAAAGTGTTGCTAAATCTGAGCTTAGCAAAAATGCGTTTGAACCGGTAATATAAATATCATAAATTCCTTTTTGTATAATTACTATTAATTGCAAGTTCAAACTGCGGGCATAGCTGAACCTCATCAATCAATAAAACATTCGTCATTCCCTCTTTGTACTGATCCAGGATATACTTATGCAATGCATGATACTCCAACAAATGATCAAACTCTAATTCCTGAAGGTTTATCATTACAATATTCACCTGTTCCTGTAATGATTGCAAGTAAGTGACAAACTCTTGAAGTAATACTGATTTTCCGCTTCGTCTAATACCTGTGATTACTTTTATATCAGGTGTCCCATACAATTCAATCAGTTCGTTTAAATACTCTTTTCTTACGATAAGCTGCATGCTACTATCTCCTATTCCCACTTTTTTAATAATTTTTTATTTTTCGGTAATATATTTTATAGACTGATATTATCACACTCTGTGCCTTCTGTCATTATTCTATTCCCACTTTTTTTAAAATTATTCATTTTTTGGTATTAGTTTTTAATTTTGATTTCCTACAGTTCTTTCAGAACCTCTCCAATATCTTCATTCATGCAGACAGATTTTTTCCTTATTTCTTCCGGTGCATATGCTTCACGCTGGTTCAGACACACATAACATGCATGTCGAAATGTGTTTGTCATCTGCCAGAACGGATATTTTATAATACCGGGAGTATTATATCCTACACCTAATTCAAAAATATCATTTTAAGACTTGACTTTTAATAGTTAGTCTCTCTTATTTCTTTTTATCATTTATTGATATTTACTAACACTTACTGAATATTGATTTATCGAATACCGTTTTAACGAATCTTATCTTTAATAAACATTACTTCATAAGCATTACTTTTTTTGCATACTTTCAAAATATAATCCTTTCTATAATATAATACCTACAAGAGATAACACATTAACCCTCTGCAAAAGCTACCACCAACAGCTTTTCATGCATACTTTGGTATAACAAAAAGAAGCATCTGGATCCTACTCCAAATGCTTCCTTTTCTGCTATATGATTTATAATCTTATTTTCGTTTTCTGACTGCTACACCTGCTCCTGCGAGTACTCCACAAGAAATAACCGCAAGCGCGATCCAGAGTAATACATTTGCGTTATCACCTGTCTTTGGAACATTTTTTGTTGTTCTTTGCTGCAACGTTCTTTACAGCCGGTTTAACATTATTTGTATTATTGCTTACTTTTTTGTCTGTGACGTTCTTATCCCCGTTTGATTTGAAGGGTTTGTCGGATCTGTAGATGCAGAATTATTTTTACTGATCGTAAATACTGCTTTTCCTGTTGATCCTTCATAGTTTCCGATACCAGTTACAGTTATTGTGTAATTTCCTTCTTTTTACAAATTCTGCCCCTGCGAAATCTTTTGTCTCGGCATCCTCACCATATACATAAGAAAGTGTATAATCTGTTCCTTCTTTCAGTACTTTATCTCCGTCTTTTACTGTAACTTCCGGAGTTTTGCTCTTTCCATCATATTTTGCTGAAGATGGATCTGCTACAACCGTCAGTTCTGCTGCCTTTGGCGAGATAGTAAAGGTTGCGTTCAGGTTCATGCCTGCGTATGTTCCAAGACCGTTAACTGTTACTGTATACGTACCTGCATTTACCGGAGTTTCTGACAATTCATTTCCTTCTGAATCTTTGTAAGTCAGTGTATAATCTGTTTCTTCTGCAAGTACTTTATCTCCTGCTTTTACAACCGGACCATTTACGGCTTTGCCATCATAAGTCTTATCCAGTGTACCTTCTAATGAAAGAATATTTTCCACTTCTGATGTTACATATTTGTCTAACGGTGGTGTTGCGTCAATTCCTTCTTTCCAGTACAGACCGCTCAAAGCATCATCTGTTCCGTAATTATCGCTGACTTCTCCATCTTTGATATAACGATCCGATGTTATAACTCTGATGTTATCTCCGATTGCTTTTCCTGCTTCTTTGTTTTTTGCTTTACTTGCAGTAGCTCCCTGAAGGAATGCTGATGCAGTCTCAATCGTACCATTTCCGGTTACGGCATTTCCACCATTTCCCCAGAATGTCTTACCACCAATAGCTACAAGTTTTCCATTTCCGGTAATCTTTCCGCTCTTAATATCAATTGCAGTTCCACCGTCATTTTCGTTGATCTTACCTTCTCCGCCGGTTGTAACCAGTATTGCCCCGTCTGCCAGGCGCAGTGTTCCATCTACGCGAAGTGCTGTCTGTCCGATTCCGTCTCCATCTCCGGCACCTTTAATAAATACCTGACCTTTGATCGTCACATTACCTGTTGCTGTTACAACCGGTTCTGATGTGTTGCGGTCTGTCAGATCCCCATTTGCCAGATAATTTGCATGAGAATAGATAGCTGCATCTTCTAATATTGCTCCATCTGCCAGACGCAGCTGTCCGCAAATAGAAGAACCTGTTGTAAATGCATTCTTATAAGCGTCATAATTCATAGAGAATGTACCGCCGCTCTGGACATCGATAATTCCCTGAACAACTGAATCTGACAATGTCAGCTTACCGCCGTTCTCTACTACAATACGAACACTGCTAAGGATTTCCATATTCGTCAATGTAAGATTACATCCATTCGGAATATAAAGTGTCTGTGGAATATCTCCACTCATCACTTTCTTCCACGGCAGATCGTATCCCAGATAGCCATATGTACCGCTCTCGTGTGAACCGAACCAGGCTTCTAATCCTGCCGGCACGCGTACACTCTCTTCTTCACCTTCTACATTCGTTCCAAATTTGCTGATTGCCCATGGTTCCATGATATCCCATGCATACAATCCGCTGTCATATTTCTTAAAATTCTCTTCTTTCAGACGTTCTGCAAGAGTTTCATCTCCTGAATAAACTCTGAACGGCAGTGTATTGCTGACTGCAGTTCGTCCCTGATCATCTGTAATGGATACTGAGACCAGATATGTTCCCGCATCTTTCGGTGTTCCGTTAAGTGTCAGATC
>VOFB01001211.1_pt1 | contig 34337 bp, 56 predicted proteins | sample 5384141 | NCBI WGS metagenome assembly VOFB01 (sample SAMN12384721, study PRJNA508395) | human gut metagenome | isolation source: healthy gut A | host: Homo sapiens | reverse complement strand
GAGGAGAACCCGGTTTTTAGAAGGATGGGGCAACAAAATCGTGCAGATTGCCCAACCATAAAAGTATATCATTGAACTTCTCGATTTTTTGAAGGAGCCAGCGTAGCGTAGCTTACACATTTCCATCAGGATGGAAAACGCATCTGGGCAATCGCTGACAATTTGAGAACGAACATAAAGAAACCGACACAGAAGTAGAAAAATATAAATCATAAAAAGGAGATTAATTATGAGTGAAATGAAAGATATCAGACAGGAATATTTAACAGGGGAGCGCCCGCTTTTCAAAGGAGAAAACTTAAAATATATGATACCATATTTGCAGAAGGAGAATCTCCGCTGAAAGAAAGCAGCAATGTTGAACTGTATGGCAGCATGTTCAAATGGAAATATCCGCTGTGGTACGCAAAAAACATTTTTGGCCTGCGACTGTACCTGGTTTGAGATGGGTCGTGCCGGAGTGTGGTATACAGATAACATTACAGTAAAAAATGCAGTCATTGAAGCGCCAAAGAATTTCCGGCGGTGTCATAGCGTCACACTTCAGAATGTTCATTTTTCCAATGCCGCAGAAACACTCTGGAACTGCGATGGGGTAATTATGGAGCAGGTGACAGCAAAGGTGATTACTTTGCCATGAACAGCCGGGATATGAAGCTGAAGGATTTTTGAACTGGTGGGGAATTACCCTTTGACGGAGTGAAAAATATAGAAATCCGGAATGCAAAGATGCTGTCAAAGGATGCGTTCTGGAACAGCGATCATGTGACCGTATACGATTCTTTTATTTCCGGGGAATATCTGGGATGGAATGCAAAGAATCTGACACTGATCAACTGTACCATCGAGAGCCTGCAGGGAATGTGCTATATTGAGAACCTTGTCATGAAAAAAACTGCCGTTTGCTGAACACCACACTTGCTTTTGAATATTCCACAGTAGATGCGGAGATTAAGGGTAAGATTGACAGTGTAATGAATCCGTCCGGAGGAACGATTCAGGCAGACTACATTGAAAAATTGATTATCGAAAAAGACAAGGTAGACCCTGATAAGATAGTTATCACCTGTCAAATGGGCGGCAGTACAGAAAAAATGGCGGGATAGGAGGCGTTTCATGAAAAAAATACCATCTCTTATCCTTAGTATGATACTCCTGCTTTCTCTTTCAGCATGCAGCGGCAATCCAAGACAGGAGACAGGATACAGAAACTGGAGGCGAAAGTGGTCTGTACGCACTTGGAGAGTCGGTGTCGGGGACAGAACAGATTGAAACGCTGACTGGTGAAATACGGATAGAGGAGGTAAGTGAAAAGAATGAAAGAATGGTGCGTATGATACAACAGATAAATAGGGAGCAGAAGGAGAATATCAGTTGGGCTTGTTTTTTTAATAAAGGGAATCCTTATCGGCCTTCTTTCGGCGTACCTGCCGGGGCAGTTGGAGCAATGACCGCACAGAGAACCTTGAATTACGGTGTGAAAAGCCGGCCTGTTAACCGGTCTGGGTTCGTCTGTTGCTGATTGCCTATATGCCTGTATCGGAGCCTTTGGACTCACTCTTATTTCCGATTTTCTGCTAAAGTACCAAAACATCGTCAATCTGGCCGGGGCTGCCTGATTCTGGGCATGGGAATCCGGATGCTTATGATGAAAAGCAGTAAAGCGAAAGATACACAGGATTCCACCGAGGGAATCCGGATGTTCGTTTCTTCCTTTGCGGTGGGAATTACCAACCCGGCAGCGATTCTCACCTTCGTGTTTGCATTTTCCTGGTTTGGGATTTATGGGCAGACAGGTTTGGCAGAAGGAATCGGTTTGGTTTGCGGCGTTTTTATTGGAACGTACATCTGGTGGGGAACTCTTTTCCGGTGCAGCGGTCATGTTCAAGAAAAAATCAAAAAGGATTACCTGCCTGTTGTGAACCGGATATTTGGGCTCATATTAATTCTATTTGGAACGGTGATTTTGGTTCGGAGTTTTCTAAATTAAACAAAGAGGGTGAACTATCATGAAAAAAGATATTGCAGCGTGTTGCCGGTACTTTTTTCTGTAATAGTACTGTCTGCCTGTGGAAACAGTGCAGACGAAAATCAATCGGTTCGTCCATCAATTGAGGAAGAAACACGAGGGGCACAGATGCAGGAAATGACAGTGGAAGTAGGCGGGCAGAAATTTCAGGCGTCCTTATATGATAATGAAACAGTACGTGCGCTTCAGGAGAGACTTCCTATGACATTTGAGATGGAGGAATTGAACGGAAACGAGAAATTCCATTATCTGAAAAGAGGGACTGCCCGCCAATTCTGAAAAATGTAGGAAATATCGAGGCTGGGGATATTATGCTGTTTGGTTCGGATTGCCTTGTTCTGTTCTTTTCGAGGATTTCACCACTTCATTCAATTATACCCGAATTGGCCATATCGAAGAGGAAGAGGCGTTTGTAAGTGTACTGCCAGGAGGAACTGTGGAAATAACCTTTGAGGCAGGAGAATAGGAGGGACACAATGGAATTTCAATTTGATAACATTATTGACCGGAGAAATACAGGTTCTATGAAATGGGATGTGAAGCCAAACGAACTGCCCATGTGGGTGGCGGACATGGACTTTCAGACGGCCCCGCAAATCAGGTCATGTATGATTGAAAGGGCAAAACATGGTGTGTTTGGGTATACGCAGGTATCGGATGAATGGTATCAGGCTTTATCAGACATGGCTGGGGAAACGCCATGGTTTTGAGATTCAAAAAGACTGGCTGGTTTTCTGTACCGGGGTTGTGCCTGCCATCTCCAGTGTTGTCAGGAAGATGACCGCAGTGGGAGAAAATGTTGTGGTTATGACACCTGTGTACAATATATTTTTTAATTCTATATTAAACAACGGGAGACATGTGCTGGAAAGCGGGCTGGAATACGATGGAAAGGAGTATCATATTGACTTTGACGATTTGGAAGAGAAGCTGTCAAATATCCAGACTACCCTTTTAATTTTATGCAATCCCCATAATCCAATCGGTAAGATATGGGACAGAGAAACATTAGAGAGAATTGGGGATTTATGCAGGAAATACCACGTACTGGTACTATCGGATGAAATCCATTGTGATCTGACAGAACCGGGATGCGAATATACGCCCTTTGCCAGTGTTTCCGAAAACTGCAGAAAAACAGCATTACCTGTGTCACCGACAAAAGCATTTAATCTGGCTGGAATCCAGTCAGCTGCGGTAATCGTCCCGGACAATAACCTGCGGTACAAGGTCAGCAGGGGGCTGAACACGCATGAAGTGGCAGAGCCAAATGTATTTGCTGCTATCGCACCCATCGCCGCATTTACCTGCGGCGGAGAATGGCTGGATGCCCTGCGGGAATATCTATGGGAAAACAGGAGATTTGCAGAGGATTATATCAGAAGGGAAATCAAAGGAATATCTGCTGTTCCCGCTAAAGCTACTTATCTGCTTTGGCTTGACTGCAGGAATATAATTGGAAATGGGACAGAATTTTTGCCGTTTTGTTCGCAGCCACAGTGGTCTTTACCTTTCTGACGGAAACGAGTACCGGAATGGAGAAGGGTTTCTGCGCATGAACCTTGCCTGCCCCAGAAAACAGGTGGAAGATGGGCTGAAGCGCCTGAAAGAAAGCGTGCCAGCTTATGAGGCATGGGTATGCAGAGAGTGCTAAAAAGAAGGAGGATATCTGTCAGTAATAGATATCCTCCTGTATAGTGTCATAAGTATCCAGTCCTAAGTTTGTTGTTAGGCTTATTTGTGGGTGTCTCTCAGCATTTCATAGCGGACAGATTTCATGGAGTCATCATATATCATATAGGACTTTTGCCGTTTAATTTGGCTTGAAAGAGAGCCACATCCGCTTTGTGATAGAGCTCTTCAAAATCCGTACCGTGAATCGGCACTACAGCGCAGCCGGCGGAGACGGAAAAGGCCATCTCTGTCTTTGGAGCAAAAGACAGTCTGCATATTCTTTACTATCCTCTCCAGCTTTTTCTGAATGATCTCAGGGGTGATATTTCGGCAGAAGACCATAAACTCATCACCGCCGATCCGGCATACAATATCCTTTTCACGGAAGGAATTCTGCAGCTTTTTGGCATTTTCAACGATCACCCTGTCACCGTATACATGGCCAAAGACATCATTGACCTGCTTGAAGTTATCTAAATCAAACATAATCAATGCGCCTCTTGGCTGGACAGCGGTCTGCAGATAGTCCCTTATCATGGGAATGGCTGTATGGCGGTTGTAAAGTCCGGTGAGATCATCCGTCTCCGCCCTCTGACGCAGTGTCTGTTCCCTGTGTTTTTGGGCAGTGATATCCATCATGAAGACGTAGGCATAGACATCCGGATCTTCTTCATAAGATACCAGGTGGACCACCAGCTTAATCCAGCGCTCATCCCCATGGTGTCTGCGATTGTATTCTAAAGAATCCGTAAGAACACCTTTTTTATAGCAGGCAATTAAACGTTCCCGGTCCATAAAGCGAAGAACTGCGCTTTGATATTCCGGTAAAACCATCTGACTGCAGGAGGTGTTCAAAAATTTCGTGTAGGAGGAACCCTCCACAGACATTAAGTTCTGGGGCCATGCCTCTTTGCTGTTAGTATGCTTGATGGCATCCTGAGAAAGATTTACCATAAAATCGCAGATAGCCTGGTTTCTGAGAATCTCCAAAGCTTTGGAGTTCTCCAGATTCTGCCGCTCATGCATTTTGTAGAGAGTGATGTCCTCCAGATACCCAACCGCTTTCAAAGGGGTATGAGAGTGGTCAAAATGGTTTCACAGGAGGCATTCACCCAGAAGACTTCCTGTTCCTTAACGGAGATGGGCAGTTGACAGGCAGCAGTACTGCTGCTTTTGGCCTTCTCCAGAAAACTTTTGAGTACACGGTGATAACTCTTTGGAACCGCGGAACAGTACCTTTAAGTATGCACTCAGGATAGTCTCTCAATATATATTCCGATTTTGGAGAACCGGGGAGCAGCTTTTGGAAAAACTGTCCTTTCTCACATTGGAGAGTGTCAGTGTATGGGATGCAATATCCCAGTCCCAGAGTGTCAGCCCTGCCTGGCGCAGTATACTCTCCATCTTCTTGCCGGAAATCCAGAGTTGTTCCTCCTGCCGTTTCAGTGAGTCCACGTCATTATAGACAAAGAGGTAGGTGATTTCATCGCTGTTTTCCTCCAAAAAGGTAGCCTTAAAATCAATCCAGAGTGCTTTCCCGTTAGGGAGAGCCAGGCGGAAAAGTTCGAAACATGATCCCGCCTCTTTAAAGCGGATGAAATCAGAGGACGGATTCGGGAACGGTCTTCCTCATGGATCAGATTGAAAAATGCTCCGTCATTTAGGTATTTTTCATACTGCTGGGAAGAATACCCAAAGGTTCTGCAAAAAGTCTGTTGGCTATGACACGGTAATAAAATGACCGGGACCACAGTGAAGAAGCAGGATTTCCTCCGGAATGTTGTCCAAAATATGCTTGAGTTCATTTTTCAGAGTAACGGTCTCCGTAATATCCAGGATTACACCGTGGAAAAATTCATTGCTTCCGAGGCTCATAGGTTTGGTCTGGTCTACGACCCAGATATACCCCCTGGAGGAGAGCATACGGTACTGCAGGTTGAAGACAGAGGAACTTTTGCCTGTGTAAAATATGGTATCTAAAAGTACGCAGCGGTCCTCGGATGTACCATGTTGATAAATTTGTCATCAAATTTATCGCGGATTTCTTCACGGGTAAAGCCGAAGATTTCCAAAAACGGTTGCTCATGTAGAGAAGGTCAAAACCGGAGTCCTGGCACAGCGGTGGTAGCCACCCGGCATATTGTTGTTCAGGAAATGGAGCTCCTCATTCTTCCGTAGCAAAGTCTCATTGGATGCCCTGAGCTGTTCCAGGGATTTGATGATTTCCGTTATATCTGTACAGGCGCTGACGATGGCAAGACGTCCATCGTCAGTCTCAATAACCCTTCCTTTGTCCAGGGTCCAGAACCAGGTGCCATCCTTTTTGGGCATGCGGTAGCTGACGGTGTATTCCATACCGGGATAGTAGTGATTGCTAAGTTCCATTTTCACACGGTCAAGGTCCTCAGGATGGATCGTGTTGGCAACCATTCCATGAATGCCTTCAGATAATTCCTCATAGGAGTCATATCCCAGGAGGGAGACCATCTCATTATTGGCAAAGTAGAGCGGAAAACCTTCCTCACAGTAACCGCCAATCATTCCTCCGGGCGTCATCTGGGAGAATATAGACGCAGCCGTCTTTCTGTTCTCTTCTGTCAGCTTCATAAAGCCCGGATCATGGGCAGAAATTCCCACAATAGCATTGAGGGATTCCTGGATGCAGCCAGCTGCTGCTCTTTCATTTTCTGATCCGTCACATTCCGGATTGCACCATAGTACAGCTGATGCCCATCCTGCTCACGCAAAAAAAGACATGCAGATGCAGCCAGAGCATCGTCTTATCCAACCGAAATCGGCGCAGTATACCGTGGGCCCCGGATATGGGAAGGTTTCTGGATTTATGAAAGAGTTCCATCGCGCTTTTTCGGTCCTCAGGATGGATCAATTCCAAAATCCGGCTGCGGTATGCCTCCAAATCCACAGGGTTGTCCCCGGTCACTCGATAGTACTGCTCATTGACGCTGGAAAGCTCCAGGATGTCATCATGGAAATCATAGAAGGCCACCCCGCCCAGCATATTGCCCAGCATGGCCTCGCTGGTGAGGTTATTTTGAAACAGATCCTGAAGCTTTAGCTGTTCAATCCGCTCGGAACAGATACCCCGGTAATCCAAATTCTCCTCATTGGCCAGCAGAGGCTCAAGACATGGATGGGCATAGGGCGATAAAAATGGTACCCCTGGGCATAGATACAGCCGATGCTCAGCAGAAAATCAACCTGCTCCTGTGTCTCCACCCCTCCGCAATCACACGAAGTCCCATCAGGCGGCTCATATGGACAACGGATTCCAGAATCTGAGACCCTCTCTGGATACTATTCTCATCAGATCTAAGAACTTAGTATCAATTTTAAAATATCTACATTGACATTTTTCAGCATATTGAGGGAGGAGTAGCCGCTGCCAAAGTCATCCATCAGCACAGTGAAGCCGGCTTTTCGAAGCTTGTCCACTACGTCAGAGATGATATTGTAATCCTTTACGTAGGCACTCTCCGTGATCTCAATCTCAATGAGATTGGTATCCAGAGAATATTTGTCCGTCAGCTGCGTAAAGATTTCCACTACATTTAAAGCGTAGATATCCACTCTGGACACATTTACGGAGATGGGAATCGGGCGGTTTCCCCGATCAATCCAGCTGCGTACGCACTGACAGACCATTTCCCACACGTACAGATCCAGACTGGTGATGAACCCATTTCGCTCCAACAGGGGGATAAACTCACCGGGAGATACGATCCCACGTACGGGATGACGCCAACGCACCAGGGATTCCAGGCCGATTATTTTACCGGAAATCATATTGCACTTAGGCTGTGCATAAAAGACAAACTCCCTGTTCTCAAGGGCTCTCTGTACTTCGGAGAGAAGAACCTGATCCTCCTCCATCCGCTCCTTCATGGCAGAGTCATACCAGGCAAAACGGCGGGCATAGTTACCCTTGACAGAGGACATAGCTATGGTCGCGCGGTCATACATCTGACGTATGTTTACCTCAATATCCGTGACAGGGTAGATACCAAAGGCAGGAAGGAAGCCAGCATTGTTTCCGTGCTGTCTGGTATACTGCATAATCTCATCCTGCAGCTGCGTGAGTACACTGAGATTATTGGGAAGCAAAATCACAAAATCATCTTGTCCCATATATCCGGCCACGCAGTCATATTGTTCCTCAGCAGCCGTTAAACGGTCAGCAATGTTTCTCAAAAACTGGTCGCCCACGGACTGTCCATACCACTCATTAAAATCTTGAAATGTTCGATATCAATGGACATGACACAGAACTGGCGGTTCGGACTGGAGTAGAGCATTTGGGCAGCGTGTGTGAAAAACGCTTGTCTGTTGTACAGCCCTGTCATCTCATTTATCTCAGACTGCACATGTACAAAGGGCTGCTGAGGTCTCTCCGCAGTGGGCATATCCTTGTCAGAGCAAGGCGGAGCACCGTTTGAAGCAGCAGTACATTCAGTTGGGATAAGAGAGCTGTTTTTAAAGCTTGCCTTGTTGGATACCAGGATGTAGCAATGACCTGCGCCTGGCCATTCGATTTCTCCCAGGTAATGTTCAGCCAATTCTTCAAAGAGGGCTGGTAAATAAGAAATTCAGACGTATCCACGCTCTTTAGAGGGCATCTGGAGCAGGGAGACGCTTCTTTGAAAAGGGTCTGGTAACAGAGATCTCCCGGCAGCAGGTCAGGGAAATCCTTTTTCATTCGATCGTTGAAAAATACGATTCTATATTGGGGAATCCACGACGTAAACATTGGAAATGCCGCCGCTGTCTGTTGATTGTCTCATATTACCCCCAGATCTGTGAAACGTAATTAAGTTTAAACATATACCAATTTATACCAATTAGTATAAACTGTCGACAAAATTTCGTCAATATATACAGAAAACTTTCTTGTTTGAAAAGACAGGGCAGCAGTTGACAGGAACATGGAAGAAGAATATAATAAGTAACAGTGAGTAACTATTCAGCAGGTCTGCGCATTTACTGCGCAGACCGTGAAAAATGATTCAGGAGTGCAAAAATCCCATCACCGAAGGTACTGAACAGTTACAACAGTGAATATAAAAAGCATAAGTACTGCCAATAGGCAGTCAGAGGGAAGCCAGGTGGAAATCCTGCACAAGTCTTACTGTGAGAGTCAGATACCTGCTTATGCTTTGAAACAAGGTGGATACTGCGGCAACCGGTATTCTCTTAGGGGAAAAGTCCGTTGTCTTTTAAAGACAGCGGTTTTTTTATATCATATCATAGGAAAGTCCTTTGGAATTCCCTATGATATAAAAAAAGCCTCCGGGCGGGATCGCACAGCGGCGGAGTGGAAGATGGCTGCTAAAGGGAAAACTTTAATGAAAAACGGGTTAGAAAATCACTACATTATCAAAGATAATAAAAAACTGTATTTTGGGTATACAACAGGGTCCTGCGCTGCAGGGGCTGCGAAGGCGGCGGCAGTGATGCTGTTTACAGGTCAGGATATACGGCAGGCGGACCTAATGACTCCCAGAGGAATACTACTGCACCTGGAGGTAGAGGACATCAGGAGGGAGCAGGGACAAGTATCCTGCGCTATCCGAAAGGACGGAGGGGACGACCCGGACGCCACCCACGGAATGCTCGTGTATGCATCCGTAAAAAGTCCCAAAGGTACAGGTATCTCCATTGACGGTGGAGCGGGCGTGGGACGTGTTACCAGAAAGGGGCTGGAACAGCCTGTGGGAGCTGCTGCCATCAACCGTGTGCCTAGACAGATGATCCGTGAGTCAGTGGAGGAGGTCTGCCAAGAGCACGGATATCAGGGAGGCGTTGAGGTGGTTATCTCCATACCCGGAGGGAGGAGGGCTCAAAAGACCTTTAACCCGAGGCTGGGGATTGAGGAGGGCTCGCTGTCCTGGGAAACCAGCGGAATCGTTGTGCCCATGAGTGAGGAGGCATTGATTGCCAGCATACGCCTGGAGATGGAGATGCACCATGCACAGGGAAGAGAATACCTTTTGATCACCCCCCGGAAATTACAGGGGAGGAGTTTGTGAGGGGAAAATATGAAGCTGGATCTGGAAAATTCCATGAAGTGCAGCAACTATGTGGGGGGAGACTCTGGACATGGCTGCCGGTATGGGGATTCGGGAATCCTGTTTGTAGCTCACATAGGAAAGTTTATCAAAGTGTCCGGCGGGATCATGAACACCCACTCCAGAAGCGCGGACTGCAGGGCGGAGCTGATGGCAGCCGCAGCGCTTCGGGCAGGTGCGGATGCAGGGCTGGCCGGGCGGATTCTGGGTACGGTGACAACCGAGGAGGCGGTGAAGCTTTTAAAGGATGAGAAAATGCTGGAACAGACTGTGGGGGAGGTTTGTGCGAAAGTGCATTCTTTATCTCCAAAACCGATGCCAGGGTACCATGGAGACAGAAGCAGTGCTGTTTTCCAACAGCCTGGGATATCTGGGGAGACACAGGGCGCCCGGAAGCTGATGGCACGGCTCACAAAAAAAGAGCGCCTGTCAAGGAATAGACACTTACAATACATGACAAAGGAGAAACGAGATGAGCGGAAAATTATACGGACTTGGAATCGGTCCCGGAGATCCGGGCTGCTGACGCTGAAGGCAGTGCGCCTGATCCGGGAAAACCAGGTGATTGCCCTGCCGGGGGTACAGGCTGAGGATACAGTGGCCTTCCGCATTGCCGTACAGGCAGTGCCGGAACTTGCGGGGAAGGAGCTGATTCCCATCCCGATGCCCATGACAAAGGACCCACTGCTTTTGAATACCAGCCATGAACAGGCGGCAGACCGGTTGGAGACATACCTTAAAGAAGGGAAAAATGTAGTGTTTCTCACATTGGGGGACCCCAGCGTGTATTCTACCTATTTATATGTACATAAACGGATTTTGGATAGAGGATACGAGGCGGAGATTGTGAGCGGCATCACCTCTTTTTGTGCAGTTGCGGCCAGACTGAATATGGGACTTGTGGAGCGATCGGAGGAACTCCACGTGATACCGGCCTCCTACCAGATTGAGGAAGCGCTGAAAATGCCCGGTACCAAGGTTTTAATGAAAGCGGGAAAAAAGATGGGAAGGGTAAAGGCCATGCTCAGGGAGGCAGGGGCCTCTGCCGTGATGATCGAGAACTGCGGGATGCCGGGGGAGAAGATCTATACCTCCCTGGAGGAGATTCCGGAGGATGCGGGTTACTATTCACTGATCATTGTAAAGGAGAGCTAAATGGTACATTTCGTAGGAGCAGGTTCGGGAGCGCCGGACTTGATTACACTGAGAGGGAAGAGGCTGCTGGAAAATGCAGATATCATAATCTATGCAGGCTCACTGGTGAATCCCCAGCTTTTGGACTATAAAAGGGAAGGATGCCAGGTGTACAACAGCGCGAAGATGACGCTGGAGGAGGTGCTTCAGGTCATGTTTGACAGTGAGGCAAAAGGGCTGAACACCGTCCGCCTGCATACCGGAGATCCCTGCCTTTACGGGGCCATTCGTGAACAGATGGACGTGCTGGATGAGAGGGGATCGCCTATGACTACTGCCCTGGGGTAAGTTCCTTTTCAGGGGCAGCCTCTGCGCTGAACCTGGAATACACACTGCCGGATGTATCACAGAGCGTGATCATAACCCGCATGGCGGGGAGGACACCAGTTCCGGAAAAGGAGGAGATCGCATCCTTTGCGGCGCATCAGGCTACTATGGTGGTGTTTTTGAGTACCGGTATGCTGGAAAAACGCTCAGATAGGCTTATTGCAGGGGGATATAAAGAGGATACTCCCGCTGCGATTGTGTACAAGGCTACCTGGGAGGATGAGAAGGCTTTTGTGTGCACTGTGGGTACACTGGCCAAGACCGCCAGAGAGAACCACATCACAAAAACCGCCTTGATGATCATCGGGGATGTGGTGAGCCACAGCCACTACCGCCGGTCCGATCTCTACAATCCGGCCTTTGCCACAGAGTTTCGGGAGGCAAGCGAATAGATGAGGCTGGCTATGATTAGCTTTACGGACAACGGGAGCAGTCTCTGCGCCAGGCTGACAGGGCTGCTGACGGACCGGGGATGGGACTGTGAGGGCTATGGAGTCAAAAAAGTATGCGGGGAAATACGGTCTGGAAGAGATTGATAATCCCCGAGCGAGTGGACAGGAGAAATGTTTGAGCGCAAAGACGCCCTTGTGTTCATTGGCGCTTCCGGGATAGCGGTGCGGGCCATAGCGCCGTGGGTGCGGACAAAAAAGAGATCCCGCTGTGGTGGTGATGGATGAGAGGGGGATTTTTGCGATTTCCCTGTTGTCCGGCCATCTGGGGTGCAAATGAGCTGGCTGGTATGCTGGCAAACCTGACGGGGGCCATACCGGTGATCACAACAGCTACGGATGTAAACGGACGCTTTGCGGTGGATGTGTTTGCAAAGAAAAACAAACTGCATATCAGCAGTATGGAATATGCCAAAGAGGTGACTGCGGATATCCTGGATGAGAAGCCCGTGGGGCTGGTGTGAGCTCCCTATTGCCGGAAAGGTGCCCGAGGAACTTGTACAGGTTTCCCACACAGAGCCTTTTGAGGGGAGTGCAGGATCGTCATTTCGCTCAATGAGGAGAGAAGCCCTTTTTAAAAACACTTCATCTGATCCCCAGATGTGTGACAGTAGGAGTGGGATGCAGAAGAGGGACGCCTGCAGAAGCTTTGGAGGAGTCCGTCTTAAAAGCGCTTGCAGCCAATCATCTCTCCATTTACAGCGTGGAACAGGTGGCCAGCATTGAGCTAAAGAAGGATGAGAGAGCCATAACAGAGCTATGCGGAAAATTTAGCCTTCCTTTTTATGCACCTATACAGCCCAGGAGCTAAAGGACGTTCCGGGGATTTTGAATCCTCTGCATTTGTAGAGCAGGTGACAGGTGTGGACAATGTGTGCGGGCGCAGTGCAGTGCTGGGCAGTGCGAACGGGCGGCTGATACAGAAAAAAAAGGGCAGGCGGCGGTGTGACTGTGGCCATAGCCATCAGAGATAGAGTGTTGATTTTGGGTAAAATCTTTGTAGTAGGAATTGGACCCGGAGAATATGAACAGATGACCATTAAGGCGGCAAATGTGCTGAGAGAGTGTGATGTGATCATTGGCTACACGGTCTATGTGGATCTGGTTAAAAGCGCATTTTGCGGATAAAGAGTTTATGACTACCCCCATGAAGAAGGAGGTGGACCGGTGCATTATGGCCTTTGAGGAGGCGGGTAAGGAGAAGACCGTGGCAATGATCTGCAGCGGTGACGCGGGTGTTTACGGGATGGCTGGGCTTATGCTGGAGATTGGCCAGAGATACCCTGAAATACAGGTGGAAATCGTGCAGGGAGTCACAGCCGCCACAGGAGGAGGCGCGGTGCTTGGGCGCCTCTGATTCACGACTTTGCCCTCATCAGCTTGAGCGACCTCCTGACTCCCTGGGAGAAAATTGAGAGGAGGCTGCTTTGCGCATCAGAGGCGGACTTCGTGATCTGCCTGTACATCCCTTCAAGCAGGAAACGCCATGATTACCTGCAGAGAGCCTGCGGCCTTGTGATGAAATATAAGAGTCCGAAACTGTCTGCGGTATTGTGTGGAACATCGGCAGGGAGGGGAGCAGATGACGGTGCTCACTCTAAAGAGCTCGAAAAGACAGAGGTGGACATGTTTACCACAGTGTTTATCGGAAATTCCAAGACAAAAGAGATCAGTGGCAGGATGGTTACACCGAGAGGATATCTGCATGGATAGGATTTTAATATTTGCCGGTACCACAGAGGGACGAAGCTTGGCTGAATATTTGAGGGACCACAACATAGCGTCCCAGGTTTGTGTTGCTACGGAGTACGGGCAGCAGCTGATGGAGGAAGGACCTCTTGTGAAACTGCACACGGGCAGGCTTACAGAGCGGGAAATGGAAGCGCTTATGGAAAGAGAAAAAAGATAACTCTTACTGTGGACGCCACGCATCCCTATGCCACAGAGGTCACAAAAACATTTTAAGAGCATGTCAAAATACAGGCGCAGAGTATCTGCGTCTGCTTCGGGATGTGGGATATGATACAGATGAAAAGTGCGGATGCAAAACAGAGGAAAAAGATATCCACTGTGTGGAAAATGTAAAGGAAGAGCGGATTTTCTGAGGGGGACCAGGGGAAATATTCTGGTCACCACAGGAAGCAAGGAGTTGTCTGCATTTACCTGTATAGAAGATTTTCGTGAACGGGTCTATGCCAGAGTGCTGCCCTCGCCGGAGGCGGTTCGTCCTGCACAGAGATGGATTTAGCGGCAGGCATCTGATCTGTATGCAGGGACCTTTTACAAAAGAGATGAACATAGCCATGATGAGGCAGTATGGGATCAACTGGCTGGTGACCAAAGAATCCGGAAAAAGTGGCGGGTTTGAGGAAAAGCTTTATGCTGCCCGGGATGTTGGAGCCCGGGTGGTGCTGATCGGGCGGCCTCCCCAGATCGCAGGGGCCATGAGCCAGGAGGAGATTCGAAACCTGCTGCGGGGCCGCCTGTGTATTAAGCCAAATCGGCAGATCAGCCTGGTGGGCATTGGCATGGGCAGGCATGAAAATATGACTATGGAGGCCAGGAAAGCCTGCATACAGGCCCAGGTTCTCATCGGAGCCCGGCGTATGCTGGAAACTGTACAGGAGCTTGGGAAGCCAACGTTTATCTCTTACAAGCCGGATGAGATCAAAGAGTATATTGAAAGCCATCCGAATACGAGCGCATCGCAATACTGCTCTCAGGGGATGTGGGATTTTACAGCGGAGCCAAAAAACTGTTGGAGCTGTTTCCAAGGGAGGAGGTAAGCCTGTTCTGTGGAATTTCCTCTGTGGTTTATCTCTGCGCAAAGCTGGGCATGTCCTGGGAGGACGTAAAGCTATTGAGTCTCCACGGGCGGAAACAGAATATCGTCCGGGCTGTGGACTGCCATGGCAAGGTATTTGCATTGGTGGGGCAAAAGGCGGAGTGGGTATGCTTTTGCAGAAAGCTGTGCGGCTACGGTTTGGGCAAGGTAACCCTTTTCGTGGGGCAGAATCTATCCTACCAGAATGAGAGTATCGTGCGGGGTACGGCGGAGGAACTGCAAAACCAGGAGTTTGAGGCCCTGTGTGTGGTGCTCATTGAGAATAAAAGTCCTCATAAAAGAGTTGCCCACGGCCTCGCGGATGAGGAATTTCTGCGGGGAAAGGTGCCTATGACCAAGAGCGAGGTGCGCAGCATTTCCATCTCAAAGCTTGGACTTAAAAGGGATTCGGTCGTCTATGACGTGGGAGCCGGAACTGGGTCTGTGGCTGTTGAGATGGCTCTTGTGGCCTGTGAAGGACAGGTGTACGCGGTGGAGAAAAAGCCGGAGGCCGTGGAGCTGATCCGGAAAAACCAGGTAAAGTTCCGGGCGGACAACCTAACTGTGGTGGAGGGGCTGGCGCCGGAGGCTTTGGAGGACTGCCCGCGCCCACCCATGTGTTCATCGGTGGATCTTCGGGTAATATGAGACGGATCTTAGATGTGGTTTTGCTAAAAATCCCCGACCAGGGTGGTGGTAAACGCCATTGCACTTGAGACAGTGGCAGAGACGGCTGCCTGCATGAGAGAGCTGGGGGTAAGGGAGCGGGATATTGTGTGCGTTTCCTCTGCCAGGGCCAGGGAGGTGGGCGATTATCACATGATGATGGGGATGAATCCTGTCTATATCCTTTCATTTACTGGAGGTGAGGACTAATGCAGTCACCCAGATTTATGCTCAGCGCCGCCTCAAGCGGCAGTGGAAAGACTATGATCACCTGTGGGATTCTGCAGGCTTTACTGGAACGGGGAAGAAGGCCTGTGGCATTTAAATGCGGTCCTGACTATATTGATCCCATGTTTCACGCAAGGGTGCTGGGAACAACCTCCAGAAACCTGGACACTTTTTTACGGATGAGGTGATGACCAGATATCTCTTCGCCAGAGGGGCACAGGAGGGAGAACTCTCAGTGATGGAGGGGTCATGGGCTTCTATGACGGCCTGGGCGGTATCAGCACCAGGGGAAGCGCCTATGACTTGGCCAGAGTGACAAAGACACCGGTGATTTTGATCGCGGACGCAAGAGGGATGAGCGTATCTGCGCTGGCACTTCTTAAAGGATTTCTGACCTACCAAAGTGACAGCGGGATAGAGGGCGTGATCTTCAATCAGACAAGTCAGGGGATGTACCGGGAACTGGCAGAAATGGTCAAAGAGGAACTGGGTATCCGTCCCCTTGGATATGTGCCGAGAGTGCCGGATATGGCCATCGAGAGCCGCCACCTGGGGCTGGTGCTTCCAGATGAGGTGGAGGACCTGAAAGGGAGGCTGAAAAGGCTTGCCGCCATTTTTGAGGAGACGTTGGATCTGGAGGGCATAGTTAACGTGGCTGAGAGCGCTCCTGATCTGTGCTGTGAAAGACCCGTCTGCCTTGACTCCTGTACAAGGAGGCCAAGACAGACGGGATAAGGGCGGCAGCGCCGGTGGTTGCCGTGGCAAAGGATGATGCTTTCTGCTTTATCTATGAAGACAATCTAAAGCTGTTGGAAGACCTGGGAGCCAGGATCGCCTATTTCTCGCCGCTGTGTGACAGTAGTCTGCCGGAGGGCAGTCAGGGTTTGCTGCTTAGCGGCGGGTACCCGGAGCTGTTCGCAGAACAGTTGGAGAAGAATACTTCCATGCGGCAGGAGATCCTCAGAGCGGTTAAGAGTAAGATGCCGGTGATGGCAGAGTGCGGAGGGTTTATGTACCTTCATGAGACCATGGAGGATATGGAGGGCAGAAAGTTTGCAGGTGTGGGAGCTGTGGAAGGAAGTGCTTACTATACAGGAAAACTCACCAGGTTTGGGTATATCGGTCTGAAAGCCAACCGGAAGGAATCCTGGGCAGCGGCTGTACAGCTCTGAAGGGCCATGAGTTCCACTATTTTGACAGCACCAGCTGCGGGGAGAGCTTTACGGCAAAGAAACCCCTTCGCAGCCGGAGCTGGAAGTGCATACATGCAAGCGATAGGACTCTGATGGGATTTCCTCATCTGTATTACCATGCAGACCCAAGGCTTGCCGCTGCCTTTTTAAAGGAATGTGTAAAGTTTGCAGAAGAATCAGGAGGAGAGACGGAATGATGCTTTCACTGGGAGCGCTTATACTTGGTTTTCTGTTGGATCTGGTCATCGGAGATCCCCATTTCCTCTACCATCCTATCCGCCTGGTGGGAAATCTGATTGAGCGGCGGAAAAAGCCCTGCGCCGTGTGTTCCCTGGGACAAAGCGCGGGAGCTGGCAGCCGGGATTTTTCTGGTGGTGGCTGTGACGGCCATTACCACATCAGTTCCGGCGCTGCTGTTATATGGGGCTGGAAAGCTGGGATGGGGATTTCGGTTTGTTCTTGAGACAGTGATGTGCTATCAGCTGCTGGCCACAAAGGCTCTGAGGGATGAGAGCATGAAGGTGTATGAGCGTCTGAAGGAAGGGGATCTTGGGGGGAGCCGCTTTGCGGTCTCTATGATTGTGGGAAGGGATACCCAGGTGCTGGATGAAGCTGGCGTGACCAAGGCGGCTGTGGAGACGGTGGCGGAGAATGCGTCCGACAGGTGATTGCCCCCATGATCTTTTTGGCCATCGGAGGTCCTGCCCTGGGATATTTCTATAAGGCCATCAACACCATGGATTCCATGGTGGGGTATAAAAATGAGAAGTACCTCTATTTTGGAAGGGCAGCAGCCAAGCTGGATGATGCGGTGAACTATCTTCCGGCCAGACTCTCGGGGCTGTTCATGATACTGGCCTGCAGTTTCACCGGTTTGGACCGCAAGCGGGCCTTCGCTGTCTGGAAGCAGGACAGATTTAATCATGCCAGTCCCAATTCCGCGCAGACAGAGGCAGTGATGGCAGGAGCTCTGGGGATACAGCTTGCCGGGGATGCGTGGTATTTTGGTACTCTTTATAAGAAAAAGACAATCGGAGATGCAGTGCGGCCAGGTAGAGTTTGAGGATATTCGAAAGAGCAAACAGGCTGCTTTACGGGACAGCAGTTCTGTCCATGGTGATTCTGGGGTGGCAAAAGTACTTGCTGTGCTCTGGATAGGGAGTGGTTTAGTTTAGCATAAGGGAAGAGAGGACAGAAGGCATGGCAAAACATAAACACAGGGGAGATGTGTATTCACAGAAGTATATAGCCGACTATTCTGCGAATATCAATCCCTGGGGCCCCCAGGGTGTTTTAAAAGCAGTGCAGGAGAGCGCGGGGAGGATTGCAAACTATCCGGATGTGGAGCATCGGGAATTAAAAAGACATTGGTCAATAAGACAGGAACAGAGCCGGAACAGTTGATTTTCGGAAATGGGGCAGCAGAGCTGATTTTGCGCTGGCTCTGGGGTTGAAGCCAAAGAAGGCGCTTTTGGCAGCTCCCGGGTTTGCGGAGTATGAGGAGGCGCTCTTGGCAGCAGGGTGCCAGGTGGAGTATTACCTCCTGCAGGGGGGATAAGGACTTTGTGATCCAAGCGGACTACCTGGAGTATATCTCATCGGATGTGGACATGCTGTTTCTGTGCAATCCAAACAATCCCACGGGCAGCCTCACGGATCGGAAACTGTTGCTTCAGATTGCAGAGAAGTGTACGCAGTGCCGGGTTACTATGGTGGTGGATGAGTGCTTCAACGGCTTTCTGGATGAGCCGCGGGAGTACACGCTGAAAGACTGGACAGGCCGGTACCCCAGTCTTTTTTTCTGCTGAATGCATTTACGAAGATCTATGCCATGCCCGGGCTGCGCCTGGGCTATGGAATCTGTTCAGACCCTCAGGTGCTGGAAAAAATGCGGCGGGTGATGCAGCCGTGGGTGTTTCCCTGCCGGCCCAGAGGCAGGTGTGGCCGCGCTCTCGGAGGATGTCTATGTACAGACGGCCAGAGCCCTGATCTCGGAGGAAAAGCAGTATCTGGCCGGGGAATTGAAAAATATGGGATGTTCTGTCTGGAGACCTGCTGCAAACTACATATTTTTCAAGGGACCTTTGGGGCTTGCTGAGGCATGTCAGAGAAAAGGCTACCTGATACGCGACTGCGGGAACTATCGGAACCTGTGCGCGGGGTACTATCGGATTGCGGTTCGGACCAGGGAGGAGAACGCGGCCTTTGCAGCAGCCTTAAGGGAGATTATTTGGGAAGCCGGCAGTGAAACGGAGGAGAAAGCAGATGGCAAAAAGTAATTATGATACAGGGAACGATGTCAAATGCGGGAAAGAGCCTGATCGCAGCAGGGCTGTGTAGGATCTTTCACCAGGACGGCTATAAGACGGCGCCCTTTAAGTCCCAGAATATGGCGCTGAATTCGTTTATCACAGAGGATGGGCTGGAGATGGGACGCGCCCAGGTGATGCAGGCTGAGGCAGCGGGAATAAAGCCCAGGGTGGAGATGAACCCCATACTTTTAAAGCCCACTAATGACACGGGCTCCCAGGTGATCGTAAACAGTGAAGTCTTGGGAAATATGAGTGCAAGAGTATTTTGCATACAAGAAAAAGCTGGTACCACAGGTGATGGAGGCCTTTGAGACGCTGAATCAGGAGTATGACATCATAGTTATTGAGGGGGCGGGCAGCCCTGCTGAGATCAATCTGCGACAGGAGGATATTGTCAACATGGGGCTTGCCAAGCGGGTAAAGGCGCCGGTTTTGCTGGTGGGTGATATTGACAGGGGCGGTGTCTTTGCGCAGTTGATCGGGACTGTGATGCTGCTTGAGGAGGACGAGAGGGCTTTGGTCAAAGGCCTGATTGTGAATAAATTCCGGGGGACAAGACCATTCTGGAGCCGGGACTGGAGCAGTTGGAAGTAAGATCTGGGGTACCGGTGGTGGGAGTAGCTCCTATTTAAACATTGAGGTGGAGGATGAGGACAGCCTCACCACACGCTTTGAAGGGCAGGGGGAAGTGGGGTGATCGACATTGCGGTGATACGGGTACCACGGATCTCCAACTTTACGGACTTTAACCCCTTTGAGAGCATGGACGGAGTATCCCTGCGCTATATCCGTCATGCGGGAGAACTAAAAATCCGGATATGATCATCCTTCCAGGAACAAAAAATACAATGGAAGATCTGCTGTGGATGCGTCAAAATGGCCTGGAGGCCGCGGTCTTAAAGGCAGCGTCAGCCGGAACGGTGATCTTCGGGGTGTGCGGTGGGTTTCAGATGCTGGGGATACGCTAAGTGATCCCCAGGGCGTTGAGGCCGGAGGCCAGATCAAAGGCATGGGGCTGCTGCCCATCGACACTGTGTTTGAGGGAAGCAAGACGAGAACCCGGTAAGGGGCCGGTTCAGCGGTGCGGCTGGCGCTCTGCGGGGATTGAATGGAATTGAACTGGAGGGTTATGAGATCCACATGGGAGCCAGTGCTCTAAAGGAGGGGGGGCGGCTGCGCTCACCAGCATTGAGGACTTTGTAAAAAGAGAGGGAGCAAAGGCAGATGGAGCCAGCAGGGACAATGTCTACGGCACCTATGTGCACGGCGTGTTTGACAAAGAGGAGTGGCCAGGGAAGTTGTCATGGCACTTGGACGCAGAAAGGGGATTGACGCCAGTGACATTGCCTCAGTTGATTTTAGGGAGTTTAAGGAGACCCAGTACAATATTTTGGCGAAAGAGCTGAGAGAGCATTTGGATATGAAAAGGATCTATGAGATCCTGGAGAACGGAGTGGAGGGGTCATGAAGATAGAACTGGAAAATGTAAAACCAATGGATATAGAGAAAAGAAGCTTTGAGATCATCTCCCGGGAACTGGGCAGAGAGTTGCCTGGGGATCAGGAGCCGATCATCAAGAGGTGCATTCACACCAGCGCAGACTTTGACTATGCGGATAACCTATATTTTCAAAGGGGGCTGTAGAACAGGCTGTGGCTGCGATCAGGAACGGGGCTTGTATTGTCACAGACACACAGATGGCAAAAAGCCGGAATCAACAAAAGGGCCTTAGCCAGATACAAAGGAGAGGTGTTCTGCTTTATATCTGATGAGGATGTGGCCGCGGAGGCAAAGAGTCGAGGATCACCAGGGCTGCTGTGAGTATGGAGAAAGCTGTGCAGCAATAAGCCTCTGATTTTTGCAATTGGAAATGCACCTACTGCGCTTGTGCGCCTGTATGAGCTGGTAAAGGAAAAAAAATCTGCAGCCGGAACTGATCATTGGGGTCCCTGTTGGATTTGTCAATGGGTGCAGTCAAGGAGCTGATCATACAGACAGACGTTCCTGTATTGTAGCCAGAGGGCGTAAAGGGGCAGCAACATTGCGGCGTGTATCTGTAATGCTCTACTTTATATGATCAATAACGATAGATTATGATTGACGAAATATGGAAGAAAAGGTATAATAATTTTTTGAAAACCATATCTGCATAGATAGAAATACCGTAACTATTCAGCAGGTCTGCGTATTTGCTGCGCAGACCGTATGAAAATGATTCAGGAGTGCAAAATCCCATCACCGAAGGTGATTTTAAATGGATTTTTGCATGTAATTGTGAAGGTACTGAACAGTTACGAAATATCGCACAAGGAACACGGAGAAACCGGGCAGTCACCACTACTGTATTGCGGACGAATAAGCAAATGCCACTGGCGAAAGCTGGGAAGGCGCTTAGGAGGAGGAAGCAGAGCCAGGATACTTGGTGCAGAGATGGAGAATTATATTTCTGGGCTGAAGAAATATTCATTCTATTGAACTTGACTAGGATGGAAGGTGTTCCCGGAAGGAGCGCCTTTTTGTTTTCTATGTTCTTTGAATGCCCTGAAAAGAGGGGGGTGGGAGAGGAGTACAAAGGTTTTGTAATTCTAATAACCATATATAAAAATAAGGAAGGGGATCAAGAATGTCAAAGACAGAGAAAAAACTTTTGAAAATTGCAATCGCATTTGCCTGCATATTTTCCGTTGCGCCGGTGGCCAACGCGATGCACATCATGGAGGGATATCTTCCGCCTGCGTTCTGCGTAGGATGGGGAGTTGTCTGCATCCCGTTTTTTAGCAGCCGGATTTTTATCCATCAAAAAGACCTTAAAGGAAAACCGTAAGGCGATTACCCTGATTGCCATGTCAGGCGCTTTCATTTTGTGATTTCTTCACTGAAGATTCCGTCCGTTACTGGAAGCTGTTCCCATATGACCGGCACAGGACTTGGAGCTATCCTTTTTGGTCCCGCTGCAGTCAGTATCCTGGGTATTATCGTATTGTTATTCCAGGCTATTTTGCTGGCACACGGCGGATTGACCACCCTTGGGGCAAACACTTTTTCCATGGCGGTCGCAGGGCCTCTGGTGTCCTTTGGAATCTACAAGCTGCTCTCTAAGACAAAGATTAACCGAAAGGTAAACATCTTTCTGGCAGCAGCGCTCGGAGACCTGTTTACTTACTGTGTGACAAGTGTGCAGCTTGCTATGGCAAACCCCTCCGCGGAGGGCGGCGTGGGCGCCTCCATTGTGAAGTTCCTGGGCGTGTTTGCACCGACACAGCTTCCCTGGCAGTCATTGAGGGCATCTTAACCGTAGTGATTATCATCGGACTGGAATCCTTCGCTATGCCGGAGCTGAAATCCATCGGTTTTTGTAAAGGAGGCAAAATAATATGACAAAGAATACAAAGACGGTAATTGTACTGCTTGTTCTCGTTCTCGTAATCGCAATCGTACCTCTGTGTTTGCGATGAAGGGAGCGGAGTTTGGCGGATCGGACGATGCGGGAAGCGTGATGGTGGAGGAGATCAGCGGTGAGTATGAGCCCTGGTTCACACCAGTGCTGGAGACGATGCTGGACGGAGAACTGCCGGGAGAGGTGGAGAGCCTGATCTTCTGCATCCAGACGGGAATCGGAGTCGGAATCATCGCCTTTTCATGGGCAGGTTCGTAGAGCGCAAAAACAGATGAAGCTCCACGGCGAGGCGTAAGAAAGACAAGCTGAGAAAACTGAAGTTGATGGGGTGTCACTCAATCATCTGTTTTGATGATTTTGCGGCACCCCTATTTTTATACAAAACGTTAGATTGATCAGCAGCTTTCCTGAATATGCCGCAGAAAAATTTTGCGCACGCCTGGGTATTCGCCTAAGCCCTTGAGATGGCATTCCACCTCAAATCCGGACTCTCTGAATTGGTTTACCCAGGAATCTTCCTCTTTTCCAGCCATATCATTGTGGGCGTGATCACCAGCCACGATCATGAAGGGGGCCAGATGTACTTTTGGGGCCCGTATTCCTTTATCTGGCGGAGCAGGGAAGCCATGGTAGGGTAGGCCTCCACGGTTCCCAGGAAGACATTGCTGTAGCCCATATCCTTAAACTTGTAATCAAGGGCAGCATAGACCGCATTTGCATAGTGGCTGGTTCCATGTCCCATGAGCACAAGCACTTCATCGCCGGGCAGGGCCCCCCACTCTTCCATCAGCGCTAAGATGGTCTCCTCACTGTCCTGCTCGGAAGTGAGAAGGGGGAGTGCCAAAGGAGATTGTGGTGAAGCGGTCCGCGTAAGAGAGTACGTCCTCTTTCATCAGATCATTCTCAATACCATTGATTACATGGGTGGGCTGTACAATCACTTCTGTGACCCCATCTGAGATCATTTCCTCCATAGCCTCCCTGACATTGTTGATATGGAGGTTGTCACGCCTCTTCAGTTTTTTAAGATCATCTTGCTGGTCCAGGCCCGGTAAAGAGTGTGGTCGGAGCAGGCTTTACGGATGTCCTCCTCAATCCGGTCAATATTCTTCTCTCTGGTCTCGGCATAGCTGGTGCCGAAGCTGACAGCCAGGATTGCCTTTTTGGATGTTTTGGGCATAGTGTTACTTCCTCCATAGTATTTTTTGATCTGTATTCCTTCTATGTACTTTTCCAGCATTCCCAGTGTGCGCGGGAGTGCAAGGGAAGGGTTTAGGATTTCTTTTTTGCACAGGTCCTCAAAGAGAAGGACAACGGCAGGGGGCTCCAGGTTTGTCTGGGACAGAATGCTTTTGTTTACAAAGATATCCTCCGGGGAGCCCTCTGCCAGAATCTTCCCGTCCTTAAAGAGGACCACATCATCAGCCCAGCGAAGTGCAAAATCTACATCGTGGGTAGAAATGATCACAGTGATGCCGGCATCTGTCAAAGTGTCAATCAGACGGTTTACCAGTGTGGTATGTTTGGGGTCCAGTGCCGCAGCCGGTTCATCGAAGATGATTACATCCGGGTGCATAACCAGGATATCGGCGATGGATACCTGCTTTTCTGACCGCCGCTTAAGGCGTGGGTAGGTTTGCTGCGAAAGGGGGTGATCTCCAGCTGAGAGATCACCTTCTCCACCTCATTTCTGGCCTTTTCTTCAGAGGCTCCCAGATTCAGGATACCAAAGGAGATCTCCTGATAGACGCTGGCGGAAAAGAGCTGATTATCCGGGTCCTGCAATACAATTCCAATCTTGCTGCGAAGCTTCAAAAGACCTTTTCTGCTGTAATCGTAGGGTTCTCCGTTGTAATAAAGAGTGCCCTCCTGGGGCTTGTGGATTCCGTTCAGACAGAGAAAAAAGGTGGACTTTCCGGAGCCGTTGGCCCCATAAATGCAATTTTGCGCCCCTTGCGGATGGAAAGGTCAATTCCGTGAAGTGCCTTTGTCCCATCCTCATAGGCAAAGTGTAAGTTTTGCGCCTGGATAATGATATCGTTCATAGTTCCTCCTCATAGGATGCATCAGTGTAACTATTTAGCAGGTCTGCGCATTTACTGCGCGGATCGTAAGAAAATGACTCAGGAGTGCAAAAATCCCATCACCGAGGGAGATTTGAAATGGAATTTTACATGTAACTGTGAAGGGACTGAACAGTTACGAATCAGTAATGTATTCCAAAGCTTCTAAGTAGAATAGAGATAGAGATCAAAGCTGCCTCAAAGCAATGATATATATAATATGCCGCTTCTTATATGTAAAACTCTCATTCAGAACCCTCAGCTTTCCGTCGTAGCACCGGGACTCCATCGCATCGTAGAGAATATTGGACTTTTAAAGGACCGCACAAAAGGGCGGACGCCAGACTTCAAAGGACTGGCAGGAGGTCTTAAAGTTTACGTTGCCGAGCCTGGAATGCTGGGCAGTGCTCAGTGAATCCGCAATATCAAAGAGCACGAAGATAAACCGGTAGATCAGAAGCATCAGCTCGATTAAAAGATCCGGGCAGTGTATTCTCTTAAAGACACTCAGAATATCTGTGATGGGGGTGGACAGCGATAAAAAATACAGGCAGGACACACTGGCCAGCGCCGTCAAAATCAGCTGGGCCGCCCGCAGAAGGGAGGCTTTGGTACTTGTAATATAGATCCCGCCTATGGGAATGGCAAGGGCATCCATGGGAGTTTTTGAAAAGTTTGCGATAATGGCCAGGGTGCTCAGAAACAGGAAGATTAAAGGCAGCCGCATCAGATACAGATACCTGGAAAAAGGGATGCCTCCCCTACAGACCGTGACATAGCCCATAATTCCCAATACCAGCAGGGAGAGCACAATGGACCTGTCCGCAATACAGAAAATCAGGGTCAGGATACTAAACGCACACTTCGTCTCCGCGTTCACGTAGCGGAGTTTGGAATTATAACAGAGTTTGTCTATGATAATCATAATGCATTCCTTTCAGGAGAACTTACCACTACAATGCTCTCCCCTCAGAGCATTTTTTGATTCACAGGAGTTATTTTCCTGAAATTAAAAATGCCTGCTTTTTTATTAAGACAGGCACGTAATTTTCCCAATAGAGAAATACAGCACCTAGTCATCGTTCGTAACTATGTGAATTTCAAGCGTCAGGCACGTCTTCTGACTTTGAGCCATCACACACCGTTTTGTCTTCCCGCTTTCGCAGTGACTTGTAAAACGGCGCTGCTCATTACAGCGGCGTGACCGTGCGGGCATCTCACCCGGCTTTCCTATTCTCCCTCCAAGACAAGAGGCACCTGAGGCAATTTAGTTTTGTTTTATTCTATCACCGGGGTTTAGGAATGTCAATGAAGGCCGGCGGTTTTTTACAAAATCCCTTGATTTTGACAAGTGATGTGCTATGATAAAACAGAGTATACAGGGGAAAGGACAGACACCAGATATGAGTATTCGAATGATAGGTATTGATCACAGCACCGCTGAGATTGATATAAGAACAATTTTCTCTTTACAAAGACGAAGTGTGCGGATGCTGTGGAGCAGATCAGCCGTAAGGAGCGGATAAACGGCTGTGTGCTCCTGTCCACCTGCAACCGGATGGAGCTCTATGTGAGTTGTGAGGAGGAGTATCAGGGGTCCCTCTATGAGCTGGTCTGCAGCATAAGGGAGCTAAATTCTGAACTCTATCGGAACTATTTTGTGTACCGGGAGGAAGAGGAGGCGGTGAGCCACCTTTTCCACCTGGCCAGCGGACTGAAGTCCAGAATACTGGGTGAGGATCAGATCCTTACCCAGGTGAAGGATGCCCTTACACTGGCCAGGGAGCACTATGCCGCCGACAATGTGCTGGAAACTCTATTCCGCACGGCAGTCACGGCTGCCAAGAAGGTCAAGACAGAGGTGGTGCTCTCCATTGCTAACCGGTCTGTGATACACCAGGCCCTTGCTACGCTTGCCCAGGAGGGGTACCAGGTGGAGGGCAGGACCTGCATGGTGATCGGAAACGGAGAGATGGGAAAACTGGCGGCAACGGTGCTCCAGCAGGCTGGAGCGGACGTTACGGTGACGGTGCGACAGTACCGCAGTGGTATTGTGGATATTCCAAGGAACTGTAAGAGAATCGATTACGGGGAGCGGATGACGCTGTTTCCAAGATGTGACTTTGTAATCAGCGCCACGGCGAGTCCCAACTATACCTTAAAGGAGCACTGCGTCCGGGAGGCAGGGCTCACCCACCCTATTGTCCTGGTGGATTTGGCAGTGCCCAGAGACATCGATCCCTGGCGGGCCGGCTGCCGTTTGTGAAGCTGTATGATATTGATTATTTCCATGCAGATGTAGAGAACGAAAAGCTGAAGAAAAGTATTGAGTGCGCAGAAAATATCCTAAAGGAGCAGATGGAGGAATTCTATGTGTGGTATGAGTGCAGAGATATGATTCCAAAGATTCAGGGGATCAAAAAGAACGCGGTGGTGGATCTGGATCTGAGAATTCAAAAGATCATCAGGGATCTTCCAATGGAGGAACAGCAGCAGAAAGCGTTGCAGCAGAGTATAGAGACTGCGGCCAGCAAGGTGGTCAACAAAATGATGTTCGGCCTTCGGGATACAATCAGCCGGAAGGCATTTCGAGAATGTGTGGAGGGATTAGAGAAGGTTTATGAAAAATAAGATATGTATAGGCAGCAGGGAGAGCAGGCTGGCGGTGATCCAGTCTGAGATGGTCATGGACTTTATCAGAGAGAACTGTCCGGAGACGGAGCTTGAACTGCTCACCATGAAGACAACCGGGGATCTGATTTTGGACCGCACTCTCGATAAGGTGGGCGGCAAGGGACTTTTTGTGAAGGAGCTGGACCGGGCACTCATGGACAGAAGAAGTGATTTGTCGGTACACAGCCTGAAGGATATGCCCATGGAGGTGCCGAAAGAGCTTCCGATTGTGGCATTTTCCAGGCGGGAGGACCCGAGGGATGTACTGGTACTTCCAGAGGGGTGTGGCGAATGGTCACCCGGGAAACCCATCAGGTGCTCCAGCTTAAGAAGGATGATTCAGCTAAAGGAGCTGCTTCCGGAGGCGGAATTTAAGCCTGTCAGGGGGAATGTGATCACCCGTTTGGCAAAGCTGGATGCGGGAGAGTACAGTGCGCTGATATTGGCGGCAGCTGGTTTGAAGCGCCTGGGACTGGAGGAGAGGATCTCCAGATATTTTGAGCCTGAGGAAATGATCCCATCTGCCGGACAGGGGATACTGGCAGTACAGGGCCGGGCTGGCGGGGACTATGATTACCTGGAGGATACCGGGATCGGGAGGCTTCTCTGGCGGCTGTGTGTGAGAGGGCTTTTGTGGCGGAGCTGAACGGAGGCTGCAGTTCTCCGGTTGCCGCCCACGCCCGCATTCATGGTGACAGGATAAAGCTGATCGGGCTGTACTACAATGAAGCAGACCAGGGATGGCTTCAGGGGCAGCGCAGAGGACTGTGGAAAATGCGGAGGAACTGGGCCGCAGGCTGGCCAGGGAGCTGAGAGAAGAATATACCAGTGAGGGCGGATCACATTAGAAAGTAGAATATAAAAATTCCGAAAAGGGTTGTCTTCTTTTCGGAATTTTTTTTGTACTATCAAAGGAGATCTTAAAGTTACAAAAATCTATAGATTTTTTCCAATACAAAAATAAACATAGTGATATAATTTTATTAGATTTAGTCTAGTAAAATTTGTCAAAGAGAGGTCTTTAGGGATGAAAGAGAAAATTCATAAGTGGAAAGAAGAAATTTTGGCAGGAAGGAAGCTGGAGAGGGAAGCTGTATTAGAGCTGCTGGCATTGGACCCGGAGTCTGAGGAGTGCAAAGCGCTGGGACACGCTGCAGGGGAAGTAGCAAAGATAGTCTCCGGAAACAGGGCCTACCTCTGGGGAGCCATGGGGATCGATTATAAGACCTGTCCTATGAACTGCGATTTTTGCTCCCTGGGGAAAAGTGGGGAATTGTACAGCAGGAAAAAAGAATTCTCTATGGAGGAAATCATAGAAAATGTACGGTGGTATGCAAAAAACAAAGTGCGCTGGATCGTACTTCGGACAACAGAGTTTTACAGCTTAGACCAGTTGGAGGAGCTGATTGGGCGGATTCGAAACGCCGTTCCAGGAGCATACGAGATAGGGCTCAACGTGGGTGAATTTGACGAAAAGAAAGCTGTAAAGCTCTATGAGAGGGGGGTGCAATTTATCTATCACTCGCTGAGGCTGGGTGAGGGAAAGGATACTCTTTTGATCCCCAGGTGAGAAAAAACACGCTAAACGCGGTGAAGAATTCACCTCTGAAGCTGGTCTTTTGGTAGAACCCATTGGTGTGGAACACACAAATGAGGAGATTGCGGACATCTGCCAGATGACCATTGACTATGGTGCCATCGTGTCCGGTGCTATGGCCAGGGTTCCGGTTCCCGGAACACCTCTGGGCAGATATCCGCAGATCAGCCAAAAGAGGCTTGCCCAGATCATTGCTGTGATCCGACTGGCTTGCGGATGGCAGGTAAAAGATATATGTGTTCACCCGGCCAGTGAGACAGCGGTGGCCTGGGGCGCCAATGTGGTTGTGGTGGAGACAGGTTCCGTGCCAAGGGACAGGTGCTGTTTCCCTAAAGAAAAATGGAACAGCTTTGATGTGGAACAGGCGGCGGGTTGGTTTCAGACAGAGGGATTTAAGGTGTGCAGCATGGCAGAGGATTAGGAGGAGCGTATGAAGCGATTTTTAACTGTTTTACTGGCAACTGCGATATTGACCTTAGGAATTGCAGCATGCGGGAAGAAGGGAAGACACAAGTGCAGCTGTGGGGTCCTGGCAGACAGCACAGACGATTCAGCCATTTTTCTATGGGGGAGTACCTGGAGGACGGTTACGAGGTTGAGGTACTGCCTTTTACCAATCCGGGTGATCAGAAGACTGCCCTGCTGGCTGGGGAACTGGACATGACAGGAACTACGATGGTAACTGCCATTACCGCTGCCGAAAAGGGGGAACCCATCCGGATCGTCGCCGGACTGTGTAATAAGTGTTCAGCCCTGGTGGTAAAAGGATTCCGGCATAAAAAGCCGGAGGATTTAAAAGGAAAGCACATTGCCTATGTTCCCGGAACCATGCACCATGCCCTTCTGCTGGAGGTGCTTAAGAGAGCCGGATTGGATGCTGATAAGGATGTGGAGCTGCTTCAGATTGACTTCTTTGACATGGGCCAGGCATTGAGGGAGGGCAGCATCGATGCCTTTCTGAGCGGGGAGCCATACCCCTCGGAGGCGCTTTTGGACGGATATGGAGAGATATTAGAGTATCCATATTTTGACGACAGCATAGGAACCATTAATGCAGCCATGATTGTCAGGGAAGAGACCATCCGGGAGGAGCCTGGAAAAGTACAGGCCCTGGTCAACGCCCATGTAAAGGCACCAGGGCCCTTCAGGAGGATGAACAAAAGTGGCTGGACGCTGCCTATAAGTTCGGAACTTCAAAGGAGGTTATGGATATCGCGAAAGAAAATATGGAACTGGGGTGGGACATTGACCAGGACTTTATTACCCATACAAAGGCTCTTGCAAAAAAGATGAAGGAGCTGGGAATTATCCGGGAGGTACCGGATGTAGACGCGATGTTTGACCTGTCATTTTTAGAGAAGGCAGAGCAAGATGAAAAATAGTTTAAAATATTGGGTGAGCTGGCTGCTGCCGGCCCTCCTGTGCGCGGTATGGATACTGGCCGCTGAGGCAGGGGGAAGGAGAGCTATGCGCTCCCCTCACCCAGACAGCTGTTACTGGTGGTATATGATTTTTTGACGGGAACTTTGGAGCTGACCCCTATTCAGGACAGCTGCCGGAGCATTTGGGCAGAAGCGCATTTCGGGTACTCAAGGGTTTTTTGCTGGCAGGAGGTCTGGGAATCACTATGGGTTTTCTGACGGGCAGACTTCCTTTTTCAGGAGAATGACCGATCCGCTGGTTCAGGCAGTGAGGGCAATCCCGGGGATAGGCTTTCTGCCGATTTCTATTGTATGGTTCGGCGTGGGAGAAAAAACACCCTGTTTCTGATCACACTGGCTGCTTTTTTCCGATCTACTTAAATACCCAGGAGGGGGCTGCCTCTATTCCGGAGGATTATTTGAGAAGCGGAAGGATGCTGGGAGCAAGAAAGGCCTCCTGTTTTGGCATGTCATCCTTCCGGCAGCGGTTCCCCAGGTATTTGTGGGGCTGAGACTGGGTCTGGGAGTGGCCTGGGCTTATCTGGTGCTGGGGGAGATGACCGGTGTGTCCAAGGGCATCGGAGCAGTGATGATGAATGGAAGAATGCTGGGAAATGTGGAGCTGGTCATGACCGGAATGATCGTCATCGCAGCTGCAGGGAAACTGACGGATTATCTGCTGCTCAAAGTGTATGAACTGGCCTATCGGGCCGAAGAGAACGGGTATCAAAGGATAGGAGGGGGAGATTATGGTGAAGAGAGCAGAATGTCTGCTGGAACTTAAAAATGTGGGAAAGCGTTTTCTCTCCCGGCAGCAAAACCCTTCAGGTGCTTGAACACGTGGATCTGAACGTAGGGAGGGGGGAACTCATTGCCATACTGGGGCCAAGCGGCTGTGGAAAGAGCACCCTGCTGAATATCATAGCGGATTTGAGAAAGCGGACCAGGGCGAAGTCCTCCTGGAGGAGAAACCTGTGCAAGGACCGTCCAGCCAGAGAGGAGTGGTTTTCCAAAATGCAGTTCTGTTTCCGTGGCTGACGGTGGAGGAGAACATTGCCTTTGGACTCAGAGAGAACAGGATACCCAAGGAGGAACGGGAAAAGAGAATCCGCAGATATCTCAGGCTGATGCATCTTGAGGGGTATGAAAAACTACTATGGGGATCAGCTCTCAGGCGGGATGCAGCAGCGCGCATCCATGGCCAGGGTCCTTGTGCTACAACCCCAGATTTTGCTGATGGATGAGCCATTTTCCGCGCTGGATGTGGTTCTGCGGCACAGTATGCAGAAGCTGGTGGCAGAGATCCGCAGGAATTGTCCCAGACCATCCTGCTTGTGACGCACGACATTGAGGAGGCCCTTCTTCTGGCTGACCGTATTTACGTGATGGGACCCTGCCCCAGAGGTATTCTTCAGGAGATTGAAGTGCCAAGGGGGAGGAGCTGAAGCTGAGAGAGCTCTTTTTCGTTAAAAAACTACATCATGGAGCTTTTTATAGAAAATTATGAAAATGACTTTCCCAAATAGGCGGCAGCGTTTATAATAATATATAGAAAATACAGTCCCCTTGTTTTGGAGAAGAAAACAAGGGGAAAATAGTGCGGTGTCTGAATCGAGAAAGGAAGGAAAAGCATGACAGGAAAAGTATGGCTGATAGGGGCAGGGCCTTCAGATCCCGGTCTTTTTACATTAAAGGGAAAGAAGGTACTAAGCGAAGCGCAAGTGGTTGTTTATGATGCCCTGGTAGGCCAGGGGTATTGAATATGATTCCGGAGGGTGCCCAGCTCATTGATGTGGGAAAAACGGGCCAGCCGCCACACATGCCCCAGGAGGAGATCAACCGAGTGCTGGTTGACAAGGCCAAGGAGGGAAAGCGGGTGGTACGTTTAAAAGGGGGCGACCCCTTTCTGTTTGGACAGGGGAGGGAAGAGCTGGAGCTGCTGACACAGGAGCAGATTCCCTTTGAAGTATCCCGGCGTGACCTCTGCCCTGGCAGTTCCCGCATACAACGGGATTCCGGTAACGCACAGGGATTTTTGTTCTTCCCGCACATCATCACCGGACATAAGAAGCAGGGGGGAGTGCTATGACATTGATTTTGAGGCCCTGGTCCGCACAGAGGGGACCCTGGTATTTTTGATGGGAGTTACCGCACTCAGAGATATCTGTGACGGCCTGATTGCCAATGGGATGGACCCGGATATGCCTGCTGCAATATTGCAGAAAGGGACTACCGCGGACCAGAAACGGGTGGTTGCTACTGTGGCCACCCTGAAAGAGGAGTCAGACCGCCAGGGGGTGGAGACGCCGGCCATTATTGTAGTCGGAAAAGTGTGCGCCCTGGCGGACAAGTTCGCATGGTATGAACATCTGCCTCTGGCAGGGAAAAAGATTCTGGTGACAAGACCCAGGGAGTTGATTTCTTCCATGGCGGCAAAGCTAAGGGAAAAGGGGGGCGGAGGTGCTGGAGCTTCCCGCAATCCGTACAATACCAATCCGTCCGAATCCTGCATTGGAGGCATGTTTTGAGAAGCTGGGCAGATATCACTGGGTAGTCTTTACCAGTCCGACGGGAGTTAATATATTTTTGACGCATTGAAACAGGCGGGAAGGGATATCCGCGTGCTGGCAGGGGCAAAGCTGGCAGCCATCGGCAGCGGAACCGGGAAGGCGCTGGAGGCCAGAGGCCTGTTTGCGGATCTGATACCGGATATCTATGATGGGGAGGCGTTGGGACGAGCCCTTGCACAGGTGTGCAGGCCGGGAGAGCGGATACTGATCCCCGGGCAGCCATCGGAAACCGGGAGCTGACGGAGGAACTGAGTAAAGTGGAGCATTTGGAGGTGGAGGATATCGCCACCTATGACACTTGTTACGAGTCCCAGGAGCTGATTGATGAGCGTATGGAGTTTGAGCAGGGCAGGATTGATTACGCGGTGTTTACCAGCGCATCCACGGTAAAAGGATTTGCCCGGGCAGTAGAGGGCCTTGATTACAGCAAGGTGAAGGCAGTGTGCATTGGAAAACAGACGAAAAGCCGCAGCAGATGCTCTGGGGATGGAAACTTACATGGCCAGACAGGCTACCATGGACAGCGTAGCAGCGTGTGTGGGAGTCTCTGTGCGGGGACAGAAAAAATAAAGTTGAACAGGAAGGTGACGGACAATGGATATGTTAATCAGACCCAGAAGGATCAGAGGCAGTGAGGTGCTGCGCAGGATGGTGCGGGAGACCAGAGTGGACAAGTCTTCTGATCTATCCCATGTTTGTGCGCGAGGGCAGCAATGTGGAGGAGGAGATTCCCTCCATGGAAGGACAGTACCGCTACAGTGTGGATCGGATGGGGTTTGAGCTGGAGCGCCTGGAAAAGGCGGGAGTCAGCAATGTGATGCTCTTTGGAATCCCTGAGCACAAGGATGAGGCAGGCAGCGGAGCCTATGCAGAGGACGGAATTGTGCAGCGGGCGCTTAAAGAGGCAAAAAGAACTTTCCACAGATGTATCTGGTTACAGATGTATGTATGTGTGAGTACACTTCACACGGACACTGCGGAGTGCTCACAGGCTGCGATGTGGAAAATGATGAGACCCCTGAAGCTTTTGGCAAAGACGGCTCTCTCCCATGTGGAGGCCGGAGCGGATATGGTGGCGCCCTCTGATATGATGGACGGCCGGGTGAAAGCCATCCGTCAGTGCCTGATCAGGCAGGGCACAAGGAGACGCCCATCATGTCCTATGCGGTCAAATATGCATCCGCATTCTACGGTCCCTTTAGAGATGCAGCGGGGTCTGCCCTGCCTTTGGAGACCGAAAGACTTATCAGATGGATTTCCACAACCGAAGGGAGGGCATCAAGGAAGCCCTGCTGGATGTGGAAGAGGGGGCTGATATCATTATGGTGAAGCCAGCTCTGTCATATCTGGATGTGATCCGGGAGGTGGCGGACACGGTTCACACACCTGTAGCTGCATACAGTGTCAGCGGTGAGTACGCGATGGTGAAAGCAGGGGCAAAGATGGATGGATTGAGGAAGACCGCATCATCTGTGAGATGGCAGCGAGCGCGTACCGGGCCGGCACGGACATCTACATCACCTATTTCGCAAAAAGAGCTTGCAGGATTTATGAGGGAAGGGAGAATCGGATAATGACCAGATCAGAGACACTTTTTCAGGAGGCAGTTCAGTACATTCCGGGAGGAGTCAACAGCC
>VOFB01001335.1_pt1 | contig 34359 bp, 69 predicted proteins | sample 5384141 | NCBI WGS metagenome assembly VOFB01 (sample SAMN12384721, study PRJNA508395) | human gut metagenome | isolation source: healthy gut A | host: Homo sapiens | reverse complement strand
ATTATAGAAATGGAGTCAGGACAAGAACATTAACCACCCGTATTGGAAAGATTGAATTACAGGAGCGCTTATTGCCGGAACACTATCCGTTTATTATAAGCAATAAAGGAGAGTTTCTCTGGCTCTTCATGGCAGCGATGTCAGGCTCACTTTACAAGAAACATCATAGATAAGTGTCCTAAAAAATACAGCACTGGTTTAGCTTCTGAGTTACGAGACATGTTTAACGCAGCTACTATTGAAGAGGCCCGTCGTTTAAAAAGAATCTATATACGATGAATATCAGGATGTTGCAAATGAAGCAATGACTGTCCTTGATGAAGGATTTGAAGATAGTATTACCATCATGGCACTTCCCTCAAAATATCGTATAGCATTAAGAACCAGCAACATAATAGAACGCGAGAACAGAGAAATCAGAAGACGCGAAAAAGTTATTCAGATTTTTTCCAAATACAGAATCTATTATTAGATTAATTGGTGCAGTCCTTCAAGATGATCATAATGAATGGAGTGTAGGTCATAAAATCTTTGATATGAAAGAGTACTATGATAAACTAAGCTCCATTCAGTCAAATCTCTTGAAGATAAAAGTAGCGTAGATAAAACCACAATGTTTTTTGTGAGGAAGGTGACAAGTTAAGTCAGTGGAGAGGTTATGTGGATAATGGAAGAGGTGTTTCTATTGGATTATAGAAAGAGAATTAACACAGTATAGTGGAAAATACAAAGATATCATAACAATGGGAAAAAGTAAAAGTATAAAACAGTGAAGAAATAAATGATATTATTATATCTAAAGCAAATAATTTGTTGAATGAGTTGAAGAATTTGCGTAAATGGATTATAGATAATTTGCTTTTACGGAATACCCGTATTTTCTTTATTCTTTCACCAATTGTCATAGTGTAGTCACCTCCGTTTATCTGTCCCTGATGGACTGTTAAAGACAGTATAACACGGAAAATGAAAATGGAAGTTTTTCTATACGAGAACATTAGAAAACTTCTTGACAATTCAATACTATACGGTATAGAATAATATATCTATCTATACGATATGGTATTGAAAAAATAACTAAATGAGCGGTATTAGAAATCTAACGGTATTACAGGAGATTATCTCAGGTAAGGAGGCTGGTTGTGACATCAGCAGAACTGGTATGGAGAAACGCCAGAACAAATTTTAATGGAAAGGTGGTGAAAGGTCATGAACGAAAAGTTTTAAAAGTAGAAGATATTATGGAAATTCTTGGGATTTCAAAATCAGCAGCATATAAGCTTATGAGACAGATCAACAGTGAACTTGAAAAAGAAGGGTTACATTGTTATCCGTGGAAAAGTAAGCAGAAAATATTTTGAAGAACGCATTTATGGTATGAGTGATGCAGGATAAGCAACAGGTAAGAAGATTGTGACAGAGGCAGGTGCAGAAGTTATACGGCTTTAGGCATCTGCTTCTTGCATATGGAAAGAAGGAGATGATGAACATGCCAGCTTATAAAGACAGTAAGACAGGCACCTGGTTTGTCAAATTCTATTGTAAGGACTGGACTGGGGAAAATAAACAGATAAAGAAGAGAGGTTTTGCAACAAAAGAGGGAAGCACTTGATTATGAGCGTAATTACAAAATACGGCAGGAGAATAATCTGGATATGACATTTGAGAGTTCTGGAAGCTGTATACAGAGGATGTGAAAAATTATGTCAAACTCAACACATGGCTTACCAAAGAACACATTGTGGATACAAAGATACTTCCATATTTTAAGAATCTTAAGATGAATGAAATTACACCGGGAGATGTACGCAAGTGGCAGAATGAGATGGTAGCATTCCGTTATGAGAATGGGAAAGTTATTCCCAGACTTACAAGAAGACAATGCATAACATTTTAAGTGCGATATTCAATCATGCGTGCAGGTTTTATAATCTGAAATCGAATCCGGCAAGACAGGCTGGAAATATGGGCAGGGAAGAAAAGAAGGAAATGCTTTTCTGGACAACTGAAGAATATAAAAAGTTTTCAGAAGTGGTGATTGACAAGCCGGTTTCATTTTATGCATTTGAAATGCTGTACTGGACGGGAATGAGATTAGGTGAACTGCTTGCTCTTACAATGGAAGATTTTGATTTTGAAAAGAACACAGTCAGAATAAATAAATCGTATCAGCGGCTACAGGGGCAGGATGTTATTACAACACCGAAAACACCTAAGAGCAACAGGACAATCAAACTGCCGAAGTTCCTTATCGAAGAAATGCAGGAATATTTTGCAATGTTATATGACCAGACACCAACAGACAGGATTTTTCTGGTAACAAAGAGCTTCCTTCATCATGAGATGGAGCGTGGCTGCAAATTATCCGGTGTGAAGAAAATCAGAATCCATGATCTTAGGGCATTCGCACATTTCACATCTGATTGACCTTGGGTTTTCCGCAGTTGCAATAGCAGACAGGGTTGGTCATGAGAGCATTGATATCACATATCGTTATTAGCATCTGTTTCCGTCAAAGCAGTGGCAATGGCGGACAGACTTGATGCTGTCAATGCAAGCTTTGAGGATTGCGAAGAGCAGGATGATGATGCAGACATTATGCAGGCAGAGGAAACAGCACCTATGATTGATATGGATGCGGCTGAGGAAAAGATTATAAGCATTGATAAGTACAAGGCAGTATGATAATGCGGGGACAAGTTTTGCAGGATATATGCAACAGAAATTAAAAAAGAATAGATTTTATATTGGAAGCGAGCAGATTATTATGAGCGAGAAAAGGCTGGATGCCAAGAACAGATGGAGAAATGTTGTAGTAGCGTTTCGTATGTCACCGGAGGAAAGCACAGGAGCTGAATGTGAAGGTTTCGCTCAGCGGACTTTCAAAACAGGATTGTGGTGGTACATTAACCACCACATATCATATACAGGGTGCAGGTGCTCCTGCCAAGACGAAAAATTATGTAAACGCTGATGCGTTTATATTTTTTCGGGAAAAGGTCCGACCTTTTCCGCATCTTGCAAAACCTATAAGCAGAACTTTTAGAAAGGATGAAAAAAGCAATGGTACAGATAAAAAGAGATTGGTTTGATACAGCATTAGAAAATTACGAAAGGGGAAAAACGTATGGCAGATGGAAAGAGAAGATACAAGTCTGACAGGAAAGATTATAAGATATCGGTGAAGTTGTCAGAGAAAGATATGGATATTCTGAAAGCAGCACTTAAGCGAACAGGAATGACAGCAAGTGCCTATATAAGAGAATTAATTCGGACAGGAGGCAACATTGATACAAGTTATCCAGAGGACAGGGCAAAAATAATTCGTGTTATTGCAGGTATTGCAAATAATATTAATCAGGCGGTAAAGCTTGGCAATTCACAGGGAAGATTGTATTACAGCGATATTGATAAATTGCAGAACAGTCTGGATGATGTAAAGAAAACATTCGGGGAGGTGCTGGAAGTATGGCGATTACAAAGATCTTAAATATAAAAGAGTCAGAAGGTAGAAATCCAGCATCACACCTAAAGAATGCTTTGGAATATATCCAGAATCCAGATAAGACAGAAGAATGTGTACTGGTGGGCGGTATTAACTGCCTGCCGGATACGGCATTTGAGCAGATGGAGGAGACAAAGAATATATTTCATAAGACAGGTAAAAGACAAGGCTATCATGTGATTATATCGTTTTCGCCGGAAGAAAAAGTAACTGCAGAACAGGCAATGTACGTCCTGGAGCATTTTGCAAAAGATGTGCTTGGTGATGATTATGAGGTTGTGTATGCAGTCCACACAGACAGAGAGCATATGCATGGACATCTTATCTGGAACAGTGTCAGCATGACAACCGGCAAGAAATACAATTCACCGAAAAGCAACTGGAAGAATCATCTCCAGCCTATCACAAATAAATATTGTGATGAACTTGGACTTTCCATAATGCCGGCAGAGTACAGCAAGAATCCCAAAAATATCAGCAGGGACAAGTGGGAAAAGGAAATGTCAATGAAAGAGATAATTCTAAGGGATGCCAAGATGTGTGCATATGCAGCCGGGAATGTGGAGCATTTTAAATATCTGATGAAAAGACTTGGATATGTATTTAAGAAAGACGCGTGGATGGAGGTACAGGCACCGGGATTTCGATATTATCATAAGCTTGCAAAAATGGACGAGATGTTTTCAGAAGATATGTTACGGCACTATGTGGATATGCCCTGGATGTCAAAGCCTTACTTTTATTCGTCGGATATCAGGGGATTGCACAGGGCGAAGCTGTCACCATACCAAAAGCGGTTTTATTCAAAACTATATAGGCTGAGAATTGTGGAGCAGAAACGTTTTATAGTCGGTGGAGCAAAGTATACAGAGGATTTGAAGAGGTTTCATCGGTTACAGGACGAATATCTGCTGCTTGTAAATAATGACATCAAAAGTGTTGTGGATCTTGTGGATTTCATAAGTGAGCAGGAAGAAAAGATTCAGCAGATTGAGGACAGACAGCATGAGATATACAGAGAAAGCTCAAGCCGGAAACGGAATATTAAGACAGAAGCACAATATAGGAAATATCAGATATGGCATGTGGAAGTGCAGGAAAAACTGGATGAGCTGAAGCAGGAGAAAAGGAAAATTAAGAGGCAGTTGCAGCTTGCAGATGACATTATAAAAGAAGATTTGTATACGGCTTATTATGCGGTGTCGGGGAAAGAGGAGATTGTTGCTGACAGGGATGTTGAGATACCGGGGATGGAAGAGGATATGTTAGTTGAGAGAACAGCGGGAGCAGTTGTTGAGTCGGAGAGAAATGTTGTTGTAATGAATCAGCCTGCTAATAGCCATAATGATGGAAATGGACAAGAGGAGCAAATTAATGTTGCCGGTAAACAACAGATAGATTTAAAAATGAACAACGATCAACAAGTATCGTTAGATATTCTAGGCTAGGATATGTGTTGAATTGAAATGTGGCTTTGATGATATTGTGGTAATAGAACGATAGTGATACTGCAAAATGAAGAAACATGTGCAGATAAATATAGCAAGTTGCTAATAGAAAGGAATTTATAAATGGCAGTTCAAAATAATGCTAACATTGGATTTGAATAAAAAATATGGGATGCGGCTTGTGTTCTTTGGGGACACATTCCGGCAGCAGAATACAGAATAGAAGGTTATTGTAGGACTTATTTTTCTGCGTTACATCCTAAGTAATTATAGTGTCCAGTGGCTTCCAGTCCTACTTTTACTTTTGATATATCTTCCATAACGGATTCAATCTTTTGATACAGATTGTTAAAACCATCTAAGTTGTTAGGGATAGTAAATGCTTTGAATAACACTTCTCCATCTGAATTTGTGATAAAGCAATCATGCTTATCTTTTTGCAACACCAATTCCTACATAAATCATAAAAAAAATCTCCTTTTGAAATGTATTAATGCTGTTTTAGAACCACTGGAACTCCTTTGCGATTGTAACCTCGTTCTAAATAAAACGTCATGCGGTATCTAACTGATTAACAAATATACAAAGAGACTGTGGTTGTAGCTGTTCTGAAACCATCAAGTGGTAGGAGGAAAAAACAATCCACAGCATCTTATATATCATAGTCGAACCTACAGAAGAGGTAAAGACGAGTTTATCAAGTTTTACATAAAATTATATTACCGGTAAGCATACGATGAGCAGATGTTTTTTATTGCCTTTCGAGTATAGATACGTTAAAATATACTTATTAAGCATGATGAATTTGGGAGGTATCTTTCATGGAAATCAGGGTTCTTCGTTATTTCTTGACCGTAGTAAGGAAAGAAAGTATCACAAAAGCCTCAGAAGTTTTACATATCACGCAGCCGACACTTTCACGTCAGCTTGCACAGATGGAGGAAGATATTGGTGTAAAGCTGTTTGATAGAGGGACACGGAAAATCAAATTGACAAATGAAGGAATACTTCTTCGCCGTCGTGCGGAAGAAATTTTGCAGCTTGTAGATAAGACAGAAAAAGAATTAGTGGAGCAAGAGGAACAGGTGGAAGGTAAAATTTCCATTGGGTGTGGAGAAATTGCTGCTGTACAACTTCTTCCTAAAATAATTGAGTCCTTTCGTCGGAAATATCCCCGTGTTACTTTTTGACATTTTTACAGCCACAGCAGATTTGGTAAAGGAACAAATGGATAAGGGACTACTGGATATTGGTTTGCTTCTTGAGCCGATTGATATGGAAAAATATGAGTTTATTCGCTTGAATATAAGGGAAAAAATGGGTGGTTCTGATGAGATCGGATGATCCACTCTCCAAGAAAGAAACGGTAACTGCAAAAGATTTGTCTGTACTGCCTTTGATTCTTCCAAGACGTATGAATGTGCAGAGTGAGTTGGCAAGTTGGTTTGGCAACTACTATGAGAAACTGAATATTGTTTTTACCAGCAATTTAAGTACGAACAGCGCAATTATGGTGAATGGAGGCTTGGCATATTCATTGGTGATTGAAGGGGCTGTACCGTTCTGGAATCAATCAAAGGGTACATTCAGACCGCTTGATCCGCCACTTACAGCAACAAGTGTATTAGCATGGAAACGTGGTCAGCCGTTTAGCTTAGCAACCACAAAATTCATCAAACCTATTCACTGCTTTTTAGGCATGGACCAACCATAAAAACTAAGTATTTGATATAATTCAATTAGAAAATTATAATATAGGTGTAGAGATAAAGCAAACAGCTTTAATTTCTGCACCTATATTTTTTTTATTGAGGCGGGAGAGCTATTTCATGAAACCGGATTATGATTCCCGTATAAACGCCGGATTAAGCAAAGAAGAAATCGCAAAAATTTCAGGATGCGAAGATCAAGAAATGCAGATAAGGATGTTGCGAAAATATCGGTACAAATTGCTTGATGAGGTACATGAAAAGCAGCAGTCACTTGATGCAATCGATTATATGATCTGTAAAACAAAAAATAACAATAAAAGGAAGTGAAAAATTAAATGGGAGTAATAATGAAAACTTTATTATCGCATCGGTCTATCCGAAAGTATCAGAACAGACCAATAGAGAAGGAAATACTGAATGAAATCTTAAAGGCAGTGCAGGCAGCCCCGAACTGGGTAAATCTCCAACATATATCCGCTATTGTCGTGCAGGAGCAGCAACGACGGGAAAAATTTGCGGAGTTGTGCGGTGGTCAGAAACATATTGCGCAGGCTCCTGTTTTTCTGGTGTTCTGCGCAGACTTTACCGGCCTCCTTACTGTCATTACCCGGAGGTACCGGAAATGCTGGCACAGCAAGGGTTTTTTGTCACAAAGATAAAGAGGCTACGATTTAGATGGAGGTATTTATAATGAAAAAAGCAATCGTTATCTTACTTTCTTTGACTATGATTTTGGGACTTACAGCCTGTGGAAATTCTGCAAGCAAGACAAAGCAGCCATCTACAGAAGATACTTTCGTGGAAAGTAAAGCTGATACCGAATCTGCGGAAACCAGTACAAATATGGAGAATACGGACAATCAAGATGCACAGGAGCATAAGATTTTGGTTGCCTACTTCTCTGCGACAGGTACCACAAAGGGCGTGGCAGAGCATATCGCAAACGGTCTGAATGCAGATATTTATGAGATTGTTCCTGAAGAAGCCTACACGGATGCAGACCTTGATTATAATGATAACAACAGCCGTACTACCATTGAGATGAACGACCCGGATGCCCGTCCTGCTATCTCCGGCAGTGTGGAGAATATGGAGCAGTATGACATCATATTCGTTGGCTATCCTATCTGGTGGGGAGAGGCACCGAGAATCGTCAGCACTTTCATGGAAAGCTATGACTTTTCCGGCAAGACCATTGTGCCTTTCTGCACTTCCGGTGGCAGCGGCATTGGTTCCAGTGCGTCCAATCTGGAGCGTCTCACCAGCGGAGCCACTTGGCTTGATGGACGGCGGCTAAATGGCAGCGATTCTCAGGATACCGTTATGGAATGGGTAGACAGCCTTGATCTGAACCTGGCAGAATAACCCGATAAAGAAGATTTCAAGGAGATGATTACATGAAAAAAATAACCGCACTTATACTTTCTGTTGTACTGGTGTTTTCTCGGCAGCCTGCTCTAATACACAGCAGAACGATGCTTCTGATCCTGTGTCCAGCGAAGCACACTCTCTGGTGGCAGAATCCACTCTTGCAGAAGGCACAGAAACGGAAGGTAGCAACATTCTGATTGCTTATTTTACCTATGGTGAAAATGCGGAGCTTCCCGATGACGTGGACGCTTCTTCATCAGCCAGTATTCAAATCTTCAACGGTGAAGTCACAGGCAATACCGGTGTGATGGCCCATATGATTGCAGAAGCTTCCGGCGGAGAATTGTTTTCTATCCGAACAGTAGAACCTTATCCCAATAACTACAATGATACCGTTGATGTTGGAGAGTCTGAAAAGAACAATGGAATTCGCCCGAGCTGTCTACGCATATCGAGAATCTGGATCAGTACCATACCGTTTTTGTGGGGTTCCCCAACTGGTGGTATGGAATGCCCATGGTCATGTACAGCTTTTTTGACGAGTATGATTTCAGCGGAAAAACGGTGATCCCCTTCTGCACGTCCGGCGGCAGCGCATTTTCGGATGCAATTGAAGAAATAAAAGATATGGAGCCGGATGCAACCATTCTTGACGGACTTCATATTGGCAGTTCCAGTGTAACCGATGCGGAAAGCAGAGTGAGCGAATGGGTGCAGGGACTCGGTTTATCTAAATGATACGAAAGGACAAATGAGTCATGAAACTAAAAAATAAAGATGGGAATTGATTTACTGATGACAGCGCTGTTACTTTGTCTGATGGCTTATCAAGTCACCGGACAGAAGCTTCATGAGTGGTTTGGAACAGGGATGCTTGTACTATTTTTGCTACATAACATTCTGAACGTCCAGTGGTATGGTAGCCTGTTCAAAGGGAAATATACCCTGTTGCGGACAATGCAGACGCTCATCAATATCAGCGTTCTTATCTCCTTGCTATGTTTGGGGTTTAGTGGGTTGTGTTGTCCCGCCATGTTTTTTGCGGGACTTCCCATTCATGGACCGATGGCAACAGCGAGAACCATGCACCTGACGGCATCTTACTGGGGATTTGTGATGATGAGTATTCATTTAGGATTTCATTGGAGCATGGTTCTTGGACTGTTCCGCAGACTTTGTAACAGAAAGAAAACCCCTGCTACATTTGTATGGCTGATGCGTTTTATAGCAATTTTTATTGCGGGATACGGAGCGTACTGTTTCCATAAGCAAAATATTGTCTCCTATATGTTCCTTAAGCAGGAGTTTGTGTTTTTTGATTTTGAACAGAGTGCAGTTTTTGTATTTGCAGAGTATACCGCAATGATGGATTATGGGTTTTTATCAGCTTTTATGCTGTGAAAGGAATCAGAAAGATAACCTCACAGAGCAGAAGAAAGGAATAAATTGTAAAATCTTAGTGGAGGAAAAGACATGGATCAGCAAACGGTTCTGTTTTCAAATAAGAGTTTGAAGGCTATGATTATTCCCCTGTTTTTAGAGCAGCTGCTGATAATGCTTGTAGGGATGGCGGACACACTGGTGGTCAGCTACGCAGGAGAATCGGCAGTATCCGGTGTTTCACTGGTAAATCAGTTCAATACTATTTTTATTTATCTGTTTACAGCATTGGCATCCGGAGGGGCGGTTGTGATCAGCCAATACATCGGTAGAAAGAAAAATGATGACGCTGGAGAATCCGCCAGTCAGCTTCTATCATTCTCTACGATTTTTCCATATTGATCGCAGTGATAGTTCTGCTTGGAAATGAAAGAATGCTCCGTCTGATGTTTGGCAAGGTGGAAGATTCTGTGATGCGCTCCTGTATTACATACCTTAGGATTTCTGCATATTCCTATCCGGCATTGGCGGTTTACAATGCCGGGGCCGCCCTTTTCGCAGTATTGGAAAAACCAGTGTGACCATGTATTTGTCAGTAATTTCCAATATCATCAATGTTATTGGAAATCTCATTGGTGTATTTGTTTTGCGTGCAGGTGTTGCAGGTGTTGCATACCCTTCACTGATTGCTCGGACATTTTCAGCCGTGATGATTACAGTACTTTGTTTTCAGAGAAAAAATGAAGTGTTCTATCGCTGCAAGTGGATTTTTCGGTGGAATGTGGATTTTATGAAACAAATTCTAAAAATCGCTATTCCAAATGGGATGGAAAACGGTGTATTCCAGTTAGTCAAAGTAGCATTAAGCGGTATCGTTGCACTTTTTGGAACATATCAGATTGCTGCAAATGGTGTTGCACAAAGTATCTGGTCATTGGCTGCGCTGGCGGGAGTTGCTATGGGCCCCGTATTTATAACGGTCATTGGACAGTGTATGGGAAATGGGGATGCAGATGCTGCGGATCATTATTTTAAGAGATTGACAAGAATCACATTGCTGATTTCATCGGCATGGAATCTTTTGATTTTTCTTCTGACTCCATTCTTTATGAAATTTTATGCTTTGCAGCCGGAGACCAAACGGCTTGTAATCTGCTGGTTTTAATCCATAACGTGTTTAATGCAGCAGCATATCCCTTTTCCGGTGCGCTTAGTAATGGGCTGCGTGCAGCGGGTGATGTGAAATTTACCATGTATGTTTCGGTTATATCTACAATAGCAGTGCGTCTGCTTTTATCATGGCTCTTGGGAATTGTTTTGAAAATGGGCGTGATCGGGATTGCTATTGCAATGGTTTGTGACTGGAGCATTCGGGCGGTCATTTTCTTACGAGGCAGAAGTCCGAAAATGGAAAACATTTCAGGTGATATAGATTCATTTATAATAAGTTCAATAACATAATTTACGGAGGAAATTACTATGAGTAAGAAAATTTTGGTAGCCTATTTTTCAGCAAGCGGCGTGACTGCAAGGCAGCGGAAACTTTCAGAAGCGGCAGGAGCAGACCTGTATGAGATTAAGCCAAAGGTACCGTACAGCAGTATCCGACTGACAAATAAAGTCGCAGCAGCGTTGAATGATCCGATATTCCGCCCTGAAATTGCCGGGAAACTGGAAGGTATGGATCAGTATGATTTGGTGTTTGTCGGATTTATCCGTGGTATGTTGCCCCAACGATTATTAATACTTTTTGGAGAGTTATGATTTCTCAGGTAAAACCATCGTTCCTTTTGCTACTTCGGCGGCAGCGGCATGGGAAACACAAATGAAAAATCTTGCACCGAGTTGTCCTGGCGCTATCCTGATGAAAGGAAAAATGCTGAATGGCTTGTTGTCTCAGGAAGAATTGAAAGCATGGGTAAAAAGTCTGTGAGTTGGATGTGGGCATTGTAACAAACGCTGCCGTTCCATGTGGATCAGGTTGCAAGGATGCATGAGATTTTAGACTATTTTAATTCTTGAAAGGAGAATCAATCATGACAGAAAAGATTTTAAACAGATCTTCCCATTGGGTGAGAAAAATGATGCGTATGCACAATATTTTGTTGGACAGAGTTACCTGTCCATGCTGACAACGGAAAGAGTTGGAATTGCAAATGTAACTTTTGAGCCAGGATGCCGGAATAACCGGCATATTCATCACAAAGGCGGACAGATTTTGCTCTGTACTGCCGGACGTGGATATTATCAGGAGTGGGAAAACCGGCTCAGGAGATGAAACCTGGTGATGTCATCAATATTGCGCCGGAAGTGAAGCATTGGCATGGAGCTGCTCCCTGATAGCTGGTTTTCTCATTTGGCGGTGGAGGTCCCGGCAGAAGGAAGTTCTAATGAATGGATGGAGCCGGTGAAGGAAGAAGAATACAGTAAGCTTAAATAAGGAGACAGATCATGAAAAGGTAACAGCGGGCAGAGATGCCCTAGGTGATTTTGCACCAAAATTTGCGGAACTGAATGATGACGTGCTGTTTGGGGAAGTGTGGTCACGAGAAGATAAGCTGCCTGCAGGAGACAGAAGCATTGTCACAGTAACAGCACTTGGCGGCAAGCGGTGTTCGACAGTTCTCTTGCCTTTCATATAGGAGAGCAAAAAAGAACGGTGTTACAAAAGAAGAAATGGCAGAAATTTTGACACACGCTGCCTTTTATGCTGGCTGGCCGAAAGCATGGGCAGCATTCCGCATGGCGAAAGAAATCTATTTGGACTAAGGAGGAAAAACATTATGTTAGGAAATTTTTCGTATTCAAATCCGACAAAACTTTACTTTGGAGAGGATTCTCTTTGTTCTTTGAACGAGGAGCTTCCAAAATATGGAAAAACCGTTCAGTTGATTTATGGCGGCGGTTCTATCAAGAAAAATGGTATTTACAATCAGGTTATGAGATTACTGAAAGATAACGGAAAAGTAGTCGTTGAGGATGGAGGAGTGATGCCAAATCCTACAATAGAAAAATTAAGGGAGGGGTTCGGATTGCCGAGAGAAAATCACGTAGATTTTTTGCTGGCTGTAGGCGGCGGCTCCTGCTGCGACTATGCAAAAGCGGTTTCCGTGTCTGTTCACTGTGATGAAGATCCGTGGGAGAAATATTATATCCGTTTTGATGAGCCGGATTGTGAGATTGTCCCTGTTGGCTGTGTATTGACTATGGTGGGAACCGGAAGCGAAATGAATGGAGGTGCGGTCATCACCAATCACGATCAAAAAAGCTGAAAATCGGTCATGTGTTTGGAGATGCTGTGATGCCGAAATTTGCAGTCTTGAACCCGAAATTTACTTTTTCATTGCCGAAACAGCAGATGGTGGCTGGCATTTATGATATTTTCAATCATATCTGTGAGCAGTATTTCTCTGGTGAGGACGACAATACCAGCGATTATATCAGCGAGGCACTGATGAAATCGGTAATTCACAGTTCGAGAATTGCCATTCAGAATCCAGAGGACTATGAGGCAAGGTCGAATATCATGTGGGCTGCAACCTGGCGCTGAATACGCTTATCTCCGTGAGGAAAAAAAGTACCGACTGGATGGTTCATTGCTTGGTCAGGCAGTAGGAGCATATACGGATGCAACTCACGGAATGACGCTTTCTGCGGTGTCACTTCCCTTACTATCAGTATATTATGCCTTATGGACTTAGCAAGTTTTGCCGTTTTGCTGTGAATGTGTGGGAGGTCAATCCCTGCCGGAAAAGCTGATTAACAGGTTGCCATGAGAAGGGCTTTCCTGTATGGAAGTTTGATGATAGAACTGGCACTTACAATGAATCTCCATGAGTTGGGAGCAACAGAAGAAATGTTGCATGGTATTGCAAATGGAACCATCATCATGGAAGGTGGATATAAGGTGTTGAATCATGATGAGGTATTGGAGATTTTGAAGAACAGTTTGTAAGCATTCAAGTAGGAGCTTTTTATAACGATAATAAATAGAAAAAGGCAAGTGCTGTGAAAGAAGTTTTTCTTTGATATTGCTTGTCTTTTTTTAATTCATCACTTGACATTGTGGCAAAGATTGGGATGGATATCCGAGTGAACTTTTTAAATTAGACATGGAACGAGGAATTGCTAAGAGAAAGCCTGCAAAGGTAATTGATATTGCTCAGTACATAGAGAACAATCGTGGTACCGATTAGTACCACAAAATTCTTTTTCTTTGCAGAAATATTGATGTAGATTTATTTCCATAGGTGGACAAGCAAACCGACAGAAAATTATTCTGTGAGTAGTAAAAGAAACCTGCAAGCCACCTGAACTAAATATAATGAAAAATGAATGGGTACTAAAAAATAACGAAAAATAACGTGTGGAAAAGTATAGATTATCAATACAAAACAGTATAGATAACCACATTAAAATAACCTACATCAAACCAATCTTTGCGAGTTTGAGTGATGAAATGGACTTGAAAAAGCCTTTTATTTATGTGGGATGCAAGCAAATTTATTTAAGTGTTGGCAACGATTTGGCAACATTTCGGGTATCATCCACTGAATAACAGAATACTTCATAACAGAAAACCTTACTGATTTTCAGAAATAAAGCTGAAAGTCGGTAAGGTTTTTTAAAGTGTTTCGAGGTTGAAAATTAGTCGATTCGGGTTTCAAGTCCTGAAGATAAGGTCGCTGAGTTCTTGTGAGGGAATGACCTTTCTCCATTGTTTTGAGGTGTCTAATTCGGGATATTTGTACCGCCACTGGTCGTATTCTTCTTCGGTTATCTCGCCACGTTCCAGACAGGGGCAGCCTGTTCCTGCCATGCGTGGAACATATCAAACATGGTGGAGTAGGTTGTTCCGGCAGATTTATCTAACCGCAGACACACTTCTCCGTCAATCTCTCCGATTTTTAAGCCATACATATCTTCCAACGCAAAAAAGCGTGCATAAGTCCGATATAACTGTCTATCTCCGGGACAGTGATTGCACGAGGACTTACATCAAGGATATGTGCCATTTCTTTTACAAGGTCTTGTTTCGGCGTTCTGGCTTCTGATTCGTATTGTGCCATACGGACATCAGAGGTCTTTCCTAGAAAACCGAGGAGTTCGCCTAACTGTTTCTGTGTCATGCCTTTCCGGTTGCGGAAAAAGCGGATTCTTTTGCCGATTGCCATAATAAAACCTCCGATACTAAACATTTCTGTTGAAGTTAGTATAACATGATGAAATAGGAATAGCAAGGGAACTTAAATAAAAAAAGTTAAGATTTTTCTGCAAACCACTTGACTTAACGGAATTTATTTAGTATCATGAAAACATAACTTAAACAAAAAGAGTTAAAAATTGAATGACCGTCCAAACCGAACAAACGCCATGACCTTTAAAAGAAGCGAGCGTCCCTTATGTAGAGGGACTGGCACAGCACCGAAAAGGGTTGCCTGTCAGAACGGGAAGGAGAGAACGGCAGGAATTTTAGGGAAAGGAGAGGATATAGATGGCAGAAAAATCATTTATGACGGTGGAAGAAGTGGCAACAGAATTAAGGGTATCAAAGTCCAAAGCCTATCAGGTTGTAAGGAATTGAACACAGAATTGCAGAAACAAGGGTATATGACAGTAGCGGGGGTGTAAATACTACTTTCTTTCATAAGAAGGTCTGTTACAGTGATTAAGTTGGAAGGAGATGATGGAAATGGCTGTATAAAAGACAATGCTACGGGAACGTGGAGGGTAATTTATCGTTTCACTGAATTGGAAAGGGGAACGGAAACAGACACAGAAACGTGGGTTTGCAACAAAAAGAGAAGCACAAGCCTGGGAACATGAGGTTATGCTGAAACAGAACTCCAAACTGGATATGACATTTGCCAGCTTTTTTGAACTTTATGAAGCAGATAAAAAGCAGCGTGTCAAGGAAAGTACATGGGAATCTAAAAGCCATGTAATACGCACAAAAGATTTTACCTTATTTTGGAAACCGGAAGATTGCAGAGATTGAAGCAAAAGACATTATTGCATGGCAGAATGAACTCATGGCGTATCAGGATGAGAAAGGTAAGCCCTATTCAGCAGATTATCTGAAGACAATACACGCACAGCTTACAGCAATTTTTAACCATGCTGTAAACTTTATAATCTGCCTTACAATCCGGCAAGACGGGCTGGCACAATGGGAAATGAAATTCAAAGGAGATGGACTTCTGGACAAAAGAGGAATATCTGAAATTTTCAGAAGCCATGATGGATAAGCCACGTTCCTTTTATGCTTTTGAAATGCTTTACTGGTGCGGTATCCGTTCCGGTGAGCTGTTGGCTCTACTGTTGCTGATTTTGATTTCCGTAAGCAGACGGTCACGATCAGCAAGACTTTCCACCGCTCCAAAGGGCGTGATATTATCACAAGCCCTAAAACAGCGAAAAGCAACCGTACCGTAAAATGCCCCCGTTTCTCTGCGAAGAAATGCAGGAGTATATCAAAATGTTCTATGACATCAAGCCGATGAACGGCTGTTTACGGTTACAAAATCTTGTCTCAACCATGAGATGGAGCGAGGTGCAAGACAGGCGGGAGTGAAAAAAGATTCGGGTGCATGATATTCGGCATAGCCATGTATCGTTGCTGATAAATATGGGATTTTCAGTGCTGGCGATTGGTGAACGGGTAGGGACACGAAGCAGAAAAAATCACTTACAGGTATGCACATTTATTTCCAACTGTTCAGACAGAAATGGCAGAAAAGCTGGAAATGGAGCGAATGGAAAAGGAGAACAGCAATGGAAAGAAGTCTTGATTATAAAGGGCGTTGGAGAAATCATACCGTAGCATTTCGGGTATCGGATGAAGAAGCGAAGCTGCTTAATGATTTGGTAGCATTGTCCGGTTTGACAAAGCAGGAATATATCATAAGACGACTGACGTGCAGGGACGTGGTTGTACAGGGAAATCCGAGAGTTTATAAGGCATTAAAAATCAGATGGCAGCTATTCATGAGGAATTAAAGCGGCTGGAAACAGTAAGCCCGGATAATGATGAACTGCTCTATACGTTGCAGGTAATTGCAATTACGTTAGAGGGATTGAAAGGAGAAGATGAATGATGGAAAATGAAAACGACTGCTCCCGTATCATCTGTTGGCGCAGATGGAGGGCAGCCGAATGTAAAAAACACAATGAAATTATAGCAAATTCACAGGAACAAATCAATCAGCAAGCCACCAAAACCCGAGAAATCCGGGAATGACGGACTGCATACCATGTCCATGCCAGAATTGTATGACACTGTTTTTGTGCCGAGAGTACCGATTGTAGACGGTTTTCTCTATGGCGGCACATATCTCTTTGTAGGTGCGCCAAAGGTAGGAAAATCATTCTTCATGGCACAACTTGCCTATCATGTGGCAATGGGGATTCCGTTGTGGGATTATCCGGTGCGGAAAGGAACGGTGCTGTATCTGCATTGGAAGATGATTATGCAAGACTTCAACGCCGACTGTCTGGTATGTTTGGTATAGAGTGTGCAGATAATCTGTATTTTGCAACACAGGCAAAGACCTTGAATGAGGGATTAGACAGGCAATTAGAAGGATTTTGAAAGAGCGTAAAGGACGCAAGGCTGATTATTATTGATACGCTCCAGAAAGTGCGTGAAGTCGGCGGGGACAGATACAGCTATTCTAGTGATTATGAGATTGTGACAAAGCTGAAATCATTCAGCGATAAATATGGTATCTGCCTGCTGGTGGTTCATCATACACGCAAGCTGGAATCGGAGGACAGCTTCGATATGATTTCCGGCACGAATGGACTGCTGGGAGCTGCGGATGGGGCATTTGTCATGCACAAAAGAAACGGACAGACAATGAAGCAGTGATGGACATTGTGGGGCGTGACCAGCCGGATCAGGAACTGACTATAGAATTTGACAGGGAGCGTTGTGTATGGAAATTCAAGAAAGCAGAAACAGAGTTGTGGAAACAGCCACCGAACCCTCTTTTAGAAGCAATCAATGTGTTTCTGACAGAGGACAGACAGGCGTGGGAGGGAACAGCGACAGAACTTGTAAAGCAACTGCCGGATATACAGATACAGGCGAATGTGCTTTCCGAAGGCTGAATACTGTCAATAGCCAGCTGCTCAATGACTATGGGATTTTCTATGATAATAAGCGGGGGCATGAAAGAAAATCATTCTGAAACGCCTTGAAGTAAAAAGAATAAAAGCGACGATATGCGTCGGTTGCGACGGTATTTTTGATAGCAGGCTGGTGTGGAAAATATTGACGCTATCGACGCAAAACCGACGCAGAAAGGGAGAGAAGATGAAGAATGTACAGATTCCTTATGAATTGTTTATGTTGCTGATCCGTCACTATCCGGTGGAGGATGATACTTGTTTGATGAAATCCGGCAGGGATTAGAGAAGAAACTGGATTCTTTGGTGCAGCATGAACTATATGGGAAATTTAAGACTGCTCCAACACAGGAGGAACGGGAAAAAAAGCCAGACAGGAATATCTGGATAGACGTGGAGTGCTGGACAGTTTCCGCTGGTAGTGTTTCTTGATGAGAATAGACAGGGGCGTGTCACGCTCCTGTGATAGCAGATAACGAGAAAGGTGTGATTTGATGATAATTCAGCCAGAATGGGGAACCCGGAATGTGAACAAATATTTTTACGAGAATGAAGCCCGTAGGATTGCCGAACTCAATGAAATATTCGGAGAGGTAGAGCTGACAGAAGATGAACAGCGGATGCTGATATGGCTTGCTGGATGGGATGAATATACGATAGAAAATGTACTTTCGGCTATCCGAAAAGCTATGGTGGCAGAAGCAAAGCGGCTGAAAGCCGCCCGTCCGTAGGACAGAAAAGCTCCCGGCAGGGGCGCAATGGCAGCTTTTGATGGACGGAACGGCTGTCAAAAGTGGCGTTACTTTCGACGAAAGTAACAAAGCTATGTGCCGTATCCGGCACTGATTACCCCCAAACAGGAGAAGGGATAAAGATTGAAGCGAACAATTAGTTTTATGACAGGAAAAGGTTCTGTTAATCATAACAGCAGAAAATTCCATGCAAAAAAATATAGATTCGGAAAGAAGTTATCTGAATGTAGAATACTGTAACGAAGATGTCAAAGACGTGTATCACGAATTGAATGTTTGATGAAGCTCTTGTTCGATACAACGAGAAGCAGACCAGAAGTGACCGTAAGATTGATGATTATTATGATAAAATTTGTTTCGGCAAACAGGAGAAACCGTTCCATGAAATCATTCTGCAAATCGGAGATAAAGACAATATGGGAGCGACAACAGAAAACGGACAGCTTGCTGCAAAGGTGCTTGATGAATATATGCGTGATTTTCAAAGACGGAATCCTACGCTACGGGTATTTTCTGCGTACTTGCACATGGATGAAGCGACACCGCATCTACATATTGATTTTGTACCATATACGACAGGAAGCAAAAGAGGACTCGATACAAGAGTTTCTTTGAAACAGGCATTATCGGCTCTTGGGTTTAAAGGAGGCACCGAAGCGAAACAGAATTAAATCAATGGGTACAGCATGAGAAAAACAGCTTGCGGAGATTATGTTGGAACGTGGGATTGAATGGGAACAGAAAGGCACACATGAAAAGCATTTATCAGTTTTGGACTTTAAGAAAAGGAACGGGCAAAGGAAGTTGCGGAGTTGGAAGCGAAAAAAGAAAGTCCGGAAGAACATAATGTTGCCATACTGGAAACCAGTGAAAAGTGGTTGGGAGAATTGGAAAATCTTGAACAGGAGATTCACTCCGCACAGAAAATTCGTGAGGAAGCAGATAAAAAAGCAGAAGTGGCTAAGAAAGAAGCGGCAAGATATGAGAAAAAACTGGTGGAGATTGCTCCTATGGTAAAGGATATGGAGCGATTTGCAGTTAAGTATTCGTATGATCCGGAGGAAGTGCTGCCAGAAGCCGGAACATTGGAAAGCGGAAAGACTTATAGAGAGAAAAAGGCAAAAGCCACTGATTGAAAAAATCATAACGGTTCTGCGGTCTGTGTATCGGGCGTACTTGGATATTTCCGAAATTATAATGATTTGCAAAGGTCATGTGAACGAGCATGGAACAAGGTTAATGCGCTTTCTCAATATGTAGAAAAACTTAGGGACGAAAATATTGAAATGAAAAGAAAAACTAAAGGATGTTCAATATTTATATCGAGTTATGGGAAAAGAAAAGGTAAATAAAATTATTCAGCAAGGGAAAGAAGCGGAAACAATAGATAAGATGAAAAGGCAGGCACAAAGAAGAACTCAATGGGAAAGATAAAAGCCTTTACGGAATCGTAGAATGTGTTTATAATTAAGAAAAGATTTTGTATAAGCAGAGAGAGGATATTGTCCTCTCTTTACTTATATTATACCATAAAAATCAAGAATTTTAAAGACTGGAAATGCCATTTAGCTGGTGCTATACTGTTATCACTAATAAAGCGATAGGGGGATTAACATTGGAAAAAAGAGTGGATTCTTATGGTGCAGCAGAATCAATTAGGGAACTTGTTGAAAACTAATCGGAAAACAGAAAAATTCGGACTTTCTATAAGCGAACAAGATGCGGAAATGATTTTGCAGGAGAGAAAGAATGCTCTGCAAGAACAGAAAAGAATTGAATTCGGAGAGGGAATTGTTCAAAAATTATTTATGAGTTCTGTGATTCAGACTACATTGATCAAAACAACTATGTCAATACGATTATCCGCCTTCAAGAAATTTTTTATCTTTATAAAAATGAAATGAATGATGAAATTACTGATGATGAGCTATTGCATTTTATGAAAGAGCAATTTGATAATGTGTGCTTTGGTGATTTGGAATATTTGGAAGGAACATGTCTTTCCATATTTGCACAGGCAATTCGAGCTGGTTATAGAGGATTTCAAAAAACAGAGGGACGACAAGAGTATGAGCAATTTGATGAGGTGCAGCGTTGGGATTACGAGTTGTATCTTGAAACTCTGAAAAATTTGTGTTGGGAGTAAAGGTTGACTATGGATTACGGGATGAGTGAATTAGTACCGATTGTGGGAAAGCTGGCGGAAAAAAATATACAGGACATGAGCATACTTCAATAAGCTACGAGAAGGCAGAACAGTTAATGGAGGCAGTTTATACTGTATTTGTGAGACAGAAAAGGAAAATACGGAATTCGCTGTTCAAGGAGAAAAATTGGATGCTGAAAGAATATATTTACTTGGAAAACATCTTGTAGAGGAAAAAGTTAAAAAAGTCTGAGTTATACAATCACATTTCTGCGGAGTTTTGTGATTACGGTAATTTCTGTTTGCAAAATATTTTTTTAAAAGATTTACCGTATTTTTTTTTGAACATTATAATTATCAGTTCGCTCCTCAAGATACAATGATTATTATAAATTATTCAACATGGAACGATGTTTCCAGTGATAAGGGGATTGATAAAATCTGGAACTTTTTGCAATCTGTTTTGTTGGAACAAAAGTTTTACAGGCTTTCCCGAAACAAGAGATATATCGTGTTTGATAAAGTACGATATTGCAAATGAAGGGGAAGCAGAGAATTTGTGCGAGATTATTCTACGCACTATAATGATGAATATTTTCTTGGGAAAATATCCTTTAGATTCTGAGTTCACAAAAGAGGATTGTATTAGGCTGCAGGAATTGTTCAAAGGCATGAGAGAAGATGAGATAGAAAAACAATTTCAAAAAATAGTACAGAAACTGGTAGAGAATTATTATGGTGGCGATGAGAAGCTGCAAGATTATTTGTGTATTGGTTTGAGAGATATGGCAGTTAGGACAAAGAATGCTGTTCAAAACGAAACGCTTATAGGCTATTTAAAAATAGACTGCACACTCGGTAAAATGTTCAAAAAGAGCATTGTTAATTCTGAAAACTTTGGTATAATAAAAATGTGGCAACATTTTGGCAACAGAAACCAGTAAGCCGTAATAAATGATGTAATTGAAGTAGAAAACGGTGTGTATTTGCATAAGACTTAAATTAATATAGTTAAAGTGCAACGAAGGACACGCCGAGTTTGAATAGTAAACAGAGCTTCATAAATGGCGTAAACAAGCCATTTATGGGGCTTTTTCTTTTATCGTAATACCTATATGATACCTGTTTTGATAGTACCACAGATATTAATGAGTACTAAACAGAAGTGTCATAGGTATTTTCTATTATCACATTTCTTTTTATTTTCAAAAATTATCCCAATTATATGAAGCAAGCGTAAAATCTACGAATAATTATGTGCAATTCGTAAGTATACTCGGTTTTTATGAGACAGAAGCAGAGATATCATATTTGTAAGAGCAAATTTGACATACATGCCGGTAAATACTGGGGAGAGGGAGGAATGCACTATGGAAAAGTTATACTACACAGCAAATACTGCATAAATATTTAAATTTGGTTTGGAATATATTAGCTTCGATGATATAATAAAAAAATAAAATTATTTATTTGCTCGTAGAAATTGGAAAGTTACGAAATATTAGGATTTTAAACAAGATAATTTAGTATTGGTTTGAAATTGGTGAAAAATGAGGAAAAAGTAAATGGACAAAATATTGTATCACTATTGTAGTACACAAAAAATGTATGGAATTATGTCTGGAAGACAACTTAGAATGAGCGATATAACTAAGAGCAATGATTACGATGAAGTATATATGTTTTTTCCAGGTATAATATATGCTATGAGGGATGTATATTATAAAAATTCATTTCCTTTTGAGTTTGCGGGTGAAACAGATGAAAGAGGAATGGAGATTCTTTTCAGATTAGCATATGATTATTTTAAAATGGAATTTGACAAGGGTGGGGTTACTAATTTTGTTATATGTTTTTTGTGAGGAAGGTGACAAGTTAAGTCAGTGGAGAGGATATGCGGATAATGGAAGAGGTGTTTCTATTGGATTCTCAGAAAGAGAATTAACACAGTGTAGTGAAAAATACAAAGATATCATAACAATGGGAAAAAGTAAAGTATAACACGGTGGAAGAAATAAATGATATTATTATATCTAAAGCAGAATAATTTGTTGGATGAGTTGAAGAATTTGCGTAAATGGATTATAGATAATTTGCATTGCGATGATAGTAAGCAGGAAGAATATATGATATTTTCTTTATTCAAATGCTAAATATGGTTTTTATGGATTCATTACAGTACAAAATGTATCATTTCAAGAGGAAAATGAATGGAGAATGTTTTTAAATATCAATTACGAAAAAAACGGAATTAATATATGGAGAAGAGAGTAATAAAAAAGCGTGCTATTTGATGAAATGGTAGAAGTGATGAAAAATAAGATTGATTTTAATATTTTGAATGATGACATAGTACCATATTTTCCTTTAGAATTATCAGATATATCTGAAAAACCAATAAAAGAAGTTATTAGTGGTCCAAATAACCATATATTATTGAAAGATTTTCAATTATTGTGTGGAAAGTATAAATATAATGATGTTGCATTTAGGTATAGTAAAATATCGTACAGAGGATGATATTTTATAGATTATTTATCTATAAACACTAGAAATGGATGAAGTGGCAGCGAAAATGAGTAACAATAAATGATATATATATATATATACAAATAAGAGCGATTCAAAATTGGATATTTCAGAATGATCTGTACTTCAATCTGAATACCGGCAATGAAGAAATGACACAAAGTGAAATTGATTTAATCCAGCAGATAGATGATGCTAAGTTGACACCTGATAAACATATAGAAACAAAAATATAGCTTAGGTACGATCCGAAATTTGTCATCAGGCTGCAAGACATTGCTTAATATTGTGAAACATCCCGATAAGGTGGTAAATGTTGAGGAATGTGGACCGAATGTTCTTAAAATAATTTTACTATGGATAATATTAAGATTTATATGTCAAGACCAACGCTTTTGATATTCCGGATGATGCAAAAATCAGATTTAATGGTTCTGATATAGTTATTGGTGGCAGAGGATATAATGCCTGGTGGAGTGAGGAGTATGAAAGGAGAGAAGCAGATGATTTATAAGAATATAACATTTAAAAAGCAGCTCCATTTTCATATGATTTGACATTTGATGACAGGATTACTCTTATTGGTGGAAATAGCGGTACTGGAAAAACAGTACTTTATGAAATGCTTGAAGATATAAGATTGACAGACGAATACAAAGCAATCAAGCTATTTAACTATAGATCAGATGATTTTTTTAGAAGCAATCAAACAGTGTAGAGATAGTTTTATTGTGGTAGATAATGCAGATTGTATTATTAATGATGATGTCAGGAGATTCATTAATTTTGAGTTGTCTAATCAATATATGCTTTTCTACGAAATTGTGACGGACTCAATGTATCTGATAAGAGCTTTAAGGTGCTGAAGTTTGATAATAACAGGATAACACTGGAAGAGGAGTTGTGATATGAGATATTTATGGACAGAGGATATCGGTGCAGGACTTCACTTCCAGAAATTAGTAATCAGCTTTTTTGACAATGAACTTGTAGTTGAGAGTAAATGGAGCAATCAGGGTTTACTGGATGCATTAATAGACTTGGAGACTGAAGATGGAGATGAATACTTCGTTGCGTTTGATTATGTGGTTGATAATCAAGTCTCAACGAGATTTGAGACTAAGTGAGACTCTATGATATAGCAAAATGCGATAAAAACGGTATTTGCAAGTGAATTATAAAGCTGTAGTCTCAAGACAGTTTCATTTTTGAAATCGTTTGTTGAGACTAACATGAGACCGAGGAGGTACAAAAGTATGGATACAAGTAAAAAGATTGGAAGCTATTTCGAGAAAATTATCAGGCTGGCAGGAAAATTATATGGAAGGTCTTGTTAAAGAGTATGCAAATTTTTCTGAATGATGATAAAAAGCCTGCATCAGAAAAATTCTGGGAACTTGAAAAACGGATAAAAGAAGATAAACGTCATCCGGGAGTTGTCATGGAACTGAAAAAAATCAGAGGTAATATGGGATATTTTTCGTCTTATTAGACTGAAAGTAATTACATATAATGATTTATCAGACTTTAGTGATGGATTACAGAATGAAGTAAAAAGAATACTTGAGATGAGCAGGTGATACATATGGAGATTGGTGCAACAAAAGCAGTTCAAGATCGACTAAAAACAACAAAGATTGAAGAAAGCAAAGGTGCTTCACTTGTGTTCTGCTGGGACACGCATTTGACGAAAATAAAAGGAAGAAATGTCTTGTTTATTGTGAATGCTAGTAATCGTTATACAATAGCAATGACAGATATTGAACCAAGAAACTGGAATTACTATACAATGTATATCTGCAGTGTGATTCATGGCGTGATGCAGGAAATGGGATATTCCGAGGATCAGATAGGGCAGTATTTTAAAATGTCGGGCGATACAACTGTAACAAAAACTCATGGTAGGAAATCAGTTGGTGGCATTAACAGAATGGTAATGGATGCACAGTATTTTGGTAAGAAGCTGGAGAAAGAAGCAAAATATCAATGGGAACTTAGTGAGTATCTGAACAGAGATATCTGCCAGCCAGAGGGATTTGATGCATATGGATATCCAAGTGAACTTTTAAATTAGACATGGAACGACTAGGGATTGCTGCTAAGAGAAAGCCAGCAAAGGTAATTGATTTGCTCAGTACATAGAAAACAATCGTGGTACTAACGATTAGTACCACAAAATTTTTTCTTGCAGAAATATCGCTTGGAGATTATAATTTCCATAGGTGGACTTGCAAACCGACAGAAATTTATTCTGTGAATGGTAAACGAAACCTGCAAGCCACCGGAACTACACAATAATGAAAAAATGCAATAATGAAAAAATATGCAATGGTACTGGATTGGTACTAAAAAATATTTACGTTTCTTGAAACGAAAAAATAAATAATTTTGGAAATAATTCGTTTATCAGTTAGTTTGTTGAGTGTATCTATCTGGGCATTGAGTTTTATATTTTCGTATTTGATTTTTTTCTAATTCATTTAGCTGTGATTCTTGCGTTGAGTTAAGTCTGTCCATTTTACCACAAACGGTGTCTTCGTAGTCAGGAAGTTTGGGTTGGTATATTTCTATATTTGATAAAGCCTTGCTTAGTGAATTCAAAGCACTAATGTCCATATTTTTAATCTCCTTTTGTTATTCCTTCTTTGGTTTCCTTTTCCTCTTCACATAAGAGAAATCAGGAAACAGGTCTTTTAACAATTCAGCAGTTTCTTCTGCATCGTTATCCTCATTCATATTCTGAACCAATAACTGGTCGTCATCATCAAGATTCAACGAAACAGTATATTCCTTATTCGGGCCTGCTGGGTTCATTGCGTATTTTACCTCCTTGAGATAATATTCCGTTTCTGATATTTTATCATCCTCAAGTTTATCTCGTAAACGAGCCCAGTATTCAACCATCTTTTGAAGTTATCAAGGTCTTCCTGCGGGCGGGAACCGGCACTTGGAAGCCGTTTTTCAAATTTGAAGTATACTTCTCCGTCTTTGATTGTAGGTCGTAGTCCGTATGCCCATTCAATGTCAAACAGCACATGAAGTGCACTGAATATATTTGCAACATCAGGATCAGATAATGCATAAAAGCTGACCCCCAGATTGTTTGCAATATTTAATAAAGTTGCTTCATCCGGATATCTGTTTCCGAGTTCATAGTTTCTAATAGTAGATTCATTTAATCCGCATTTCTCTGCTAATTCCTTTTGCGTCATGTCAGATGCAATTCTGAAATTTCGAATCAAATAGCCTACTCGGCTGGTGAATTTCTTGCCCATTTTAACTGCTCCTTATTTGTGGAATGAGGTTGTAGCATGCACGAAGACACGAGGTACAAAACATGCATCTGCATACATTATATCATCAACAGTGCAAAAGTGAAATGTTTTTTGCAAAAAGTATTGACAGTACAAAGTGAACTGCTAATATAATACACATCACAACAGTTCAGAAATGAACTTAATAATAAAAACGAAAGAGAGGAGGAATTAGCTTATGGAGAACAAGAGATTTTTGACAGCGCAGGATGTCATGGAAATGTTGGGAGTTTCACTATCGTATTCCTATAAACTGATACGAAGGTTGAATGCAGAACTTGAGGCTGATGGATTCGTGACAATAAAAAGGGCGTGTAAGTACACAGTATTTTATGAAACGAATCTACGGGCTATCTACGGATAAGGAGGTGGGATAGATGGCGGTTATCAAGAATAATAAGACTGGAATGTGGGAGGTGAGAACTTATTATAAAGGATTTGACCGGAGCAAGGAAGCAGAAAAACCAAGAGGGGCTTTGCCAAGAAGAGCGAAGCCCTTGAATGGGAGCGGAATTTCAAACTGAAAGAGGATCAGAGTATCAGTATGAGCTTCAAAAGCTTTGTGGATATTTATCTGACGGATTTAGAACCAAGAATAAAGCGCAATACTTTCTTGACAAAGAAGCACATTATTGAGACAAAGATTCTGCCTTATTTCGGAAAACGAAAGCTGGATGATATTCGGACATCGGATGTTATCCAGTGGCAAAATGAGATTATGAAGCTGAAAAAGGATAATGGGGAGTTGTTCTCCCTACCTATCTGAAAAACCATTCATAATCAGCTTAGCGCTATATTAAATCATGCAGTAAATATGTATGGTCTGAAAGATAATGTGGCACGAAAAGCCGGAACTATGGGAAAGGAAGAAAATAAGGAAATGGAGTTCTGGACGCAGGATGAATTTCAGGCATTTTTAGAGTGCGTGGCAGATAAGCCAATTTCGTATTATGCATTTGAAATGCTTTATTGGACAGGCATTCGCGAAGGTGAGCTGCTTGCTCTGACACCGGCGGATTTCAATTTTGAAAAGAAAACTCTTCGGATAAATAAGTCATATCAGAGGCTGGAAGGAAAAGATATTATTACAGACCCGAAAACTCCAAAGAGTAACAGAACCATTGTCATGCCGGATTTTCTTGCTGTAGAGATGGAGGATTTTATAAGCAGCCTTTATGGAATAAAGGATAATGACAGCAATTTCACTATTTCAAAAAAGTTATCTGCATCACGAGATGGATAGAGGTGCAAAGCTTGCAGGAGTGAAGAGAATACGGATTCATGGATTGCGACACTCGCACACTTCATTGCTAATCAATTTAGGATTTTCTGCACTGGCAATAGGGGAAAGCGTCGGACATGAGGCAGTAGATATCACATATCATTATGCACATTTATTTCCAACGGTGCAGACAGATATGGCGGCACAACTGGAAACAGAAAGGGAGGCGTTGGTCAATGTCAGAAAAGAATAGAGATGATAAAAACAGATGGCGGAATGTGACAATAGCATTCCGCATGTCACCAGAGGAAAACGAGGAGCTGAATAACAGAGTGAAGCTCAGCGGATTTCGTACCAAGCAGGATTATATAATCCGAGAGTGTTCTTCATCAAAAGTGGTTGCCACAGGTAACCCGTTGATGTTGGTACAGTTCCGGCAGAACCTGCAAAGAATTGAACAGGAGCTTGAAAGAATAGAAAAGGCATCGGATATGGATGGGGAGTTACTTACTCCCATCCGTTCCATGCTGGAAATATTGGAAGGTTTCAAGGAACAGTCGGGAACATTGGCAGATATGAAACAGCTTACAGTACCAAATGAGGAATAACAGATATTTTTGTATAAAGGAAGTGACTGCTATGAGCGAAGAAACATTATTTGAAAAATTAGGTGTGAAATACATAGAAAAAGACGGCATATTTTATCCGTTGATTATATTAGGTGGAGAGGAGAACAGTAAAGATGTTGGTAAATATGGTCGTATGTGGATGGATTACATACAGAAGGAATATCCGCAGCGATATAGAAGCCTGGTACGATTTGAGAATTACATGACAAAGCAACCGAGGTAAATGAAGTAGCTTATGAATTGTTGGAGGATATTGAAAATAAGTGGTTGCGTAAACATAAACCAAAGCATGTGAATTCTTTTGTGGAAATGTATCAGCTACGAACTCAGGCGAGAATGATAGCTGAAGAAGTAGTTCTTCATGATGTGGTGAACTGTTTTCATTAGGGATGAGTGGAGTTCTGTATCGGAGCTGTGGCTGGTAACAATATGTCGCGTATCCGCGACTCATAAGCTCCCGAAAGGGAGCTTTATCCGTCTCGAAGAGCCGTACAGTCTCTCCGGCGAGGAGCGCAAAACCCGCTTGCGGGTCTGCATTTTGATGGCGAAGCTGTCAAAAGTACTTTTAGCGTTACTTTTGACAAAAGTAACAAAACCGCCGTATCCGGCGAAGATTTCTTTATAATCGCCATAGTTGGCGGAAATACAAATTATGTGCCATATCTGGCACGCTTTTTAGAAGGAGAGGTGAGGAGCATAATGATGAGAAGAACGATCAGCGGCATGATTGGAGCTGGATCGCTGGCTCATAACAGACGGGATTTTGTAGCTGAAAATGTAGATCCGGACAGAGTACACCTGAATATCTGTTACCAGAATGAAAATCTGAAAGAAGTATATAAAGAGTTGTTTGATGATTCTGTGAAACGGTACAATGTAGGAAAAAGAAAGGACCGGCAGATTACAAATTACTATGAAAAAATTCGTCAGGGAAAGCAGGAAAAGCTGTTCCACGAAGTAATTTTCCAGATTGGAAATCGAGAAGATATGGCTGTGGGAACGACAGAAGGAGACCTGGCTGTAAAAGTATTGGATGAGTATGTAAAGAATTTTCAGCAACGAAATCCAACACTTCATGTATTTAGTTGTTATCTGCACCAGGATGAAGCTACACCGCATCTGCATATTGATTTTGTTCCTTATGTAACTGGCTGGAAAGGGAAAGGAATGGATACGCGGGTTTCACTGAAGCAGGCATTAAAAAGCCTGGGATTTCAAGGCGGGAACAAACACGATACAGAGTTAAATCAGTGGATTAACCATGAAAAAGAAGTGCTTGCAGAGATTGCCCGACAGCATGGGATTGAATGGGAACAGAAAGGGACACATGAGGAGCATCTGGATGTTTATAATTTTAAGAAGAAAGAGCGTAAAAAGGAAGTACAGACACTGGAACAGGAGAAAGAATATCTCACTGCTGAGAATGAAGGACTGACTGCACAGATTGCGGAAGTAAGAGCTGATATCCAGCTTTTAAAAGATGATAAGGAGCAGGCAGTTAAAGATAAAGAGCAGGCTGAGAAGTGTGCGGAAAAAGCTGAGAAAGATCTGCACAATCTGGAAGAACGTAGAGAGCGGTTACAACCGGTAATGGATAATGTCAGCAAAGAAATAAAGGAATATGGGACAGTAAAGACTTTACTTCCGGAAGCTGGTGCTTTAGAACGTGCAACAACCTACCGGGATAAAAAATAAAACCACTGTTTACTCAGGTGAAAAATAAAATTGCTGCAATGGCTGCCCAGATCAAAGAACTTACAAAAGAAGTAGAAAAATGGAAACACAAATATCAGGAAACAAAGCAGGTATATAACCGAGTTCAGAGAGAGTTAGATACAGTGCGTCAAGAAAAAGAGCAATTGCAGGATGTTTCCGACAGATATGACCGGGTAGTGCGTGTCCTTGGAGAAAATGTTGTAGAGGATGCGGTACAGCAGGATATACAGGAGCAGAAGGCATTAGAAGAAAAGCGACAAATGGAGCAAATGCCAACAGGAAGTATTCACGAAAGATTGGCTTGGGGTGCCCGTAAAAGTGAAATGGAGAATCAACAGCGTAAGAAAAATAAAACAAAAAACAGAGGAATGGAGAGATAAGACGATGAAAAAGCACATTTATGATGAAAAGTAATGGATTGAGCTACACATTGCATGGAGATTATTACCTGCCGGATTTGGCAAGGAATGAGGAAGAACCGACATATGGTAAATACGGAATGTTGCGAAAACAGTTTCTGAAAATGCATAGACCGGCACGATATCAGTATTTATTGATGACGGGAGAATTGATAGTACATTTAAATCGAGTTGATCAGGAAGCTAGGGAACAGGTAGAAAGCCTAATGAAGCAGATGGCAGAAAAACAGGGTGTGACAGAACAAGTGAAAATGCAGGATCAGATGAAATGGGTTTGTTTGATGAATAATATTAAAGACTGTGCAGAAGAAATTGTACTGAAAGAGAGTGTATATGTGTGAATAGAAAGGGCAGTCGAATGGCTGCTCTTAGAATAGACTATGGGTCAAAAAGGAATACATGTTCGAAAAAACTCATTGTTTCGTGAGAAATTCTGATAAGAATTAATAATAATGTTATACTGAATGAGACTCATAGAAATAAATACTATTGGGAGATTGGAAATGTCAGTATGTTACGATAAACTTTGGAAAATGTTGATAGATAAACGAATGAATAAAACAGATTTAAAAGATAAAGCAGGAATCAGCTTTAATGTACTTGCTAAAATGGGAAAGGGAGAGTCTGTTTCTTTAGAAAGTCTTCATAAAATCTGTAAAACATTAAAATGTGACATTGGAGATATTATAGAATTTTCTGATGAAAAAATTGATATTATGTAAGAATAGAGGAGGATATGTTTGTGCAAAACCATTAACTTGTGTTGAAATATGTGCAGGAGCCGGTGGTCAGGCTTTAGGACTTGCTATGGCAGGTTTTGTTCATGTAGCACTTGTTGAGTATGAAGCTGATTATTGTAATACGTTAAAACAGAATCGTCCTGAATGGAATGTAATATGTGCAGACGTAAGAAATTTCGATGGAAAAACCATACGAGGGAGTAGATCTATTGGCAGGAGGTGTTCCATGTCCGCCATTTTCAATTGCTGGAAAACAGTTGGGAAAAGATGATGAAAGAGATTTATTTCCTGAAGCACTTAGGTTAATTAAAGAAATAAAACCAAGGGCTGTTATGTTGGAAAAATGTGAGAGGTTTTCTGGATAACGGCTTTTCAGAATATATACAGTACATTTTAAAATCTATAGAAAAATTAGGTTATGATACACAGATTAAGTTACTGAATGCTTCAGACTTTGGAGTTCCACAACTTCGACCAAGAGTTGTTATTGTGGGAATAAGAAGGGAAGAAAATAGAATTTTACGTATCCACAAGGAGATTCTCAAATAGCTCCAACAGTTGGAAATACCTTATATGATTTAATGGCAGAAAATAAATGGAAAGGTGCAAAAAGTGGGCTCAAAATGCAAATAAAATTGCACCAACGTTGGTTGGTGGCTCAAAGAAACATGGAGGACCGGATTTAGGACCGGTAAGAGCCAAAATGCATGGGGCTGAATTAGGGGTAGATGGTCGTGGTGTGGCTAATATGGCTCTTAACCGGACTTTGAGGAATGCCACGATTAACAAGCAGAATGTTGGCAAGAATCCAGGATTCCCTGATACATGGACGTTTGGCAAAAAGAAAACAGCTGCGTGTCGTATGATTGGAAATGCGTTTCCTCCGCCAGTGGCAAAAAGCTGTAGGAGAGAAGATAAAGGAGTGTTTAGAAGATGAATGCATTGATTGCGAAAGAGCGGTATCACTTTCACGAAAGATTGTTTGAGACTAATACATTAACATTGACTAAGGCTGGGGTGGCTTCGAATGCCGATACAAGTAGCCGGGGATCAAAAAGCAATAGCAAAAAAGAGTTGTAGACATTTTTGGTTGAAGAACAGCAACATAAAATTAATATGGTGGAAAAAATCTCAGGGCAAACGCTTGGAAAGCAATTTGAGATGCTTACAATGGAGTTTTTGCAGGCTACATTTCCAAATTACAAAATTTATATCCGGGAAAATGGTCAATATTGCAATTAGGCAATAATAATAAACTTAAGACAAGTGATTTTGAACAATATGAGCATTTAGCATATTTAAGTGCATTGACAGCAGAAAATGCACAATTAGCAGCTGCATTGGGAAATGATTATCTTGTAGCACCAGATGTGGTTGTATATCGTGAACTTTTTTGAAGATGATGAAATAAATCAAAATCAATGTATTGTAGATAACGATGTGAGCAAAATGGCAGATATAAGAAAAGTCAATGGTGGAAAACCTTTGCTGCATGCCAGTGTATCAGCTAAATATACTATGAGAAGTGATAGAGCACAAAACAGTCGTACAGAGGCATTAAATCTGATTCGTAATAGAAAAGGACATCTGCCACATATAGTAGTTGTTACTGCTGAACCGATGCCAAATCGTTTAGCGTCTTTGGCTCTTGGAACGGGTGATATTGATTGTGTATATCATTTTGCACTATACGAGCTGCTCAGAGCAGTAAAGAGGTTGGCTCGGAAGATGCAATTGAATTATTAGATACACTTGTAAGTGGAAAAAGATTGAAAGATATTTCGGATTTGCCCTTGGACCTAGCAGTGTAAAAGAAAGTAGGAAAACATGCGTCGTATTATATTGAATAGAAAATATATAGTAAAACTTGCTACACGTTGGACAACGGGGATTTTTGCTTTCCTTGGATTAATAGGAACATTTGCTTCATTAAGTGATTTGTTAGATTCTTCTTTATCTATACAGTGTCGAATTGGAATTAGTATTGGGATTTTAGCCGGGATATGGGTGATTTCTTTTTTGTTATGTGCAGTATATACATATAGAAGGCGGCGGATTGAAGTTGCTGAGTTAAATAATGGACATCATATTTATGTTCAATATGGAGACGTTTTTTCGGAAGCCGAAGTGTTAGAGCCACAAAAAAGGCGAAATATAGTTATACCAGTAAATAGATGTTTTGATACACTTGTAGATAATGATTTGGTATCAGCAGTACACTGCATGGCATAGCAATGAATAGGCTGTACCGTGAAAAATGGGTTTGATCCAAATACGCTTGAAGATGCCATAAAAAATAATTTGAATCTTCAAGAAGTGTCATATGATAAGCTTTTCGATTAATGATAAAAGGAAAGGAAATTTAAGGAGATTTTCAGCAGGTACTGTTGCCGAAATTAAAATCTCCGAACAATGTACATACTTTTTAGGGCTAAGTAAGTTTGATAAGAATTTAAAAAGCGTCTACATCAGAAGAAGAATATGTTTTGGCAATGATGAGACTTTTAGAATTTTGTAATGAACGTTCACAACAGTTTCCCAGTAGTAATGCCATTAATAGGTGCGGGTTTGTCTCGGACGAAAAAAGTGAAAAAGATATTTTGAATTATATTATTGGCTTAGTAAAAATGAATAGAGAATCTGATAAATTATGATTTGCATATTATTGTCAGAGATAATGGAAAAGAAAGTATTGCGATTACAGACTTATAAGGAAGGAGAACACATATGTATTACAGAACAAGAACATATATTGCAGCCGATTGGTCAGGGGATTATGATGCAGTAGAACAATTACATAAATGGAATAGTAGTAAATATTGAGTTTATCTTTTACAGACGCTCATGATTTGATGCAAGCGCGTGATAATAGTTTGAATTGTAGTATTAAAGCTTCACTAAGTAAAAGAATGGATGCATCAAGAACATTTATCTTGATTGTTGGCAATAATACGAAATCGGTACGAAGTGGAAGCTGTCAGTATTGTGGAAGCTATAAAAGTTATGCATATACTTGCTCTCGTGGTCACAGTTTAGATTATCGAAGCTATGTTGAATATGAGTGTGAAAAAGCAATCAGAGATGGATTGGAAATCATTGTGCTATATCATGCGGCGACAGTGAACAAGTCGAAATGTCCAGATGTCATTAAAAATGTTGGAACCCATGTAGCTATGTGTTATTATGAAAATGGTCAGTATTATTGGGATTATCAAGCTGTTAAAAATGCGATTGGATAGGGAGTTATTATGAAATTTTCGTATTATGATTTAGGTCATTTAAGTAAGGACAAGTAGTTGAAGTCTGTTTGTCTGCGGCTGCGAATGTTAGATTATTAGATTCTTCA
>VOFB01001761.1_pt1 | contig 34365 bp, 43 predicted proteins | sample 5384141 | NCBI WGS metagenome assembly VOFB01 (sample SAMN12384721, study PRJNA508395) | human gut metagenome | isolation source: healthy gut A | host: Homo sapiens | reverse complement strand
AAGCCGCTTTGAACAAAGCCATGAAACCCATCAAGGCAAGCTGAACCTCGGACGCACGCTGGCCGTGGTTTCGGGACTGCTCAGCGTAGCCCCTATGCGGCGCTGGTCAGTATCGGCGACGTGTTGCTCAAGGCATGGCAGCAACATACGCAACCAGACGCCAATCTTGTGGGATGTACGTGCTTGTTCTGGTCGGCGCGTTCATGCTGCGCGGCCTCGTCTATTTCATCGCGTTGACAGTGACGCATTTCGCCGACTGCGTTGGGCGCCAGCATTCGCAAATCCATGGCCGAAGCGCTCGGCAAGGCCCCGCTTTCCACGTTCAACGCGTCGACGTCCGGCACGATCCGCAAATCGGTGCATGACGATGTGGAAACATTGCATTCGCTGGTCGCGCATTGGCCGGTCGAAGGCACCGCAGCGGTGGCCGCGCCGATCGCGCTGTTCGCCTACATTGTGGTGTTGGATTGGCGTCTGGCGCTGCTTGCCTTGCCACACTGCCCATTTATTTCGGCATTCAGATGTTCAGCGTCGCCGGCATGGATGAGAAAACCGCGCTGATGGATACGAAGATCGGCATTGTTTCCAGCACCGTGGTGGAATTCGCCAGCGGTATCGCCGTGGTGAAGGCCTTCGGGCGCAACGGCAAGCCGCTACGCCAATATGAACGTGCCGCCGACGACTTCCTCAAGTTCTACAACGACTGGTGCGGTCCGCTGGTGCGCTGGTGTTCCATTTCGGAGGCCTTCATCGCACCTTCCGTGATCACCGTCATCAATCTCACCGAGGCATGCTGCTTGTACAGGCCGGATACGTGTCGGCACCGCAGGTGTTGGCGGCGACTTTGACCGCCATGATGCTTCCCAGCACCATCACCACCATCGGCAACATGCAGTGGAGCTACCAGCTGGCCGGCTCGGCGGCGTTGCGCATCGAACAGAATCTGCAGGTCACGCCGCTGCCCGAAGCGAAGCATCCCAAGCATCCGAACGGATACGATGTGCGCATCGACCATGTCGACTACTCGTATGGCGCAACCCAAGCGCTGAATGATGTCAGCCTGACCATTGCGGAAGGCACCATGACCGCGTTGATCGGACCGTCCGGCTCGGGCAAATCCACGCTGGCCACGCTGATCGCCCGATTCGACGATCCAGCCAAGGGATCCATCAGCATCGGAGGCGTCGACGTGCGCGATATCGCAGCCGAAGAACTGTATCGCACAGTCAGCTTCGTCTTGCAGGATCCGCAACTGATCCGAGCTTCCATCCGAGACAATATCGCACTCGGCAGGCCCGATGCCACGCTGGAACAGATACGAGAAGCGGCGAAAGCGGCTTGCATCGACAGTGAGATCATAGCGTTCGACCATGGCTACGACACGGTGATCAATGGCACGACCGCGCTTTCCGGCGGCCAAGAGCAGCGCATCGCCATCGCCCGTGCGCTGCTGAAGGACGCGCCTATCCTCATTCTCGACGAGGCCACGGCAAGCGTCGATCCGGAATCGGAAGCGCAGATCCAGCAGGCGTTGAACACGCTGGTGGCGGGACGTACGGTGATCGTCATCGCGCACAAGCCTTCCGCCGTGGCCGGTGCCGACCAGATGGTGGTGATGGATCATGGCAGGATCAGCGCATGCGGCACGCATAGCGAACTTGCCAACGAAGCCCATGTAAAGGCGTTGGACGATATCGCATTGCGTAATCGCATTACCGCGCAATCCGCAACGCAATCCAATGCAACCGCCAACGCAACTGCCACGCAATCCGCCGACACAAAGGCACAGGAGGTCTCCCACCATGCGTAATACCAGTACTCTGCATTGCTTGAGGGAAGCGCTTGCCGACCATGTGCACGGTTTCGACAAGGCGTTGGCTCTGGCGGCCGCATCCGGCATTGTCACCGGTCTCGCGTTCGCCGCGGTCATTCCCACCGCGCAAACGCTTGGCGGTGCCGAAACCGTGCTTGAATTGGGATTCTGGCAGTGGATCGCAGTGCTCGCGGTGCTTGCCGTGCTCGCCGGCGTCATCGACTATTTCAAATCCGCCATCGCATACAATTCGGCGCTTGATTTCATGGATATCGCCCTGCATGGCATTGGAGACAAGATCACCTCACTGCCGTTGGGATGGTTCGGCAAAGGCACCGCCGGCCGTCTTTCCCGTTTCGTCACGCACGATCTGATGTCCATCGGCCAGTCGTTCGCCCATCTGATCGCACCGATTGTGGTCGGTATTTCCAGCATCGCCACCTTGTGCATCACCATGGTGCTGTGGGATTGGCGCATTGGTTTGACCTTGATTGTTCCGTTGCCGTTGCTGTGGGCTGCCGGCAAGTGGTCGACGATGCTGTTGCATCGCGGCGCGGACGCCATGTTGGATTTGGATTTCGAAGCTTCCAGCCGTCTTGTGGAATTCGCCGTATGCCAAGGCGCGTTGCGTTCATGCGGGGCAAGCCACCCGTACCAGCCGTTGGATGATGCGCTGGATGCACGTACCGCCGGCCAACGCGGTCTCTGCGCTATTCGGTGGCGGCGAATCTGATCAGCAATATGGCGGGGCAACTGCTGCCGGTCGCGATGATTGTGGTTTGCACCGCATTGACGTTGCAGGGATCGCTGTCCCCGCTCACCGGCATCGCCTGCATGGGTGTTTCTCTGCGGTTCTCCACCACAGTCGTCGACATGTTCTCCATGCTGCTTGGCGTTGAGGAATCACGCAAGGCGTTGGATTACTATCTGTCGGTCATGCGCGAGCAGCCGCTTCCGGAACCGGCCGAATCCCGTCCCGCGACTCAGCCGGGCGCGGTCGAGCTTGACCATGTTCGTTTCGGTTACCATGATTCGGCCACCGTGTTGGATGACATATCTTGGAAGGCCGAACCGGGTTCCATGATTGCCGTCGTCGGACCGTCCGGATCCGGTAAAACCACCATGGCGAAGCTCATCGCCCGCTTCTACGATACGAATGCCGGCACTGTGCGCGTCGGAGGCCTTGATGTGCGCGACCAGCGCGCGTCGGACGTGCTTTCCCAGCTTTCCATGGTGTTCCAAGACGTATACCTGTTCCATGGAACGCTTGCCGACAACATTCGTCTGGGGCGCTTGGACGCTTCCGACGACGATGTCATGCGCGCCGCGCAGTTGGCCGGCGTCAGCGAAATCGCCGACCGTCTGCCTGATGGCTGGAACACGAATGTCGGCGAAGGCGGCAGATCCCTGTCCGGAGGCGAGCGCCAGCGTGTCTCCATCGCGCGTGCCCTGCTCAAGCAGGCTCCGATTGTGCTGTTCGATGAGGCCACCAGCGCATTGGATGTGGAGAACGAGGCTCACATCAACGATTGCATGGCTCAGATTCGCGCCACATCCACGGTGATCGTCATCGCGCACAAGCTGGAAACGATACGCAATGCCGATCTGATCGTCGTAATGGGTAATGACGGTCATATCACGCAACGCGGCACCCATAACGAGCTGATTGCGCAGGATGGCATGTATCGCGAGTTCTACAAGGCGCGCTGCCAAGCTGAAAGCTGGTCGTTGTAGGTTTCGCATCACATGTCTGTTTCACGCTGCCGACACTCATCACACCGAGTGTCGGCAGTTCTTTTTGGGGACAACGTTTTCATCGCGCATTGTCAAACCTGTTTCCGTCTGCAGTTTGGGAGATGATGGGAACACCAAAGAAGGGGTTTTCCATGATTGACAAAGAAGTCGACGTACATGCCGATGGCTACGCGAATGCAGGTTCTGACGATCATATTTGCGAACATGTTTCGTTTGACGCGCAACGATTTTTGCGTGGTCTTGATGCGATTTTCGATGCGCATAAGGCTCCTGAACAGGCTGAACCGTATCTGCAGAAGGCGCGGACCGAAGCCGAACACAGTCATAATGACGCCGGTTTGCTGACGGTGTTGAACGAAACGATGGGGTTTTACCGTTCGCAAGGTCGCCATACCGACAATCTGCCGATTATCCGCGAATCGTTAAGCATTGCGGATCATTTGCATCTTCAGGAAATCGACCCGCAGGCGTGGGCTACGACGCTGATCAACGCGGCCACGGGCATGCGAGCCGCAGGCCAGTACGAGGAGGCCGAACAGCTGTACCGTCAGGCGCTTGACGCGGCCACGTCCGCCTTCTCCCCCACCGACCGACGCCTGGCCGCGCTGCATAACAATATGTCCATGTTGTACAGCGAAACCGGTCGTCTCAATCAGGCGAAGCGCGAGCTGGAACAGGCGCTGGACCTGTTGGAGCAATCTTCCCCCGATGCGAGCGCTGACATCGACGTTGCCTCCACGCACACCAATCTTGCATTGCTGCTCCTGCAGATGGACCGGTATTGGGCGAGCGATGCCATACAGCACGCCCAGAAAGCGTTGACAATCTACCGTACCGGGCATTTGGAACATAGTGCGCATTATGCTTCGGCGCTGGCCGGCTATGCGCAGGCCTGCTATATGGCCGGCTGCCTGCAGGATGCGGTTTCCGGCTATGAGCATGCGTTGAGCGTGATTGAGGAATGCTACGGACGCAACACCGACTACTATCACACGACCGCAGCCAATCTTGAAGTGGCAAAACAGGCGTTGCATAAGCACATGCCATCATCTCATAAAACGCGGGAATCGCAAGAATATCAAGAATCGCAAGAATCCTTGGAATCTCAGCATTCACCGAAATCAATCGAATCTCAGAAATCAAGTGAACCGCACTATATGACGGAATCCGGCGCATCTTCGATTCCTGCGATTTCTCACCATATTTCGGGACTTGCTTTGTCTCGCGCATTCTGGAATGATCTCGGCAAACCGTTGCTTGCCGGCGCATATTCGGCATATCAGGGTCGGATTGCCGCAGGTTTGGTTGGTTATGGTTCGGAATGTTTCGGTTTCGACGATGAGTTGTCGCGCGATCATGATTTCGCGCCGCGTTTCTGCCTGTGGCTTACCGATGAGGATTATGATGCGATTGGCGAGCAATTGCAGGCTGATTACGATGCGTTGAGTCGCGATTTCACTGTTGCCGAGCAGGGCAAGCCGCATTTTGCAGGGCATGGTTCGGCCGATTCCGACGCTCTTGGCACATCACAGTCGCCGCTTACGCCGCGTGCGCAAGGCGAATTCCGCCGCGATGGCGTGTTTCGTATCGGTGATTTCTTCGAGCGGATCACGCTGTTTCGTGAAGCTCCGGCACAGAACGCCTATGCGGCTTGGTTGAGTTTGGATGAGGCGACGCTTGCCACTGCCACAAACGGTCAGGTCTTCGCCGACCCGTTGGGGGGTGTTTTCCAAGACTCGGCAGGGGTTCAAGTTCATGCCGGAAGATGTTCGACTTTCCTTGATTTCTCGCCGTTTGGGCATGATGGCTCAGGCGGGGCAATACAATCTGCCGCGCATGCTGCAACGTGGCGATGGTGCTGCTGCGATGTTGAGCATTCATGAGTTCGTGAACGCCACGGCCTCGTTGGTGTTTCTGATCAATGAGCCGGTGAGCGTTGGATATCTGCCGTATTACAAATGGCAGTTTGCTGCCATGCGCAAGCTGAGCCGCCGTATGGCAACAAGGCTTGCCGGCGTGTGCGAACAGTTGGAAGACATATTGCGATTGGGCTCCGCCGCATGTTTTGGTGGTGCCGGCTTCGGTGAGGGCGGCAAGGGCGCGAAGCCTGCGGCGGATCACATTATCGCCACCATTGAGCGCATCTGCAGTGATGTTGTGGATGAATTGTTGCGGGAGGGATTGACTGACTCTCACGAAACGTTTGTGGAATGGCAGCGTCCGTATATTGAGGACCATATCAAGTCCGATGCAAGTTGTCTGCACAGCCTGTGATTGCAATAACTTCACTGCAGGCATCGCACATTCAGATCAGCAATAAGACGAAATCAAAAATCGAAATTAAGAATCGAAATCATATGAATAGCAGCGTAAGTTCAGATGTAATAGACGGTCACGATACAGCAAATCTTGTTGAATCCATTATCAAACTGGAGTGGAATCAGTTTCAGCAAACCAATAATGAGGGCGGCCGCGCGGCTTGCCAAGGCAATTGGCCGATGTTCCATCAGATGCGTGCCAGTCAGTTCATGACGTGGCCGGAGGAATTGCTGCGCAGTTACCGGTCGGACTTGCAGGAAGCCGACCGTGTTGGACGTAATTTGGTGACGGAAAAGTATGGTCGCATGATGCAATCCACATATCCACAGGAGTATTGTGCAAACATTGCGCCGTATATTCCCCGGATTTCCGCGAATCGCAACGTCTTGCAGGAAGGCATCATAACAGTTCAGGTGTCGTGGGCGCGTGATTTTCGTGAGCGTTTTCCTCATCTCGGCGAGGCGATGCGTGTGCTGACCACTGTCGAAGATACGCCAGAGACCACGTCGTTCGAAACGTATCTGCGCGGCGAATTGGGCACCTATTCCGACCGTACCGTGGCGTTGTACCACGATTTTGTGGAGCGTTTGCGGCATGAGCGGCGCAATCTCACCGAAGAGACGATTCGCAATACGGTTCGTTTGGCTGGATTTGAGGATTTGGCACAGGCTGAGGCCGCACAGTAAACACAGTGAAAACACACCGTGACAATTACTGAAAACTGCAGCAAGCCCCGTACATCACCATAAAAATGACCACCATGGTACGACCAAAATCCAACGTCAAGATGGAAAAGCAAGTGTTGGATTTGGTCATGCCATGGTGGTCACGTATTTGTTTGCGATGTCAGCCTCGATTTCGTTGGTGCGGCTGATATCAGGGGCTATTCAGCTGATTCTCACGATCGTTCCGAAACCGGTGACTTATCCGAATCAGTCGAAAAGGCCGTGGCATCCGAGCTATGGGGAGCGTCGAATGGATCGTCGCTGTCCGCATCGCCTCCATTCTTGGATCGGTTTGAACGCACCGCGCTGACTATCGCCCAGATCACGGCGACGGCGATAAGCAGCACGCCGATGCCTCCGAGCAGGAATACGAAGAACTGTTTCGGGATCGCTGGCCCACCACCAGAGATTCATTGGCACATGCATGCCGCAAAGCAGCGTCACCACCCCCATGAAGCACGTGAACACGCCGAGCGCGATGGTCGAACCGCTTCTTCCGGAAGGTCTGATGATGTCGTCTCCAGTCTGCCGATTCTTGCGCCCATCATTCGCACCGGCTACCGAAGCGGTATAGGTCGGAACGCCTTGCGCTGGAGCGGATTCCACGCGCGGCTTATCATCCTGCGTTGCACGCCCACTGCGCTGCGACTGGTCATACGTGGACTGCGCATCCACGGTATGCAACGTTTCGGTAGGCATATCTCCGGCATCAGCCATGACCGGCATTTCTGGGTCTTGTCGTCGCTCATGGTCACTCCTTTTCCCGCTTTGCCCAATGTGTTGTCGGACGCATACTGCACCGCGACGCTGCCGCCGACCGTTGCCATAGTATTGATCCGCAGTCCGGTTGGCATGACCGGAGCCTTGCCATCATCGGTGAAGCACGGCCAATATTGATGATTGTCGTAGATTTCACGGTAGGCCTTATCCACATTCCCGTCTTTGAAGGGGAATCGGTCCTAGTGGAATCGGCGCCGGTATCCATGCCATCTTCCGAATCGGTCTCATCATCGAAATCCTCGATGCCGGATTCGTCTCTGTACGAGCCGCAACTCCGATCGTAAGTTCCCAGCGCACGCTTTTTTCACTACCGATTTCGTGGAATCGTTGCCCATAAGCGAGACATAGATATTGCCGGAATCCAACGTGAGCCCGTCCGAACTACCGACGAAATCGGTGATGTTGTAGAAATTACCGTCAGACCCGAACGCCCACCAGCAGCCGTTCGGCAAGGTCACCACGACCTGTGCGCTTGAGGCCACCACATTCAACGTTCCTGTAGGGCAGGAAGTCGTGCCCTGCGTGCCATCCTGAAGATCCACTTTGTGCGGACCGTTGTTTTTCGCGTAATCGCTTAAGTCGATATGCAGCACGTCGGTGGCGTAATCATTGCCTTGCGCGACGATGCCCTGCTCGTATTCGCTCATTTCACTGGCGGTGGAACCCATGGTGGTCATCCCCGACACATTGACCCTCTTGTAGGATGAGGGAATGCCCGTGTTAATCCGATAGCTGAGCAGCGAATAACCCGCCAAAGCCATCACCATGACCAACGACATGAATATGGATATCCATGTCAGAGGATGCAATCCTCCCGTTCTTCTGCCCGCGAATCCGAGCGCGACAATAACGATTCCCGTCACCAGGCGAGATGCCGCCGACGCATGCCGCGCATGCCTGCAACGTGTATTCGGTGGCCTGCTGCCCGCCTTGAACGCCGTACGTCATAACGCACCATACGCATAACGCGCATGCGATCATCGCAAGACCGGACATCACCAACACCAGCAGCGGACCGGCAGGCTTGCGACGTCCATATCTTGGCGACGTAGGCGCCTGCGCTACCGGGGCCGCCGGAGCAGTGAACGTTGGAGGAACATTGGCCGTGGCAAAAGCGGCCGGACCGTTGACCGGCTGTTGGTAGGCATGATATGGAGGCTGCTGAGGCTGAAGGCGTTGGGGCTGATGCGATTGCGATTCCGGTGACGAAGCCGTATTGACCGCCCCGTTATATGCGCCGCTCGCCTGCATCGGCTGAGTATAAGGATTCGATTGCGCTGGAGACGGCGATGCAGGAGGCACCGGCTGTCCGTACGAAGGCCTTCCATATTGAGGTTGACCATATTGAGGTTGACCATACGGGAGCCTGACCATACGGGGGCTGCTGCCACTGATTTGGAGGAACATTCGGCGCATAAATCTGCCTATTGAGCAGAAGCCACAGCACCAACGCGGCCAATGCGAAAGCAAACCATCCTGCCCCCGGCAAACAGATGGCAACAAGGCAGCACAACAGCGCGCCAATGCAATTCCAATCCCACTTGCCGTTAATCAAATCCTCAGCAAGAATCTGATTGTCGCGCTCATCCGGCAGCACAAACCACGCCAGGCCATAGAACGCGGCACCCGCGCCGAAAAACAGTGTGGCAACCACCATAAGCGCACGAACCAACGTGGTATTCCAACCAAGACGACGTGCTATGCCATCGCACACGCCGCCAATCCAACGGTCATGTCCACGCTTGACCTGGCTGGAACGAATCCACGCGAAGAAACGGCCGCCGCGGGAAGGTTGCGGCGAACCGTACGCAGGCTGCCGATGATACGGCTGTCCAGCAGAAGGCTGCGGCCCTGCGTTGCCGCGATCGCCCAGCGGACCATTGTTTGCATTGCTCATGGTTCCATTACAGCAACTCGCGCATGCCACATGTATCGGGGAACACCCTGAATCTGCCCTGAACACTATATGAATGCCCTGAAACGGCGTCCCTCACAGGGCACAATAGAAGTATGAAATCCTTAGGAAAACCGTGGTATACGCAAAGCCAATACGACCAAGGCTGAGCGCCGTATATATGCGCTACTGCTGCGATCAAGCCCTGCATGAGGGACGTCCGCTGCCGACGCAGCCGGCCAAACTGCCGTTGATGCGTCCTCCATACGGACGCATGGGAGCCGGCGTATGCAAGGCGATCAGCATGCATTTGGGCATTGCCGTGCTATGGGTGCGCCTGTTTTTCCTCGCCACCACATGTCTGTTCGGTTCAGGGCTCATCGCTTACATTTTTCCTGGGATGGCACTTCCCGTGGGAGACCCCATACAGCAGACGTACATTATTGCCGGCAAACGTTCTCCATGGCAGGCACCGCTTTCCAGAGGCAACATGCCGTACGGAACATATCCTGTTTCCCCTGGAATATCAATCTTTTACAGCTCCGCAAGATGGTCAGCACACGCAACCACCATCTTTTTGAAGATACGACTGCGCAACGACGGAACGCATGGCGATACGCAATCTTCCAGCGAAAGTCTTGAGCAGACACTGAAGAAAGCACCAAAACCCGCTTTGCTTGCATTAGCTGGTCTGATGCTGCTTTCCATCTGTTTCGTCATGTTCGCAGGCGGTGTTGAACGCACTCTGATTGTGCCCCTGCTGCTTGGTCTGGTCGGCATCGGCGTCTCTTGGTTGCGTTTCAATGCCGAAGAAGGTCAGTTATGGACGATGCTTGGCGGTATTGCGATTATTTTCGCCGCATACGCTTTTGTATGTCAGTTCCTGCATACATTTTGACGCGTTTTCCATGATTCGCATACTGTGCGCCGGTTTGGCACTGCTGATTGGCGTATTGCTTGCGATTGTGCCATGGATTATGGCGCTGATTCGCGATTTAGGTACGGAACGCGCATCGAAGGAACGCGAAGAGGAACGTGCCGACATGACCGCCCATCTGCATGATGGCGTGCTGCAAACGTTGGCGCTGATTCAGTTGCATGCCGACGATCAGCAGACGGTGTTTTTTTCGCTGGCGCGTTCGCAGGAACGCGAATTGCGTGAATGGCTGTATCAGGAACGCACCACGTCTGACCGTTCCGTCAACGCCGGCTTGAAAAGAAATCGCGGCGCAAGTGGAGGATACGAATGGCAAGCCGATCGAAGTGGTGACGGTAGGCGACGCACAGCCGAGCGCGCAGACCGACGCGCTGCTCGACGCCACGCAACAGGCGCTTATCAATGCGGTAGCGCATGGAGGAGAGCCGATTTCCGTCTACTGCGAGGCAAGCAGCAAACTGGTGGAAGTGTTCGTGCGCGACCATGGCAACGGATTTGACGTGAATGCCATCCCCGCGAATCGCCTTGGCATTCGTGAATCGATTATCGGACGAACAAGCGTCGTGGCGGTACAGTGGAGATAGTATCGAGACCGCAATGGGGCACGGAGGTACGCATGCATATGCCAATCGCAGACATGCCCGCATCCGCAGCCGCCGACACGAATGCGCAGCAATCGCACGAGCCGCAAAGCAACTCACAACAAACCGATTTTCCCAATCACCATAACCGTCAATTCAGCAATCAACCTACCAACCATTTCGAGGAGCAGCAATGAACGAGCAGGAACAGCAGATCCGCATCGCCATCGTTGACGATCATGAAATGTTCCGTGCGGGCGTTATCGCAACGCTGCAGCCGCATTTCGACATCGTCGGGCAAGCGGCCGATGTCGAGGGATCGGTGGCGATGATCGCGCAGACGAAGCCGGATGTGGTGCTGCTTGATGTGCATGTTCCCGGTGGCGAGGGTGGCGGCGGAGCTGAAATTCTCGTGAAATCGCGCGCATACCCCTACAATACCGTGTTTCTGGCGCTGTCGGTGTCTGATTCGCCGCAGGATGTCGGTTCGGTGATTCGTGCCGGAGCGCAAGGCTATGTGACAAAGACGATTTCCGGCGATGATTTGATTTCTTCCATCAAGCAAGTGCATGAGGGCTATGCCGTGTTTTCGCCGAAATTGGCGGGATTCGTGCTGTCCGCTTTCCAAAATGGCTCACCGGCTGGCATGGGCGGCTCTGCAAGCGGACCGATCCACGATGACGAGCTGGACCGCTTGTCGAACCGTGAGCAGGAAGTCATGCGCTTGATCGCGCGCGGCTACACGTACAAGGAAGTGGCTGCGGAACTGTTTATTTCCATCAAAACCGTGGAAACGCACGTCAGCTCCGTACTACGCAAACTGCAGCTGTCAAACCGCACCGAACTCACCCGCTGGGCCGCCGACCGCCGCATCGTATAACCGAAGAATCTTCCGGCTTATTTCGTCATATTCTGCGTAGACGTTGCGGACAGGCGTACATAGCCGGAATGATGCATGGTGAATCGCATGCGATCAGCGATATACACGTCAGTGGCACGCTCGAACGGGCATCCATCCGACTCATAGGCGATCCGGTGAATGCGCATCAGCGGAGTTCCCGCCTCGATCTGCAGCAGCTCGTTCTCCTGCTCGTCGCCGACCACCGATTCCAATGTTTCGTCGACATTGCACGGATACACGCCATAATCACGTTCGAACATGGTGTAGAACGGGGTCGTCAAATCGCGTGTAAGGAACAGAGGAAACAGATATGCCGGCAAATGCGACCGTTCCAACGAAAGCGGCCGATTTTCGATATACCGCAATCGCGTAATGTCGTAGATCATCGGATGCTCGCCCGGCAATCGCAGCAAACGCACGTCGGAAACGGAAGCCGGGGGCAATCACCGCCTGCAATACTTTTCGACGAAACGCGCATGCCTTGTCTTCGCGCGATCGTCGGCAATGATTCCACCGTGTTGATATTGCGTTCCAAACGTCCGTCCGATATGACGATGCCTCCGGCACGCCCGATTTTGCGGATGATTTCATGATCGGATTCCAACACGGTCAACGCATTGCGCAAATCGGAACGGCTGACGCCAAGACTGTCGGCGAGCGCCCGTTCCGATCCGAGTTTCTCTCCGGGAAGAAGCTCCTGTTCACGAATGCGAGCGCGGATACGGTAGACCAGTTCGCTCGTAGCGCTTCGCGTGCGCCTGATGCCGGTATGATCTTCCATATCCGCGCCCTTTCTTTATGGTTATCTGTCGTTTTACAGCTTCAATGTTTCCAGAGTCTTCATGAATCCATCCATGAACCAATCCACATCGGATTCGCTGAACACCAGCGGCGGGCGCAGCTTGAGGATATTGCCGTAACGGCCGCATACGGAGGTGAGGATGTGGTTGTCACGCAGGGTTTCGAGGATATCGAGCGCTGCCTGCTGGTCGGGATCCTTGGTGCCCGGCTTGACGATTTCGCAGCCGATGTACAGGCCCGCGCCACGCACGTCGCCGATGCAGGGGTGTGCCGGCATAAGCGACGCGACGGCATCCTTGAATATTGCGCCGACCTTCTTGGCGTTGCTCATGGTGTCTTCGTCACGCATCACGTCAAGCACCGCCTGGGACGCGGCCATGCATACCGGGTTGCCGCCGAAAGTGTTGAAGTAAGGAATGGAGCCTGCGAACGGTTCAAGTACTTCGTGGCGGGCGGCCATCATCGACGTGGGCAGACCGTTGGCCATGGGCTTGCCGGATGTGACCAGATCGGGAACAATGCCTTGGCGTCCGAATCCCCAGAATGCGTCGCCGGTGCGAGTGAAGCCCGGCTGCACTTCGTCGGCGATCCATACGCCACCCAGTTCATGAACGGCGTCGATCACCGGCTTCAGATAGCCGACCGGATCGGGGTACACGCCGTCGGAGGAGAAGATGGAGTCGGCAAGCAATGCCGCAAACTTGATGCCATGACGTTCCATATCGGCAACGGCCTTGCGCACTTCGCCAGCCATCCAGTTGCCGAATTCCTCGGCGGCGCATTCCGCGGCAGGCTTGCCGTCAATGACCAAGCGGTAAGTGTCCGGCGTGGGAATCATGCGCATGGTCAAGCCAAGCGTTTGCGCGGTGCCGAGCGCTGGGGAAAGCTTGGAGGTGAGTGCCGAATTGCCATGGTAGGCCTCGCTGGTCACGATCACGCCTTCGCCGCCAGTGTAGGTCTGTGCTACGCGAATGGCCAGATCGTTGGCTTCGGAACCAGTGCACTGGAACATGATGCGGTCAAGTTCGTCAGGCATGGTGGAGAGGATATCTTCCGCATAATGCAGGATGTTCTCGTGCAGGTAACGGGTGTGGGTGTTGAGCATCGAAGCCTGCTGGATAAGTGCATCCACCACGCGCGGGTGACAGTGGCCGACGGATGCGACATTGTTGTACACGTCCAAGTATTCCTCGCCGTCGGCATCCCAAAGATGCGAGCCACGGCCCTTCACCAGATGCACTGGATTGCGGTAGAACAAACGGTAGGCCGGACCAAGCACGTCACGCTCTTCGGTTAGTTTGCGTGTTTCTGGGTCGAGCGCGGCCGCCATTTCCGGACGGAAGCTATTGGTGTCCATGATGGTTGATCGAGTTGCCATGATTCCTTCTTTCGTTGGCTTCCTGTGGCGTTACCCACACGGTAACGCAGTAATGTTGAGTGGCTGATACAGCGCAGAAACAAACCATTTCCGCTGTTTTCCACCTATTTGGTTGACCTTTTTACATATTTCCGATGATTGAAAAGGCCGCATCCCAGATGAACACGGCCTTTGGCAATATCGTTTTATTTCAAGAAAACGAAACGATAATCGCAGAAAATCAGTCAGTCTTCAGTCTTATATGCGACCTTTCCGCCGGAAGCGGCGAACTCTTCTTCCGGAGAAAGCACCAGGTGCTTACGTCCGTAAACCGCGAAGAAGATGGTCGCGAGAACGTAGATGACCACCATGGCGTAGACGGCCAGTCGATAATCCGGGTTCAGCAGCACGGCAACGAAAATGCAGAATGCAAGCAAACCTGCGATTACCGCGCCCGGCACGCCGAACGGGCTGGTGAACGGACGCTTGATATCAGGCATCTTCTTCCTGAGGGGATCACACAGGAAACCATCTGCAGCAGATATGCCAGCACCGCACCCCACACAGCGATGTTCAACACCACCGAACCGGCGCCATCACCGCCGTACGCGATGATGAACAGGGCTGCGAAACCGATGATCGCGCCGACGACCAGACCCCAATACGGCGTTTTCTTCTTACCGGTCAGCGACAGGAACGCCGGATAATAGCCTGCGCGGGACAGCGAATACAGGTTGCGTCCATAAGCGAACATGATGCCCTGATGGAAGCGAGCAGACCGATCAACGCGAAGGCGGACAGCACCGCGGCGAGATTGCCCGGCAGAATCGCACGATAGCCATCCAGCAACGGCTCATCGGAACCAGCGAGCGCCTCGGATCCGACCACGGCCGGGTTGAGGAACACGATGATCAGCGCGGACAGACCCAGCGTGAAGATGCACAGGCGGGAGGACTTCGGAATGTTCTTTTCCGGCTCACGCACTTCCTCTGCAGCCAGAGGCAGCTGCTCAATACCAAGGAACAGCCACATGGCGAACGGCATGGCGTAGAAGATGGCGCCTGGTCCGAACGGCAGGAATGCGGAGTTGCCGTCCGTCGGCGTGATATTGAGCAGCGTGGAGAAATCGGCCTTACCAGTGGCGAAAGCGCCGATACCGAACAGTGCGACGATGGCGAGCGCGGCGATCGACACGACTTCGGCGAAACGGAACGACGTTTCGGCGCCCAGCCAATTGACCACTACGAAAATCGCATACAAGGCAAGCCACCAAACCCAAGCCAAGCCATGATCGTCAAGCGAATATCCGGTCAGGTTCGACAGGATCGCATCAGCGTATGCCGACGAGAAGTAGACGATGGTGGCTGCGGTCATCACATACTCGATGGTTTCCGCAAGGCCGGTGAAGAAGCCGCCCCACGGACCCATGGCGGCACGCGCGAAGGAATACGCGCCACCCGTGTGCGGCATGGCCGACGCCATTTCGCTGATGGAGTTGAGCATAAGCACGTACATGAGGTACACCACGATGGCGGCCACCAGCATGCCACCCCATCCGGCTTGGGCGATGCCTCCGTTCCAGCCGGAGAAGTCGCCGGAGATCACCGCGGAAATGCCGATGGCCCATAGACCGAACGCTCCCGCGGTTCGCTTAAGCTGTCGTTTTGCGAAATAGTCCTTGTCGGTTTCAACGTAGGTCACGCCGCCTATCGATCGTCCCGAAACAGTTGACGCAGTCATTGTAATCGCCTTCCTCTCTTATTGTTCGGCGAGTTATGCCATTGATTCCTCGTTTGGTTGGTTGCGGTCAGATGTTGTTAAGTTATAAAAATTGAGATTTTCGTAATTGCGTATTTTTACGTGCTTACGATTGGATTTCTTGGATTTTCTGGTTTCTGCGTAATTACGCTTGTTTCATGCAACTTGCCTAATGCAGCAGCCAGAGCGGATCCTCAAGATAGTTTTTTTGCGCACATCACGCTGCCGGGAGCCTGCTGTGCAGCGAGACCGTCGGGCAGGGCATCCTCACGGTGGCTGGTGGTCCAGCCGAGCATCTGCATGCGTCGGATCATGGAAAGCGCGGACATGATACGCAGTTCCTCATCCGTGAACGAACCTGCGACGCGCTGGTATCCCTTGACCCACGCCTTGGCAAGATCGGGAGCATACGGTTCATGTTCGATGAAACTCAGCGATGAAGCGTAATCGTAGAGATACCAGCTGTATCCGGCATCGTCGAAATCGATGACGGTCAGTCTCCCATCATTGCCGCGAATCACGTTCGACGGGCGCAAGTCGGCATGGATAAGCCCCCAAGTTTCGTTGGTCCGCGGCACTTTCATCACCACGTCCATGGCCTTCCATAGCGCGGTGTCGCACAGCTGCTTCTCTTCGTCGGTGAGATTGGCGTTTTCCCAACGTCCCCAACGCGGTGCCGGACCAACCATGTTCGAAAGATCCCAATTGAAGCGGGTGAAACCGTACGGTTTGCTCCACGTGCGCGACTGCTCATGGAATTTCGCAGCCCATTCACCGATCGTCTCGTAATACGGTGCAGGATTCTCAAGATCTTCCAGCACGGTTCCTTCCACATATTTCGTGGAGATCACCGTCCAGCCGACACCGTTCAGATCAGTGATTTTCGTTACGAACGTGCCACGGATGGTGGGGAACCGGATTGATCAGGCTGATACCTTCGATATCATGCAACGCATTCAACCAGCTGATTTCCGACGCCACCGCCTCGGGACCTCCCACATAGCCCGGCTGCGAGACACGTACCACGCCTTGGGGCTCGCCGTCCAGCAACAGCAGGAACGTCGCGTTCTCGGATACGGTGATGAGGTTGAGTTGCGCCCGCTGGTGGTCGATGCCCCAAGCCGCGCAAACGCCTTGGAAAAGCCAGAATGGTGCGGGGCATCCTTTGGTGAGCCCACTGAAAGTGTCTAGACTGACCGCTTGCGTAGGATCGTCAAGCAAGCGAGTGATCTGCTGTGCCATGGTGGCCTCGATTCATACATGGGATTTTTCCTGTGAGAGACATGTCCGTCAGTAAAACCTCTTCACGAAACTGTCGATACCCACGATTGTGCCGGAATCGTCCGTTACAATCACCACCGCACTGTTACGCCGCAGTTACAAAAGCGCACCGCAAGATTAATGGCTCATTACCGATGCCAGCCGAGCATCATCCAAGTTTTGGCGCAATATGCACGACATACAAAAAAGCGGGGTTTGCTGAGCAGAACTCAACAAACCCCCGCAGAATCAAAGTCCTTACCTATCCTACGATGGAATCAGTATCAGTGACGGTGACCAGCGGCGTGAACAATGCCATGGTGCTCAATGCCATCTGATGGTTTTCTGGCGAACTGCCTGCACAAGCGTCAGCAGCAACGCGTATCGCTACACCATTGTCAGCCGCGGCGAGCACAGTGGTAAGCACACAGCAATCGGTGGCGACACCACATACCGTGATCTTTTTTAGCGCCTTTTTAATGGCTTCGCTCAGCACGCTTCCCCACTTGCCGAAAAGTGTCGCAACTGACCACGGCATGGCCTTGCGCCAATTCCGCGGTATCCGCGGTGAGATCGTACATCGGATCGTCGGGGAGCAACCAAAAACTGCGGCCAATCTTTGAAATAATCAACCCAAGCGTTTTGCGGTGGCTCAGGCGCAACATATCGCGTATAGACCACACGATCGCCGAACGCCTTAGCCAATCGTGCGAACGCTTCATCAGTAGTGTGATAGGAGCCGTCCGGGCAAGCCCATGCGGACCATTCACTTTCCGCAAAAACACGCTGCCTGTCGATAACTACCAGCCATTCATCTTCCGCAATCATGACTTTTCCTTTTCTTGTATTATCGCAATAAGCAACTCATGCTTCCGAAACCGGCAGATCAGCTTCCTGCTTGGCAATATCGCCACGCTGGAACATCAACGATCCCGCAAGACCAATAATCAGCGCAACAATCACACCAAGATTGGCGGCAGCCCAACTACCTTCTTTGCCACCGATAAGGAACAGCAGATACCCCTGCCAGTTCAGCCAGCTGGCGGCAGTGTTGACCACCAATCCCCAACCAAGCACGGTACCGACGACAAGAATGGCGAAAGACTTACCGTTCCACGCACCGTAACGCCCCTTCGGATCATACAAATCAGCGGTGCTGTAATCCTTCTTGCGAATGATCACATCGGCCACGAACATGCCGGCCCATACGGCCATCGGCACACCGAGCGTGGTCAGAAAGCCTTGAACGGGCCAATGAACGTGTCGGAGAAAAAGTCACGTAGACCACACCAAGCACAGTCAAAGCGGCGGTGAGCGCGGCAGCCACGGTACGCGGCAACTTCACACCGAACGACAGCAGCGCAAGCCCGTTGGAATAATTGTCCATAATGGAGCCGGACATCAAACCGAGCACGGCCACAATGGTGTACGGAATCAAGTACCAGGTCGGCAGAATGGAAGCCATGGCTCCAATCGGATCATTTCCAACGTTTTCCGCCATGTCGGCATTGGAAACCGCGAGCAGCAGACCGTAGAAAATCAGGAACACATTGGCAATGGACGCACCGAATGGGTCCAGAACACAATGCCGCCATTGGAGGAGTTGCGCGGCAGATAGCGCGAGTAATCGGCAGCGATATTCACCCAGCCCAAGCCAAAGCCGGTCATCACGAAGAAGCAGCAGCCGAGCATGGCCGGCAATGATCCCGCCGGAACCGAGTCAATGGCGGAAAAGTCAATATGTCCCCAGCCGAGGATAAAGAAACCGACGGTGATCACACCGGTCACGATGGTGATGACCTGCTGACAACGCATAATCAGGTCGTATCCGAAAATACCTGCGACCACCACAAGGCCGACCACCACAATGGTGGAGATGATCTTGGGCGCGACACCAGAGCCCCAACCGAGTTTTTCGATGGTGCTTGATAATGCCAACACAGCGGTGGTGGTCAGTGAAATCTCCCAGCCTAATGTGGCGATCCAGCTCAGAGCCGCTGGCACTTTGGCACCTTCCACGCCGAACGTGGCGCGGGTGAGCACCATGGTGGGCGCGTTGCCGCGTTTGCCCGCGATGGAAATGATGCCGACCAGCAGGAACGAGATGACCACGCCAATAATGGTCATGGCGGTGGCCTGCCAGAACGAAATGCCGAAACCGAGCGCCCACGCGCCGTACGACATGGCGAACATGGAAACATTGGCAGCGAACCAGGGCCAAAACAGACTGGCCGGCGTGCCCTTACGCTCCTCTTCGGATATGGTGTCGATACCCTGCTCCTCGATGGAGAGGGTCCCTTTCTCATTGCTCATGTGAAACTAATCTCCTTGAATCTGCCGAGCAACGCCGCGGGCAAGCGGCATGCACGCCGCGTCAGCGCAACGTGCACATGATATAACCACTTATAGTCATTTGTACCATAAGTCTTAGGACGCCCTTCCTAGGAGCCGCTCAACCTCCTTTCGATCAGGGCAGGTAGCCGGCCCTGATCGCGTTACAGACAACGCCGAAGCAGCATTGGCGCAACGTACAGCCTCCTCCAACGGCACGCCTTCGCACAGCAGGGCGCACAACACACCCGCGTGACAATCACCAGCGCCATTGGTATCCACCGCTTTCATTGGAAAACCTGAATTCGCAGCACTTCGTCACCGGGAATCGCCGACCACGCACCATCCGCGCCCACGCGAACGATTACAGGAGATTGCAATCGATCGCACAGCCACGCAACCGTCTCCTCATTGACATTCGCACTCTCAATCTCTTGCAGCATATCCCGCGAAACCTTGCAATCGCAAGAATCGCCACTATCGAGCGCCGCCAAACGTTGCGCAATCAACGTTGCCTCGCGTTCATTGCACGACCATATCGGACGATATGCGAGCATCACACGGAAAACGTCATCATCAACTGCCGAGATCATCGGAGAAGGATCGAATACCGCAGTGAACTCACGATGTTCAGTCGTTCTTTTCACAAAAGCAAGCAGCGCGTCCGCAGTGTGATGCACCAACGTGTATCCGCTCACATGCACGACATCCCGCTTTTCTGGATTCACAGAATCGAACGCATCGGCACTGCCGTACGCTTCTGCGCCCCTCGTCGAAATGAACGTCCGTTCAGCATTCGCGTCGGTCAACGCCACGCAAAATCCCGAATCGTGCACGGCATCCCGCTTGCCGATATGCTGAATTTCCTGATTTTCCAACGTTTGCAGAATCTGCGAAGCCCACGGCCCCGTACCAATCACACCAGCATGAGACGCCTTAACGCCCATGCGGCGCACGGCATACAGCGTGTTGAAGCTGGCACCAACCTGCGTTTGCACATTGCCGGCGAACACATCTTCACCCGCACGCGGCACCGCGTCCACATTCATGGTCAGATCGACAATAACCTGCCCAAGAGAAATAACTTTTCCAGTCATTGCGATGCCTTTCGCACTTCCGTCATAGTTTCGCTAACTACGGTTCCTGCAGATCAAACGATATTTACATCATTAAGCGCACTATCATCGCGTAACGCGCGTAGCGACGTAACAGTGCCGACCAAATCAAGGTGATTATCTTCAGCAAGTTGTGAAAGCACCTGATCAAGCATGGTTTTGTCGAAACCTTGCATACCATGCCACGCCCCCAGCATCGCGCCCGCAATAGCCGCAATGGTGTCAGTGTCGCCACCGATAGAAGCCGCGAAACACAAAGCATGCGTGGGATCGTCAAAAAAGCGCGCCGCAATGGCGAAAGCGGCGGCCACGGACTCGTTCGATTCCACGCTGGTACCGCAATTCCGTTGCAGCACAGCAGCGAATTCGTTGTCATTGAGCCTGCATCCATCAGTTTCGGCCCAATTCATGAAATATTGCACACGCGCAAGCACCGAAGCCTTTGCCGACCAATTGCCACGCTGTGGAAGCTTCCGTACGAATTCCACCGCGAGGTGCAAAAAGTCACGTTCTCCTTCAATGGCAAAGCTCACCGCCGCAGCCACCAAAGTGGTCGCTTCAATGCCCTGCACCGTGTTATGCGTCACCACACAGGATCGCCAGGCGGCGTCGGCGAGCGCTTGGCCTGGACGGAATGCGATGCCCACCGGCGTGGCACGCATTGCACCGCCGTTGGTGGTGCCGAATCGGCCGGTCTCTTCCAGACTTACGCCTTCGGTAAGTTTTTGCAGCGCTGCTTTGGTGGAAGGTCCCAGCAGGTCAAGCGATCCCTTGGCCTTCATCGCAGCTTCCCATTGCAGCAGATCGTGGGCGTATCGGGTGTTATCAATGCAGCCGTTATCGTCGATAAGTCGCCGTGCGAGTACGAAAGCCTGTTCTGTATCGTCGGTGACGGCACCAGCTTTCATATTCGGTGCGATCGGCTGCTGCGGCACGGCATTCATAAGTTTCGTGATCGGACCGTCGTAATACCGGCGAATCTGCTTGGCCGACATGCTTTGCGTAGGCATTCCCAACGCATCGCCCAACGCAAGCCCAGCCATAGCTCCCATCGCTCGTTCCTTCATTTGCATCCCATTCTCACGCATAGTCACAGCAGCCTTTCTCGCAACTCAGCCTGATCGTACACCGAACAACATCACAATCCCTCCCCAATCCTTCCAGTCACTGGAAGAAAGTGGACATTTACAAGCCTCTCAACGACCCAAATCTTCCACCCACTGGAGAAAAAACAGACGCCCACAAGCCCTCAACGGGAAAAATCCTCCAGTAACTGGAAGAATCACCCCGCCACAGACCATCCCAGCGACCCAAATCCTCCACCCGCTGGAAGAATCTGGACGCTCACAGGGCCAACAGCGGGAAGATTGTTCCAGTGGATGGAAGAATACGGACTTTCACGCGCTCCCTAGCGGGGAGAATTATTCCAGTGGATGGAAGAATTGAGACTTGGACGGTGCTGAGCCGAACTTGGGGTGGAGTTTACCCGGATTGCAGCAACAAAAAAGGCTTACCGAGTGCTTAGAGCGCTCTCAGTAAGCCTTATAGGCGGGTAAGGCGAGATTCGAACTCGCGGAGGCTTGCACCTCAACGGTTTTCAAGACCGTCTCTTTAGACCGCTCAGACACCTACCCATGTGCATCACGCACGAAACGCTAATATAGCACAACCCAAAGAACGAGGGGAAGAAAGCGAGCAAGGACAAAGGAAAGAACGCGGCGAAAACAAAAAAGAAGGGACCCGCTCACCGCGAGTCCCTTCCCATAAGCCAGAAAAGCCAGAAATCGGCAAGTGCCAAATGCCAAAGGCATCCTCAGACTTCCATATTTCGTATTGCAGAAGTCCGTTCCAGCAGTCTAGTAGCTCAGCAACTCAGTGGAACCGATAAACAAACCCGAGTTACCAAACTCCACAAGCAACCAAGCTATCAGACTCTGCCAAGCAAACCCAAACTCTATCAGGCTTCCCACTTGGTCGGCTCGATGACTTCCTTGCCACCCATGTAGGCACGCATGGCCTGCGGGATGACGATGGAGCCGTCCTTCTGCTGGTGGTTCTCCATGATAGCGACCAGCCAACGGGTGGTGGCCAGCGTGCCGTTCAGCGTGGAGACCGGGCGGGTGCCGCCGTCTTCCATACGCTCGCGGATGTTCAGACGGCGAGCCTGGTACTCGGTGCAGTTGGAGGTGGAGGTCAGCTCGCGGTAACGGCCCTGGGTCGGCACCCAAGCCTCGCAGTCGAACTTACGGGCGCGGAGGAACCGAGATCGCCGGCGGCGGTATCGATGATGCGGTAGGGCACCTCGACCTTGGCGAGCATCTCCTGTTCCATGGCCAGCAGGTGCTCATGCTCCTTGTAGGAGTCCTCCTGCTTGGTGTAAACGAACATCTCCACCTTGTCGAACTGGTGGACGCGGATGATGCCGGAAGTATCCTTGCCTGCGGCACCGGCCTCGCGGCGGTAGCAGGAGGACCAACCGCAGTAGCGCAGCGGGCCGTTGCCGAGGTCGAGGATCTCGTTCTCGTGCATACCGGCGAGCGCCACTTCGGAAGTGCCGACCAAGTACTGGTCGTCAGGTTCGCGCAGACGGTAGATCTCGTCGGCGTGGGAGTTCAGGAAGCCGGTGCCGCGCATGACCTCGGGGCGCACGAGCGTCGGGGTGATGGCCAGCGTGAAGCCGTGCTCCTCGGCCTGGTCCACGGCCATGGTGAGCATGGCAATCTGCATACGGGCCACCTGGCCACGCAGGAAGTAGAAGCGGGAGCCGCCGACCTTGACGCCACGTTCCATATCGATGCCGGCAACGCCACGACCGAGGGTCAGGTGGTCCTTGGGCTCGAAACCTTCGGCTGCGAAATCGCGAATCTGGCCAACCTTCTTGACGACCACGTAGTCGTCCTCGCCGCCTTCGGGAGCTTCGGGCTCCACGATGTTGGAGAGCTTCCACATGGCGGTGGTGTATTCCTCGGCTGCGGCGTCCGCTGCGGCCTTGTATTCGGAGACCTTCTGGGACAGTTCCTTGGTTTCGGCGATGAGCTTGGCCTTCTCGTCCGCCGGGGCGGAGGCGACCTTCTTGCCGATTTCCTTCTGCTGCGCACGGGCAGCCTCGAATTCCTTCAGAGAGGAACGACGAACCTCGTCGGAGCGCAGCACCTCGTCGACCAGTTCGACCGATTCGCCACGCTTGCGCTGGGATTCCTTAACAACGTCAGCATGTTCACGAATGAATTGGATATCAAGCATGCCTCCTAGCCTAGTGCTGAAAGCCGACACCCGCCGCAGTCCTCTCATTTTTGTATACAACGTGCAGGAATCGTCGAATAAATCAGTCTTGATTCGCTTTTTTCGCATCTTCCGTGAACAATAGATGACATGCCTATGCCTGTTATCATTCTGATTGTCGTTCTTGCGGTCGCAGCGGTGTGCGCGGCCGCCTTTTTCGCAGTACGCGCGTATAAGCATCGCAAACTTGCGGAACAGCTCGACAAGCGCGACGATGATCAGGTGCATTACGCGTTTGTGATCAATCCTTCGAAACCGCAGGCGGAACAACGCAAGCAGCATATTCAGGAGTTCTGCGAGGCGAAGCATCTCACGCAGGTTGAATATATCGGAACGCAGCTTGATAAGGATGGTCGCGCCTGCGCGCTGGAAGCCTTGGAGCATGGCGCCGACGTGGTGATTGCGGTCGGCGGCGACGGCACAGTGCGCACGGTGGCGAGCGCCGTCTCCGGCACCGGCCATGCACTGGGCATTATCCCCATCGGCACCGGCAACCTGTTTGCCCGCAATATGGGCGTTCCCGTGGACGATATCGATGCGGCGCTGACCGTCGCCACATCTCATGGTTCGCGTTTGGTGGATGTCGGCCGACTGACGCTGCTCGATGATGAAGCCGCCGATCACGGCCATGCGTTCCTTATTATCGCGGGCATCGGCTTTGATGCGGTGATGATCGACGACACCGATCCTGAGTTGAAGAAGAACATCAGCTGGCTCGCCTATTTCGTGGGCGGCGTGAAGAACCTGTTCGCGCCGAAGTACCATGGTGACGTGACCATCACCAGCGAGGACGGCAGCACGCATACCACGCGCGGCCTGTCCTTCCGCACGTTCATGGCGGGCAATTGCGGCCAGATTCCGGTATTTTCGCTCATGCCCGACGCCGTGTACGATGACGGCATTCTCGATTACGAGATCATTGACACATCCGGCGGTTTGATCGGTTGGGCGAATCTGTTCGGCGATGTGCTGCATCAGACGATCACCGGCAAGGCCCAGCAGAGTCCGCTGTCCACGAATTCCACGGTTGACCAGATTCAGGGCGTCAGCGCGGAAATCAAGTTGGAGAAACCCGTGTTGGCTCAGGTGGATGGCGATATGCTTCCCGAAACGCAGCATATTCGTTTCAGTGTGGAGCGTAAGTCGTTGTGCGTGCGTGTGCCGGAAGCGCCCGAAGCCAATACTACCAGTGTAAATCAGTAACTATTAATCGTAATTATCAATAATTATTTATTACGATGATTGTGCATTTTATGCAGGTTATGCATTGATATTATCATTCTCATGCGATTCCGCCGCATGAGAAGTCACTCGTGCGACATGCAAGGTAAGATAGGCGATTTCCGCTTGCGAAAGACTTGCATTCAATCGCATTTTGATGATGATCGCGAGTTTGTTCGCACAATCCGATGCTTTCGGATATGAGGTTTTGATGGATTCCACAATTGGTTCAGGCTCGTCATCAAGTTGTTCATGTTGGTGGATGCGCACGAAAAGATAGCGCAGATGCGTGATGAAACGCGCCACATTGACGCTGTTCTGGTCAAGGTTGATGCCGTAATAGCCTTCGATGACCGTCAGCATTTGCTGGATGACGCCGGTCATGGTGTATGTGGCGGAAAGATCGCCGGTAGAGAAGCCCGCATTGACCAAGTGCAGGGCCAAAGCCACGGCTTCGCAATCCGGCAGCGCACCGCCCAGATACGTGTTCATGGCATCGACCAGAGCTTTGCCTTTGGCATATTCGCTCGCGTAGAGCGAACGCACTTCGGCTTCCAGCGGATATTCGATGGTCTGCTTGTTTTGCGATCGGCGGATCGCACCGCAAATATGGTCGGATAATGCCAGCACCAATGCAGGCTGTCTGTCGGCCTGTTCCTTCAGACCGGTGCGGTTCATGGCGTCCGTAACGAGACGAATGATTTCGGGCGGAATCCCGGCCACCTGTTGGGCCATATGGTCGGGATCCTTGCCATCTGCGGGAACGAACCGACGGACGATCTTCGCGTCGTCAACATGCTGGCCGGGCTTGGCTTGGAAACCTATACCTCGACCGGTGAGAATCACCTCACTGTTGCCGTCTTTTGCCAGTACGACATTATTGTTGAATACGCGAAGAACGTCCACGTCGGCCCCTTCCGACTATGCGATTGGTCAGCGCTGAATGTCGATCACCGACTCACCGGCCTTGACGTCGACGCCGGTCTTTGGCGTGACGGACGCGAAGGCCACTGTGTTCAGCACCGTCATCAATGTGGTGGTGCTGTATCCAGCTTCCTTAACCTTATCAAAGTCGACGACAACGAGGTTGTCCCCCGCGTTCACGTGTTCGTTGGCCTTGACCTTCACATCGAAGCCTTCGCCGTTCATCTTCACCGTGTCGATGCCGACGTGCACGAGCACTTCCACGCCATCATCGGTTTTGATGCCGAATGCGTGACCGGTTTCGGCGACGGTCTGCAGCACGCCGGATACCGGCGCGACGACGGTGCTGTCTGCCGGCTGGATGCCGACGCCTTCGCCTAGTGCGCGGGACGCGAACACCGGATCGCCGGTTTCATCCAGGTGAAATCACATGGCCTGCGACTGGAGCGTTCACCACGGTGGTGGCAGCAGCCGGGGCTTCAGTCTTGGTGGCGGCAACAGTGGTAGTCGCGGTGGCAGCAGCCGGAGCGACTCCCTTGGCTTCGACCGACGAGACAGCGGTCTTCTGATTGGCAGCCGCGCGGGCCAGCACTTCGGCCTTCTGTTCCGGAGTGCGGTAGTCGAAGGTGATGATCAGCAGGAAGGAGGTGAGGAAGGACACGGCGATGGAAACCGCATACACCCACATCTGGTTGAAGACCGGGATGGTCAGCAACGAGGTGAATGCGAAAGCGGTGGTGGTCACGCCATGCACGGTCTGGCCGGCGGCGGTGACGGACGGGAAGAGCCAACCGAGGATGGCGATGACGACGCCACCGAGACCGCAGCCCACCAGCATGCGCTTGTAGATGAGCTTGTAACGAAGGTGAATGCCGTACAGAGACGGTTCGGAAACGCCACCGAGCAGGCCGGCCGCAAGTGCGCCCAAAGCGGTCTGGCGCATGTCCTTATCCTTGTCACGCACAGCAAGGAAGAGCACGCCAGCGGTAGCGCCGAAGCAGGCGAAGTTCCACACGCCCATCGGGCCTTGGATGAAGTCGTAGCCGAGAGTCTGAATGTTCATGAGCATCAGGGCGTTGAGCGGCCAGTGCAAACCGAGCGGCACGAGGAACGGGTACAGCATCGGAATGATGATGGCGAAGATGAACGGGGCATGGGTGTTCATCCAGGCCAAGCCGACGCCGAGGCCGTTGCCGACCCACACGCCGATCGGGCCGATGATGAAGGCGGTCAGCGCGCCAACGATGATCATGCAGAAGAACGGCACGAAGACCAGCTGGACGCTTTCCGGGATGACCCTCTTCAATCCGTGGTAGACGAGAGCAAGCACGGCGGCCATGAGCAGCGGCACGAACACGTTGCCGGAATAGTCGCTCAATTCCATCGGCAGACCGAATATGTTGGCCATGCAAGACTTGGTGCCCAGAGCGGCGTTCTCCACGCACGTGGTGGTCTTGGCGTCCATCAAGCCGGTGAACTGCGGGGTCATGAGCATGGCCATGATGGCACCACCCAGCCATGGGTCGACCTTTGAGCTTCTTGGACGCGTTGTAGGCGACCATGATCGGCAGGAAGTAGAATACGCCCTTCCAGATGGCTTTCACGAATACCCAGCCTGCGGAAACCTCGTCATTCGGAATGACGTTCAGCGAAATAAGCAGGTTGACCAGCGCGATGATGATGGAAGCGCCGAGCAGCACGCCCAGAATCGGGCGGAAGGAATCGGAGAGATACTCGAAGAAGGAGTCCAGCCAAGCCACCTTGCCGCGGGCCTTGGAACGGGCTTCGGCCTTGACGTCGGCATTGCTCTTTCTGACCATCGTCGGATGCGGAGGCACCGCCGACACCGGCCATTTCGGGCAGATGCATGATGTTTTCGTACACGGTGGCAACGCCACCGCCGATGACCACCTGGAAGCGGTCGCCGCTCTGCGGCACCGCGCCGAGCACGCCCTGCATGTGCTCGAGACTATTCTGATCGACCTTGGATGCGTCAACCAGTTCAAAGCGCAGTCGAGTGGCGCAATGCGTCAGACTGCGAACGTTTTCAGGACCACCGATTGCAGTGATGATCTGCGATGCGAGTGAGTCAGCCATCCTGATTTCCTTTCTTTCCCTTACAACCGATTCGATCCGAGCAACACCGCTTCGGGCAACAAAAAAGACCTGAGATATGGCTATAGTTCAGCCACATCTCAGGTCTTGCGTCTTTATGTTGACTAGCAACCCTGCATCAGTCGAATAGCATAGAACTATACACCATCGTTTGACATTGCGCAACTCGGCTAAGCGCAGAATCCGCCATTTTCGAAAATTCATGTACACACATCCGAACATGCACTAAACAGACAACGTATTCATCGCGCATAATGGGACAATTACGCACATCTGACGCAAAAGCGTGGCAGAATAGTGACCATGGTTGCAAACAATGCGGGAATGCCCGCTACCCCAGCAGATCTGATCAATGTCGACGAGGTCATCGGCAAGTACTATGACGTCGTCCCCGACCCCAACGTTCCGGAACAGCGTGTCTCCTTCGGCACCTCCGGCCACCGCGGATCGTCTCTGAAGACCTCGTTCAACGAGGCCCATATCGTCGCCATCTCCCAAGCCATCGCCGAATACCGCAAGAAGGCCGGCGTGACCGGCCCGCTGTACCTCGGCTCCGACACTCACGCTCTGTCCGGCCCGGCTTGGAAGACCGCCATCGAGGTGCTCGTCGCCAACGGCGTGCACGTGCGCGTCGACTCCCGTGACGACTTCGTGCCCACCCCGGTGGTCTCCCAGGCCATCCTGACCCACAACCGTGCGGCCGACGGCACCCAGCGCTTCGAGGGCGAGGGCCTCGCCGACGGCATCGTGGTCACGCCGTCCCACAACCCGCCCACCGACGGTGGCTTCAAGTACGACCCCGTCACCGGCGGCCCGGCTCCGGCCGACCACCAATGCCATCGCCGCTCGTGCCAACGAGCTGCTCGGCGACTTCAAGTCCATCAAGCGTGTGCCCTACGAGGAGGCCATCAAGTCCGAGTACGTCGAGGGCTTCGACTTCCGCGAGCACTACGTGGACGACCTGGAGAACGTCATCGACTTCGACGTGATCCGTTCTCCGGCGTGCGCCTGGGCATCGATCCGCTCGGCGGCGCTTCCGTGAACTACTGGCCGCTCATCAACGAGAAGTACGGCCTGACCATCGACGTGGTGCGCCCTGAGGTCGACCCGACCTGGAGCTTCATGACCATCGACCACGACGGCAAGATCCGCATGGACCCGTCTTCCCCGTACGCCATGAAGGGTCTTGTGGACGACTCAACGCCGGCGCTTGGGACAAGTACGACCTGGTCGGCGGCACCGACCCGGACGCCGACCGTCACGGCATCGTATGCCCGAACTGGGGCGTGATGAACCCGAACCACTACATCGCCGTGTGCGTAGAGTACCTGTTCGGCGGCAACCGCCGGGCTGGCCTGAGGGCGCAGGCATCGGCAAGACGCTGGTCTCCTCTTCCCTGATCGACCGCGTGGCCGCATCCATCGACGCGAAGCTCGTTGAGTGCCGGTCGGCTTCAAGTGGTTCGTTGACCCGCTGTTCAAGGGCGAAGTCGCCTTCGGCGGCGAAGAGAGCTCCGGCATGAGCTTCCTGCGCAAGGACGGCCGCGTGTGGACCACCGATAAGGATGGTCTGATCCCTGACCTGCTGGCTGCGGAAATCACTGCCAAGACCGGCAAGAACCCGGCCCAGCTGCATCAGGAGCAGGTCGATCGCTTCGGCGAAAGCTGGTACAAGCGAGTCGACACGCCGACCACCTTGGAGCAGAAGCAGAAGTTCGCGGCAAGCTTTCCGGCGACGACGTCGCGGCCACCCAGCTGGCCGGCGAGGACATCACCGCCAAGCTCACCGAAGCCCCCGGCAACCACGCCAAGATCGGCGGCCTGAAGGTCACCACCGAGGACAACTGGTTCGCCGCCCGCCCTTCCGGCACCGAGAACATCTACAAGGTGTACGCCGAGTCCTTCGAATCCCCCGAAGCCCCTCGACAAGGTGCTCGCCGAAGCCACCGAAGTCGTGGACACGGCCTTGGCCGAGTGATCATTGGCGAATCGGCGTAATCCAGCCATTCGCCAATCATTCGCAAACTCACTGAGAAGCCCGCTTTCCTGAAAAAGGCGGGCTTCTCGCATATCCGCCCGAATACGAATCGCAACGAACACGAATCGTGCGATATGGCACGAAACGCCGAATTCTGGCATGACACGCACGCTATCACCCTCCTGCCGGCCCCGCTTCGCATTACGCTTGAATGATAGCGACACAACACTCAGTCCAGCGGTCCCCGCCAATCTTCATGGGAGGTGAACGATGCGCATCGCCATCGTCGAAGACCACGCCGCCGAACGCCAACTGATGGCCGTCATGTGCGCGGAATATTTCAAACGCACCCGCGATATCGGCGTGGAATGCGTGACCTTCGCCGATGCGGAATCCTTCATCGAAAGCTGGAAAGACGCCCGATACGACCTGCTGCTGCTCGACTGCTATCTGTCGGACGACGAAACCGCCACGCATGCGGCGACCGGACTTGATATCGCACGGACGCTGCGCAGACAAAACGACGATTGCCCGATCGTGTTCATCACGTCAAGCACTGATTTCGCCGTGCTCGGCTACGAGGTGCAGGCAAGCGGATATCTGTTGAAGCCCCTGAATCACGACGCGTTCCATGCGACCATGGACCGCGTCGCAGCGCAGCTCGACACGAAAACACCGGTCACTCATCTGAAAAAACATCAATCGACGGGCAATGCACAAAGCAGCACGGACGCCGCATGGCAGGTGGCGTTCGGCAATCCCGCCATCACCATGGACCGTCGCCTTATCGCCTACGCGCTTTCCAGCGCGCATTATGTGGAATTCACCTTCGCCGACGGCACCTGCGCGAAAATCCGCACCAACTTCTCCGATGTGGAACATCGTCTCACCGTATTCAGCAACTTCTACCGCACCGCGCGAGGAGTGCTCGTCAACTTCGACTACGTGTCAGGCATCAGCAGCAATGAATTCGTGATGAAAGGCGGCAAGCACATTCCCATCACGAAAACCGCGGTGACCACCACCTGCAGAAAATACGCGGAATACACGTTCACCCGCATGAGAATGGAGGACTAGCCATGCTTGACGCACTCGCATCGATCGCGCCATCATGCATGTTCTTCGCCATCGGCGAGCAGCTAAACGCGCTAACGGGCCTGCTTCTCTGCCTGTACATGACCTGGCATCATATGGAGAATCCCAAGCGCGACGGCCTTATTCTCATGATTTCCGGCGTGATTGTCTTCTTCCTGTGCGGCATCGCATGTTGCCTCGACCACGTCCCCTCGCTCTGGTCCGTGATTCCTTCGGCTCCGGTTGTGGTATTGGCTTTACGTAAGATGACGAATCTTCCTTGGGGGCAGCTTCTTTTCGTCGTTTCAACAGTCGCATATATCGTCGCGATCATTTATTACCTGTCTTTGGCCGTGGATTTAGCTGTTCTGAATGAGCAGTCCATGAATTTACGTGTCGGATGGCCGGGAATGATCAGTCTGCTGATTTTTGATTTGATTGCGGCGACTACACTTTTCCATCCGTTCCATCATTCATTTTCCGCAACATTCGATTCACCTTCCATCAGCAGGAATTTTGGAGGGTCATCTGGCTTTTCCGTTCATTTCCACAGCAATTGTGGTGTGGTGCATGCCCGCCGACAACGCATCGCTGCTCGACACCCGCGTGCTTAGCATCGCCTTCACCGTATCCATCGCATATTCCGGTTTCATGACCATGGCCTACTTCCTCATCTGGTATATGATCCAGCAGGCCAGGACCGACTGCGCGAAGCCAGCAAACGCGAACATTACGAAGCCATGCAGACCTTGCAGCTGCAGCATATGAACGAACGCATCAACGAAGCGAGGCAGATCAAGCACAATATCCGGCATCATATTCAGACGTTGCAGGCTCTCGCCGCGGCCGACGATATGCCTGGCATCACCTCGTATTTGGAGGAGATGGCCAATCATGAAACTGGCAGCCCATCCCCATGCAGTATTGCGAACATGCTTCGTTGAACGCGGTGCTGGTCTACTACTGTGACTGGATCCGCCATATAGGGCTGAAGTCGACGTCAAGCGTCGGTGCCGCAATATCTCAACATCAATAATGCCGAATTATGTTCCATGGTCGGCAATCTACTGGAAAATGCGTCTGAGGCCATTATGAAACAACAGGATGGGGAGAAAAAACTCAGGGTGCGCATCAAATATCGCACTGGGCCGCCCGCATCTGTTCATTGTGGTCGACAACACGCACGATTCCTCCATTATGCAGGTTGGCGACGCTTTCGCCTCAACCAAGCATGGGGGTGAAGGTTTGGGCACCGCCACCGTGCGCGAAACCGCGGAACGGCATCATGGCGCGACCTCGTTCGATTATGACGGCACGCTGTTCCGCGCTTCCGTCATGCTGTGTTTGGATGATTGAGATTCCCGTTCGACGTCGCCCGATCACAGTTCGCAGTTCACCACGTATGGCAGCGTCTCACGGCTTTCGTAGGGTAGAGATATGACGATTACGGTTTCTACAGACGGTTCCGCTTTAGGCAATCCGAATGGTCCGATGGGTTGGGGTTGGGCCGATCATGAGCTTGCCACAGGCGGCAAGCCGGGGCATCACCATGACAGCGACTGCGATGCCGGCGGAGCTACGAACGGCACCAATCAGATTGGCGAGCTGTGCGCGGTGCTGGAGGCGTTGCGCGCGCACCCCGGCTCGAACCGTTGGTGATCGAAACCGATTCGCAGTATGCGATCAACTGTTCCACCACGTGGGTTCACGGCTGGAAGAAGAACGGCTGGAAGAACTCGCAAAAAGAAGCCGGTAAAGAACGCGGATCTGATTCGCGCGATCGATGCCGAAATCTCCAAGCGCCCCGGACCGGTGAAATTCGTATGGGTCAAGGGTCATGCCGGCAATGCCGGCAATGAGAAGGTGGACGAGCTGGCGCGCACCTATGCGGGCGATTGCCGTTCGAAGATCCGTGAAGGATATCTTCCTTTGGAGGGTTGGCAGTCGCTGCTGGCTTCCGAATATTCGCAAGGTACCGATGTTCCCGATGATGCCCAAATGCTGCTTGACGGCAAAATCACTACGGACGAATACCATATGGGGCGCGGGCAAGGCAAGTCCGCTCAAGGATCGTTGGCCGATGATCTGATGGGCGCGGCCGATCCGGAGCCGCGTCCGCGTTCCATCGCCGATATGCTGGTGGGAGCCGGAAGGCTATCCAGCGCCCGACGAGGCGACATTGCCGTTGACGTCCAACGAAATGTCGGTGGAATCCGACGACATGCCGGAACCGACCACCGCGCTTGATACGACCATGCCTGATGGCACGACGCCTGACGCCGAGGCACCGCGCAAATCGTATGCCGAAATGCTGCTCAAGCCGGACTGTTTTCCCCACGAGCATGACGAGCGGCAGCCAGCCGACGATGCACAGAACGAACAATCCGCGAATTCCTCGGAAAACACGCCGGCGCCAACGAGCGAATCAGCCGAATCCGCAAACGCGTCGGCGCCAACGAACGCCGTCGCCGACTTGCCGAAACTGCCGCATCGCGCCAGTCCTTCGGGATTGGCGGTGTCGGGCGCCATTCGCTTCACTCCCCCGCCAAATTCCAGTCCGACGTTCGACGGCAAGCCACGCCTGATCCGCGGTTACATCGCGGTGGAAGGCTACGTGCAAGGCGACGGCACGCTCGTCCTCGACGAAGCGCCATTTGCAGTCAAGCACAACTAACGAGCCAGCACTTTCGACCTTAACGCCTCGAAAGTGCGTGAAACATCCTGTGAAAACATTTGCTGACCACCAATGGCACACCTTCGTTCATGACATGTCCGCAAACGCACAAAAATCAACACATCCGATAATATGGAGACGGTCTTAACCCCATATCGAAGGAGGATCATGGACAAGGCACAGCAGGACGCATTGAAGAAGGCAGCCGGCATCGAAGCCGCCAAGCTCGTTGAAAACGGCATGATCGCAGGCCTCGGCACTGGTTCGACCGTGAAGTTCCTGGTGGACGAGCTCGGCCGCCGCGTGCAGGAGGAAGGCTTGGAGTTCACCGGCGTGACCACCTCCCGCCGCACTCAGGAGCAGGCAGAAGGCTACGGCATCAAGATCGTCGACATCGATGACGTTGATCACATCGACGTGACCATCGACGGCGCCGACGAGGTCGACAAGAACTTCAACGGCATCAAGGGCGGCGGCGCCGCTCTGCTGTGGGAGAAGATCGTGGCCACCAACTCCAACCAGATCGTGTGGATCGTGGACGAGTCCAAGGTTGTGGACACCATCGGCAAGTTCCCGCTGCCGGTCGAGGTCATTCCGTTCGGTGCCGGCCAAGTCATCAAGAAGTTCGAGGCCCGCGGCTACAAGCCGGTGCTTCGTCTTGACGCCGACGGCAAGGAAGTGCGCACCGACGAGAACAACTTCGTGGTCGATCTGCACCTCGAATGCATCGAACACCCGGAGGCTCTGGCCGACGATCTCATCAACACCGTT
>VOFB01001793.1_pt1 | contig 34379 bp, 24 predicted proteins | sample 5384141 | NCBI WGS metagenome assembly VOFB01 (sample SAMN12384721, study PRJNA508395) | human gut metagenome | isolation source: healthy gut A | host: Homo sapiens | reverse complement strand
CAATGCTTCGTTCAGTTACGTGGTAGCTAAACGAGCAGGGTTGCGACCCTGCACCCGGGGTTGTATAAGAGGCTTTGAGACTGTAGGGGCGCGCATTGCGCTGCCCGTTTTTTATATTTGCCGCACCCGCTAATTTGAATGGTTATAACAACAACGTTTCGAGAGGGCGCGCGAAGGGTCATAGGGGCGACCGCAAAGTCCCTATATGCAATCGACGGCAAGGCCGGAGGCCTTGACCGGCGAAATCCCAGACCCTCCCTCTTCGAGGGAGGGGACCGCCCGCAGGCGGTGGAAGGAGGTAGCCGCGCCCGCTAGGCCTAGGGGGATTAGGGGATTGGAGCCGTACGCCCGCTGTGCGGGAAAAAAGCATGGCGGAAATCGGAAATCGGGAGCGCTTGCGCGACATGCGAGTTTCCCGAAGATTTCGATTTACCGCGCTCAAAGGTCGCAACAGGGTTGCTCCCTTTCGCTTGGGATGCTCCGCCTCGCTGAGCCGCCCACAGGGCGCGCTCGGCTTCGATCCTCCCTAAACTCTAGGAACCCCATAACCCCATTGAAACGAGCAGGGTTTCGACCCTGCACCCGGGATTGTATAAGAGGCTTTGAGACCGTAGGGGCGCGCATGGCGCACCCGTTTTTTTATTCGCCGCACCCGCTAATTTGAATGGTTATAACAACAACGTTTCGAGAGGGCGCGCGAAGGGTGATAGGGGCGACCGCAAAGCCCCTATATGCAATCGACGGCAAGGCCGGAGGCCTTGACCGGCGAACCCCAAGACCTCCCTCTTCGAGGGAGGGGGACCGCCCGCAGGCGGTGGAAGGAGTTCGCAGGCGGTGGAAGGAGTAAGCCCCCATCAAATCCCCAATCATATGTCCGACATGCGCCGCGTGCGTCGGGCATATGATTTTTTTTGTTTCCGAAGAATTGGAGTGAGCAGGCCGAACTGGCCGAACGGCGGGAACATGGCACGAACGGCGGTTTTTCGGCACAAATGACCCGTCCGCGCCCCATCCGCAGACGGACAGATTGTAGTATAATCGGGGTGTGAGGGTTACGCGAAAAGACGGTTAGTTTCCGGACTTTGCTAAAAAAAATGTGAAACCGGAGTAAAAAACCGTTTTGAATGTTATTTGAGGATTCACAAATTGAAATGCTATGCTATAATTGGAAAAAAGTGTCGGGGAAGAGGACAATGTGTCCCGAAAATAAGTGTTACAGAAATGTGACGAAAACCCGGAAAGCGGGCGCGAAAACGTAAAATAACGACGCATCATGTAACTGAAAAAATGAACGTTTTTCGCCGGAAGCCGCGCGGATGTGCGCTTTTTCAAACGGAAAACAATATGTTCTGTCCGGATCATCCCCATCAAACGGAGAAAAGGGACGGACGGAGGCCGCGCTGGGGCAGAAGATCACCTACACGATCAAGGTTCAGAACGCGGGCAACGTGCCGTATACGAACGTGAAGGTCGAAGACCCTCTGACGAAGCTGACCGCGACCATTGAAACGCTGGCCGTTGGCGAAACCAGGACGTTCACAACGGAATACGTCGTCACCGAAGCGGACGTGCTGAAAGGTTCTGTTCTGAACACGGCGACGGCGACGGGCGACAAGATCAAAGACCCGAAGAGCGATGAGCCGAAAGAGCCGAACGGCGGCGACGAGGTGGAAATCAAGACGTTCGCCCCGATCACCATCAAGCCGAAGGACGTGACGGCGACCTATAACGGCGCGGCGATCACCGGCAAGGATGTGGAAATCACGTCCGGCAAGCTGCTGGAAGGCCACAAGCTCTCCGCGGCGGTGATTGGCAGCGGCGTGAACGCCGGAAGCTATGAACTGACCCTCGACCCGGAAAAGATCAAGATTGTCGATGCGAACAACAACGACGTTTCCGAGATGTACGCGCGCACCCTTCTTCCGGGCAAGCTGATTATCAATAAGCGCAGCGTGCTGATTACCTCGCAGTCCGCGACCAAGACGTATGACGGCTCGGCGTTGACCCGCCCGGCCGTGACGATCACCGGCGACGGCTTCGTTCCGGGCGAACTGGCGAAGGCGGAGGCGACCGGCTCCATCACCTACGTGGGCAGCACCCCGAATACCATCCAGTATACGACGACCGGCGCGTTCAACGCGGCCAACTACAGCATTGCGCTGTCCGTGGGCACGCTGACCGTGACCGAGAAGCCGAAGCCGGAACCGCGGCGCACGTTCAACCTGACGATCAACTACGTCTATCAGAACGGCAAGCGCGCGGCGGCTTCCTACAACCGCGGCGGCCTGAAGAACGGCGAAACGTTTGATATCACGTCCCCGGTCATCGCGGGCTACACGGCCTCCGAAACCGTGGTCAGCGGCACGATCTACAACCGCGATGTCAAGGTGACGGTCATCTACACCGCCGACGGCGTGAATCTGGATGACTACGGCGTGCCGCTCGGCCTGGGCAACATCACCATGAACGTGGGCGATTGCTTCGAGTAACCCTTTCACCGTATCCGGCGCGCGCTGTGCCCGCCGGATGCGGTCTCTCCGTACTACAACAACAGGAGGAAGAAGGCCATGAAAAAAATCCTCACCTTGTTGCTCGCTCTGTGGATGTTGACGGGCTGCGTCGCGATGGCGGCGGGAAATCAACTGGTTGTCGGCAGCACAACGGCGATGAGCGGCGCGTTCTTTACGGATTTGTTCGGCAGCAACACCGCGGATATGGACGTTCGGGCGCTGCTGCACGGCTATAACCTGATGAGCTGGGATCACGAAACCGGCACGTACCAGATCAACGACAGCGTGGTCGCGGGCATGGCCGTCTCCAGGGACGCGCAGAATAACCGCGTATACACGTTCGACCTCTACGGCGATTTGAAGTTCTCCGACGGGAGCGCGATCACCGCGAAGGATTATGCTTTTTCCATCCTGCTGACGGCCTCGCCGGAGCTGGCGAAGCTGGGCGGGCAATCCGCCGCCGTCGGCGCGATTTTGGGGATGGATGCGTACCAGTCCGGCAAATCGTCCGTCCTGCGCGGCGTGCGCCTGCTGAGCGACACGCAGATGTCCATCACGATCAGCAAGGCCTACGAGCCGTATTTCTACGAGATGGCGCTGTTTGATTACAGCCCGTATCCCATCGGCGTCCTTGCGCCGGGCTGCAAGGTGGTCGATACCGAAAAGGGCGTGGGCATTGTCAATGCCAGCGGCACGGGCACCGCGATCTTCACCGCCGGCCTGCTTCAAAAGACGATTCTGGACGCGGCCACCGGCTATATGAGCCACCCGTCCGTCGTCAGCGGCCCGTACACCCTGACGAGCTACGACGCGCAGAGCGGCACGGCCAGCTTTGCCATCAACCCGTATTACAAGGGCAACGAGGACGGCGAAAAGCCGACCATCGAAACCATCGTCTATCGCTCGGTCGCCAACGACGAGGCCATCGACCTGCTGCTCAGCGGCGAAGTCGATCTGCTCAACAAGATGGTGGCCGCCGATACGATCAGCAAGGGGATTCAATCCACTGCGGATCAGCCGTTCTCCGTGGCGAACTACCCGCGCAGCGGCCTGAGCATGATCAGCTTCAGCTGCGAGCGCCAGACGGTCTCCGGCAAGGCGGTTCGCCAGGCGATTGCGAGTTGCTTCGACCGCGACGCGCTGGTGAAGGCCTACACGGGCAACTTCGGTCTGAAGGCCAACGGCTATTTCGGCATCGGCCAGTGGATGTATCAGCTTGCCGCGGGCACGATTCAGCCGCCCGTCGCCGATCTTCCGGCCAACGCGACCGCCAAGGAGATCGCGGCTTACGAGAAGACCGTCGCCCAGTGGGACGCGCTGTCCCTCGACAAGCTCAAGGATTACCCGCTCGACCTCGATCAGGCGGCCAAGCTGCTGGATCAGGACGAATGGCGGCTCGGCAAGGACGGCATCCGCGCCAAGAAGATCGACGGCAAGACCGTCGCGCTCGACCTGACGCTGATTTATCCGGAGGGGAACGCTGTGGGCGACGCGCTGAACGCGACGCTGACGGAAAACCTTGCGGCCATCGGCGTCCGCCTGACGGTCAAGGCCGTTCCGATGAACGAGCTGCTGGATATCTACTACCGCCGCGTGGCGCGCGACTGCGACATGATCTATCTGGCGACGAACTTCGGCACCGTCTTCGACCCGAGTACGACGTACTCGACGGATGAGGCCTACGTGAAGACCGTCAACCGCACGGGCATTCGCGATAAGAAGCTCGCCCAGCTCGCCGTGGACATGCGCAAGACGGAGCCGGGCAACGTGCTGAGCTACTGCCGGAAGTGGGTCGCCTTTCAGGAGCGCTGGACGGAGGTTCTGCCTGCGATCCCGGTCTACTCCAACGTGTACTTTGATTTCTACACGACCCGCCTGCAAAACTACCGCGTGACGGAAAACCAGACGTGGACGCAGGCCATCGTCGGCGCAACGCTGACGCAGACAGCGGAATAAAGTGAAAGACGGCGGGTTTTACACCCGCCGCCTCAGCCTGTCGACAAAAAGTATGCAAACACCCCGGATACATGATATAATACGAATCATGATTCCGGGGTGATTCTATGTATAAGAAGCAGAATCGAGACAAGCAGAAAGATATCCGCGTTGTAAGTTTGGAAGATTTGGTTCCAAGAGATCACTTGTTGAGGAAAATAGATAGAGCAATAAACTTTGACTTTATTTATGAAGAAGTCAAGGACTTGTATTCTGCGACCGAATGGGGAAAACCGGGAATAGATCCGGTATCCCTATTTAAGATTGTCCTGATTCAACACTTGTATGGAATCCGAAGCATGAGGCAAACCATCAAAGAAATCGAAGTCAATATGGCGTATCGGTGGTTTATTGGATATGATCTTTTGAAAAGATACCGCATTTTTCAACATTCAGTAAAAATTATACGAGACGATTTCAAGGGACACAGATTTTTGAAAGAATCTTCGAGAAAAATCCTTGAGGAAGCAATAAACAGCGGATATGTAGATGCGAGTGCTGTATTTATAGACGGAACACATGTTAAAGCCAGTGCAAACAAGAAAAAAGAATCGGAAAGTGGAAATTGAAGCCACGGCAAAAGCCTATCAGGAACAGTTGGATGAGGAAATCGAAAAGACCGCGAAGCACATGGGAAAAGGCCGCTGAAAAAGATGATGACAGCGACGATAACGAAGATGGAAACATCGGTGGAACTGGCGAAAGAAAAACCATTACGGAAAGCACAACAGACCCAGAAAGCGGATTGTTTCATAAAGGAGAGCACGAAAAGCAATTTGCTTATGTAGCAAACACAGCATGTGACCGACATAATTTCGTATTGGGCTTTGTACTGGGAGCTGGCAATATTCACGATTCTCAAATGTTTTCCGGGATATACCAGAAAGTTATTGAGCGCTTTCCTCAAGTTGAAGCTGTAGCCATAGACGCCGGATACAAGACGCCTGGAATCATGAAGGAAATTCTGGACAACGGCAAGATACCGTGTACGCCGTATAAACGTCCCATGACCAAGGACGGCTTCTTTAAGAAAAACGAATATGTGTATGACGAATACTACGATTGCATAATCTGCCCCAATAATCAGCCTCTGAAGTATTCAACAACAAATAAAGAAGGATATAAAGAATACAAAAGCGACCCTGCTATCTGCTCAAAATGTGCGATGCGTGAAAAATGCACTCAAAGTAAGAACTGCCAAAAGGTTGTAACCCGTCATGTTTGGGCTGAATATATGGAGAAAGCCGAGGATTACCGACATACGCCGCAATACAAAAATCTATGCAGAGCGCAAGCAAACGATTGAGAGAGTCTTTGCGTGTGCCAAAGAGCAGCATGGTATGCGGTATACACATCTTAGAGGATTAGCGAGAGTGACCTCTCAGCTCACCCTCTTATTTGCATCCATGAACTTAAAAAAGCTGGCAACATGGAAGGACCGGAATGGGCTTCTTTGCCTGCTTGAAAAGCTGCTTATTATCGTAAAAGGGTACTTTCGGAATCCGAAAGTACCCTTTTTGTCGACAGTCTGAGACGGCGGGTTTTACACCCGCCGCCTTTTTGTTGGCGCTCGATTTTTCAGCTTAAGACCTCCCTCTTCGAGGGAGGAGGGGGGCGCCTGACTCCTTCAGTCACGGCTGTGCCGTGCCAGCTCCCTCAAAGAGGGAGCTCTTTGGTCGGTTATTTCCCGCCTAGGAGATAAGTCGCGCATTGCGCGTCCGCGTTTTGTGCAGAATTTGCTCAATTATTGTTGTATAAGAGGCTTCGAGAAGGCGCGCGAAGGGGTGATAGGGGCGACCGCAAAGCCCCTATATGCAATCGACGGCAAGGCCGTAGGCCTTGACCGTCGAATCCCCAGACCTCCCTCCTTGAGGGAGGGGGACCGCCCCACGGGCGGTGGAAGGAGTGGCGGTGGAAGGAGTTCGTAAACGGTGGAAGACATTCACGATCACGGAACGGGAGAAATGGGTTCCGAATCGTCGGTTCCGAAAAGAATGGCTCGAATCACGTCTATGGCGATTTTAGGTTCGCGACGGATGGACAGCAGGCCGTTTGTCTCCTGCATGACGTCTGTAAATTGCGTATAGCAATACCCCTGAATTCGGCGATTGGTTTTGATATAGCTAAACAGGCTCGTTAATCGGCGAATATACGACGCTTCATTTTTTTCGATTGCACAATAGCCCCAATCCTTTTCAGATTGATTGGTCTTGAAAGCGACGCCGCCGAATTCCGTCAGCAGGATGGGCTGCCCCGTATATTGATAACCGGAGGCAAAGATCATTCGATCCTGCGCGGCCGATTGAAGCAGGGCGTCCAGATCATCCCAACGGGAAGAAAGGGCTTTGCCGTCAAACGAATAATCATGGAGGGTACAGAAATCGGTTGTCACCTGTTCCCAGCCGTCGTTGGTCGATACCCAGCGCGTTGAATCCATCGCCTTGATGAAATGATATAGGCTGACGGCATAACGCTGCTGCGCGGCGTTTTGCTCGATATTGCGAACGCCCCATGATTCATTCAGCGGAACCCAGCACACGATAGAGGGATGGTTATAATCTCTTTGTATGAATTCGCGCATGGATTCGAAGCTGCGACACATGGCAAGTTCGGAAAACTCATAGCAGCTCGGTAATTCTCCCCAGACAAGAAGGCCGATTTTATCCGCCCAATAGTAGAAAAGCGGATCCTCGATTTTCTGGTGCATCCGAACGCCGTTAAAGCCCATGTCTTTGATGGTTTGAAGGTCGGTTCGATATCGTTCGTCCGTGTCTGCCGTCAATAAACCGCCGTCGTAATACCCCTGATGCAGAATGAGCCGCTGATAAATCGGCCGATGGTTCAGGAGGGTTTTTCCGTCGCGCGTACAGACGTCTCGAAAGCCGAAATACGTAAATACCTGATCCGTCTGTCCGTCCGACGCATAGGATACGGTTACATCGTAGAGATTCGGATGCTCCGGCGTCCAATAATGAATCTCGTCGATATAGTCTTCCGGCTGAATCGGAACGCTTAAATCCACGTTCATCTGTTTGGTTTTGTAAGTCAGCGCGGCGACGGGATGCCCCTGATACTGTACGTCAATTTTGAATTGGCCGTCCTTTTTCGGCGGCTTGTTCAACGAGATTTCACACCGAACTTCGGATTGGGGCAGATTGGGCGTGATATGGATGGATTGAATGGGGTTATCGGGCACACGCTCAATCCATACGGATTGCCAAATGCCCGTGGACGGCGTATACCAGCATCGCGAAGGTTCTTCTTCCCACGATTGTTTTCCCCGAAGCTGGTCGCACCGAAGGGTGTCCTCAACGCGAAGAATCAATTCCTGTTCGCCGTCTGCGCGCAGAAAAGGCGTGATATCCGTTCGAAATGGGGTGTATCCGCCGTCATGGCTTCCGGCGTAGCGGCCGTTCACAAACAGATCGCAGTGCCAATCGACCGCGCCAAAGATCAAGTGCGTCCGCTCGTCAAAACAATCCGGCAGGCGGAAGGTTTTTCCATACCAGACGACGTCGTGGGCTTCCGTTTGGCCAATGCCCGATAATTCGCTTTGATAGACATAGGGAACCTCAATCGTCAGCGGCATTTGAGACAGCGTCGGCGGCTGATCCATTCTGTCCTTTTCCTCGTCTCCGAATGAAAAGCGCCAAGCGCCGTTTAGACTCATCCAGGTTTCCCGCCTAAAATCCGGCCGCGGATAGCAAGCTCTCCGGCTCATCTGCCCACCTCTTTACAATCGAACGATAGATTTCCACGCATGGATTGGCCTGACGCTGCTGATTATAAAAACCAAAGCGCGCTTTGAAATCCTCCTTGGGTCCCTCGTGAATCCGGTATTCCCAGTCATACATATCAATGATGGGGAACCAGAAGAATCCGTAGACGGGAATCTGGTTTTGATACAGCTCGAATACGGTGCGGGACGCCTCCTGAAGCCAGCGCTTTTTCATTTCCTCATCGTCGCGCACGCTGGTTTCGGTAATCATCATCGGGCAGTGGAATCGGGCGTAACGATTCAAAATCTTTTGTTTCAGATCCTCTGTCCAAAGCTGGCAGTTGGTACGGACGGGCTTTCCGTCCGGTTGGACGCTCAGATTTTGGTACGAAAATTGCGGATAGAAGTTGATGCCCATGATATCAATCGTGCAGCGCTGCGCCTCAAAGGCTTTCAAATCGCTTTCCGTCAGCCCGTAACGCTCGAAAAGGGGAAACCATTTTTCCAATCCGGCGAAATCCCCCGTCAGGAAATTAAAAAACATCTCCTGCTGCACACATTCGAAATCGGCCAGCTCCGAAAGCGACGGCTCGCGGGTCAGCGATCCGCCCGAACACTCGACCTGAACGCACTGAATCCCTGCTTTTTGCAGCAGCTTCGTTTGGCGCTGCGTGCCGCGCACAACGCCCTTCAACACGTCGAAATATCCCTGATATCCGCTTAAATAGGGCGGCCATTCGCCTCGATTTCCGCAGAATTCGCACGCCGTATGCGGTTCATTGTAGGGCGTTGCGAAACGGAGATACTGCCCATAGCGCTCGATGACGCGCGCCGTATACTCTTCGACGTATTGCGGATAATCGGGGTCCAGATACGCCTGTTTCATCCATGTCGGCACGCCGTAGTGCATCAGATCCAAAACAAGATGCAGCTTTTTCTCCTGAACGATGTAGGGGATCACCTGATCGGTAAACGACCAGTCCCACTTGTTTTTCTCCGGTTGGACGCGGTACCATGGGATTCCCCATCGAACGGAATCCAAGCCGATGGTTCCGATCCGGTCAAAATCCTCTTTCCACAGCCGATAGTGATCCGTCAGTTCGTATTCGTCCAGCACCTTGCCGGTGACGGGGTGGGGATCGCCGATGAATGTATCTTCAATTCCAAATCCCCAATGAAAACGGTCTTGAAACATAAACCTTCTCCCTTCTGGTCAGCCCTTGATGCCGCTAAGCGCGATGCCCTGAATAAACGTTTTCTGTGCGCACAGGAACGCAATGAAAATCGGAAGAATGGAGAGAACCGCGCCGGCGAACATGGGGCCGTGTTCGCTGGTGTGCTCTCCCTGGAACAAGGCCAGGCCGACGGGCAGCGTCTGCATCGTCTGCGAATTTGTCATAAGCATCGGCCACATGAAATCATTCCATCCCGCCATGAAATGAAAGACGGCGAGCGTCGCGATGGAAGCGCCGACGACAGGAATGGCGACTTTTCGATAAATGCCGAATTCCGTCAGGCCGTCAATCCGCCCCGCATCCAGCAGGTCGTTCGGCACGCCGAGAAACGCCTGACGCATGAAATAGATACCGAATGCGTTGGTCATGCGCGGAATCATCAAGCCCGCGTATGTGTTCAAAATGTGCAGATCGTTTAGGAGCAGGTATGTCGGAATCATGGTGATTTGAAACGGGATCATCATGGAGATCAGAACCACGACAAACAAAACATGACTGCCTCTAAATTTTAATTTGGCAAACGCATAGCCCGCCATCGAATCCAAAAACAGCATTGAAACCGTTGTTCCGCCCGCAAAAATAAGTGAGTTGAGCAAAAAACGGAAAAACGGGATTTTTTTAAGCAGCGTGGAATAGCCTTCGAGCGTCCATTGCCGGGGAATCAGCCATTCCGGCCTGCCCATAATCAAGCCTTCCGGCTTAAAGGAAGACAGGAGCATCCAAATCAGCGGGAGCATAAAAACCACGCTGATGACGGCAAACACGATGCACCAGAAAATACTCCAGCCCTTGGATAATTTGCTTTTCATGGCTTATCCCTCCAAATTGGATTCCGCTCGGCTGAAGCCCTTCAGCTGGAAGACGGTAAAGAATAGAACGATCAGGAAAAGGAAAAAAGCCATTGCTGAGGCGTATCCCATGTTGTACACGGTGAATCCCTGATAGTAAATGTAATAGACAAGAACTTCCGTGCGGAACATCGGACCGCCCTTCGTCATGACGTAGACTTGGTCGAACACCTGAAAAGAACTGATGATATTGGTAATCAACACAAAGCTGACGGAGGGCGCAATCAACGGCAGCGTCACCGAGAAAAACTGCTTCACGTTTCCCGCCCCGTCTATGGCAGACGCCTCATAGAGGCTTTCCGGAATGGCGTTGATTCCGGCCAGGATGATGACCATGTTGAACCCTGTCCATCGCCACAGGCTGGTGAAGATGACCGCGCCCATTGCCGTATGCTCGTCCCGAAGAAAATCCGGAGCGATCACGCCGAATTTTTTCAGCCAAAGCGGAATAATGCCGATATTGCCATCCAGAATATACCGAAAGATGATGGCTATAATCGCCATGGAGGTGACCGCCGGCACAAACATCACGCTCTTGTAAAACGAAGCGCCTTTGAACCTGAAATTGATCAGCGCGGCAAACAGGATGCATAAAAGCAGCAGAAGCGGAACATAAAGCAGCGTGTACTCCACCGTATTTTTCAGCGCGTTCAGAAAGCGTTCATCGGCAAACATCCGGATATAGTTGTTGAGACCGACGAATTTTCTGGTGTTTTTCAGAATATTCCAGTTTGTGAAGCTCATAATGAGCGATTGGAAAATGGGATAAATCGTAAACACGGCAATAATCAGCATAGAGGGCAGAACCATTCGAATTCCGGCCTGCGCCAACCTGCTTTCAATTCCGTTTTTCTTCTTGAATGCTTTCATTGTCGTAACCTCAAAAAACGCGATGTTCTTTGTGTTCTTTCTTTGCGGGAAGGATGCGCTCATAAAAAGGGATTACGGAGACGCCCCTCCGTAATCCCTCCGCCTTTTTACTCGGCCAGAATGGCGTCCAGAGCCTTAGATGCTTTTTTCAGCGCATCGGCAGGTGCTGCCGTGCCTCTGGAAACCGATTCATACAGCGGAACGAGAACTTCTTCGTCGATCCGTCCGCTCATAGGCTGATCGGCCATGAACATCTGGGCATACGTGGAGGCCTTCATAAAGATCGCCAGATCGGGGTTGCCGGTCAAAATTTCCTCGTCGTCCGCCATATCCAGTCGGGAAGGAATGAAGCCGACGTTCAGCGCCCACGTCTTCTGCGCTTCCTTTCCGTTCCAGTACTCCATGAAGTCCCAAGCGGCTTCCTTTACCTTGGAATCCGCGCTCATGCACATAATGCTGTCGCCGCCCCAGGTTTTGCGGTCGCGGCCATCCATGCCGGCCGGAACCTCGGCAATGCCCAGATCAATGCCCGCGGCGCGGAAGCCCGGCGCGGCCCACTGACCGTTAAACTCAATCGCAGCCTTGCCCGCGGCAAAGAGATCGTCCGCTTCCTGACCCGTCAGGCCGACCGGGCTGACGCCCTTGGCATAAGCGTCCGCAATCATCGTCATGGCCGCTGTGGCTTCGTCCGAATCCAGCACGCTCTTGCCGTCCTTGATGTAATCGGCGCCATACGCCCACATGAATACCGGCATCATCGCCACGGTCGATTTAACGCCGATGGCCTGCGCATACTGCGTGACGTTGCCGTTTCCGTCCTTCTGAATCAGCTTGTCCCACGCGGCATACAGCTCTTCCATCGTGGCCGGCGGATTTTCGGCATCCAGCCCGGCTTCGCGGAACATATCCTTGTTGTAGTACATCACCATCGCGGCGCAGGCCATCGGAAGGGTATACTGTTTGCCGTCATAATTGCCGGCCTTGAACAGCCCCTGAACCAGATTATCCATCGTAATCGTTTCGGAGGAAGCGATGAACGCATCCAGCGGCTCCAGCTTGCCCGCCATCGCGTATTCCATGTACCTCGTGACGGAGAAACCAATAAGGTCAGGCGCATTGCCAGCAATAAAGGCAGGCATCAGCTTTTGATACAGGGTGTCCCACGGCATGATTTCCATTTTGATACGGACTTTATCCTGCGAATTGTTATAGGTTTCGACAATCGCTTCCAGTGTCGGCTGATCAGAACCCGTATACCCGTTCCAGAAGACAACCTCGACGGGATCATCGGCATAAGCGACGGCCGCAAAGCCGATCAGCGTGCACAAACAAAGCAAACATGAAATCAGGCGTTTCGTCATTTTTATTCTCTCCTTTTCATTTATGCTGTTCGTTCTGTTGAAAGGAAGTCGGTGGCCACCCGCTACGTCCTTTTCTGTACTATTAGTATAATAAATCGACGCATATAATGTCAATAATTACAATATCTTTTCCTGTCCGGCGGGATTTCGGTTGTTTTTCTCCATGAATTTTGGTAAAATAGGCAAAAAGGAGAGGGAGGTTCGGAATAGAATGCCCAAAATACTCAGCCTGAGTCTGGAAGACGAAGACCTTCTTTGCGAATTGGCGGCTTCACTGAGCAGCCCGGCGCGCATACAGACGCTCAAACTTCTTTATTTTAACAGTTACAGCGTCGGAGAAATCGCCGAAAAACTGAATATCCCGTATTCCAGCGCGTCTTTATATGTAAAGTCGCTGGAGAACGTTGGGCTCATCAAAACAAAAACCCTGCAAGGCAGCCGCGGGGCGAAAAAAATATGCAGCAGGAACCACAATGCCATCAGCATACGGCTCAATAAAACGGATGACAGCGTCGATAAGGTTTCAACGATTTCCATGCCGATCGGCTGCTACACAAAATGCGAAATTGTACCCGGCTGCGGCATTGTTTCCGAAGCCGGATATCTGGCGCCCGATGATCGACCCGAAATGTTTTTCATGCCGAATCACGTCTTTGCGCAGCTCATCTGGTCAAAGACCGGATTTGTCGAATATCAATTTCCATATTTGCTTACGCCGAAGGATAAGCCAAAGGGGCTTCAGCTCTCCTTTGAAGTCTGTTCCGAATTTTATAATTACAACGAAGACTGGCCAAGCGACATCACCATTTGGATCAACGGAACAGAGTGTGGAACATGGCGCTGCCCGAGCGATTATGGCGCCCGGCGCGGGCGGTTAAATCCGGAATGGTGGAGCAGCGGCTGCACGCAATATGGAAAACTCCTCATTCTCGAACTTTCGGAAACAGGCTGCCTTCTGAACGGAACGCCCGTCCCGAATCTGACGATTCATCAATTTCACTTTTCCGCCAACACGCCCATTACCATACGCATTGGAAATAAGCCGGATGCGGAATACCCGGGCGGTTTCAATATTTTCGGGAAAAAATTCGGCGATTTCGAACAGGATATCGTCCTCTCCATCACATACGCTTCCGAAAGCTGAATAACGGGCGCAGCGTCTTTCCGCAGAAAGATGCGCCGCCGCAGGACGAAGAACTGCGGAAAACAGGGGATTGGGGGCGAGGCCACCAACAAGCGGATGCACAAAAGGGGTACCGATGTGCCCTGCTTTGCGGGGAGCGGAAGGACGGGGGGTGAATTGCAAAGAATGTATCCGGCTTCGCGCGCCATAGGGGAATATAAACGCCTCATCCATCCCACCGCCATAACGCAGACAAGACTTCGCGAAATTCACGTTTCACGAAGTCTTGCTGTTTTTTCTGTTTTTCTCGCGGTTTCAGTCGCTTTCCGCGCCCGTCACTTCACCAGCAGCATGGTCAGGTCGCACACGTTGGTGCCCGTGGGGCCGGTGACGATCAGGCCGTCCGTTTGGCGCAGAAGGTTGTAAGCGTCGTTATCGGCCAGCGTCTTTTCGATGGAAAGCCCCTTTTCACGGCAGCGCGCGGCAAATTCGCCGGTCACAAGGCCGCCCGCCGCGTCGGTCGGGCCGTCCGTACCGTCCGAGCCGACGGAGAAAATCAGGGTGTTCGGCAGGCCGTCGATCCCCGCGGCGGCGGCGACCGCCAGCTCCTGATTGCGCCCGCCCTTGCCCTTGCCGCGCAGATGCACGACGGTTTCGCCGCCGAGGATCACGGCGCAGGGCGCGCCGAGCGGCTGGCCGCTCTGGCGGATTTCCCGCGCGACGGACGCAAGCATCGCGCCCGCTTCCCGCGCCTCGCAGTTGAGCGTCGTCGTCAGCGTCAGCGTGCGATAGCCCAGCGCCTCGGCCGAGGCCTTCGCCGCGTCGCAGAGGGCGCGGACGTTGCCGGTGATCTGCGTCTCCACGTTATGGAGCTGCTTGGGCGTTTCCGTTTGCAGCGCGGGCAGGACGTGCGGCGGGATGACCAGATGATAGCGCTCAATGAGCTGCTCGACGTCCCGGCAGGTGGAGCAATCCGGATAGCACGGCCCGGAAGCGATGGAATCCAGCGAATCGCCGAGCACGTCGCTGAGCACGATGGCCAGCACATGCGCGGGCGCGCAGCGCTGGGCAAAGCGGCCGCCCTTGACGGCGGAAAGATGCTTGCGGATGGTGTTGATCTGCACGATGTCCGCGCCGCAGGCCAGAAGCTGCCGCGTGATCTCCGCGCAGTCGTCCAGCGTCACGCCTTCAAGCGGCTGCTCAAAGAGCGCCGAGCCGCCGCCGGAGACCAGGAAAATCACCTCGTCCTGCGCGGTCATGCGATCCGCCAGCGCCAGCGCCGCCCGCGTCGCCGCCACGCCGGCCTCGTCCGGAATCGGGTGGGCGGCCTCGTAGATGGTCATGCGCGGGATATCGCCCTCGCTGTGGCCGTATTTGGTGATGACAATGCCCTCGCGGAGGTTCTCCCCCAGCGCCTTTGCCGCCGCGTTCGCCATGCGCCACGCGGCCTTTCCGATGGCGATCACGGTAACGGGGCGGTCAAAACGCCGCCCTTCCAGCGCGCGGTAAACGGCGGCGTCTGGCAGAACCGCCCGAATCGAATCGTCAATGATGCGTTTTGCATCTTCCGTCATATGCCTGACGACCTCCTTGTATTGGGATAATCGTTGAGAAAAAGCAAATTCTGCACAAAACGCGGGCGCGCAATGCGCGCCCCTACGGGGACGGCAGTACAATGATGCAGTTGCTTTTTTCCGCAACGTTGTAGGGGCGCGCATCGCGCGCCCGTTATTGGAATTTTTGCAAAATTTCGGATTTGCTCTTTTACTGTCATTTATGTTTTTTGGATGAAAAGGCGGGATGGACAGCATCCCATCCCGCCTCAGGTTGCAGATAGAAGCGTTTTTTAGTGGAAGAACAGCGAGATGATCCAGATGAACACGATGCTGGCGAGACCCATCAGCAGGGTGCACATCGTCTGGGTCTTGTAGCCGTCCTCGGCCTTCATGCCGCCGAAGTTGGTGACGACCCAGAAATAGGAATCGTTGGCGTGGGAAACGGTCATCGCGCCCGCGCCGATGGCCATGACGGTCAGCGCGGCGGCGAACGGAGAGGTCAGCCCCAGCGCGCTCATCAGGGAGCCTTCCGCCGAGTACAGACCCAGAATGCCCGCCGTCGTCGTGATGGCCACGGTGGACGAGCCCTGCGCCGTCTTGAGGATGGCCGCGATGATGAACGGGAAGAAGATGCCGACGTTAGACAGGAAGGACGCATGCTCGGTGATGTAGGTGACGATGCCCGCCTCGGAGATGACCTTGCCCAGCACGCCGCCCGCGGCGGTGACGAACAGGATCGGGCCGACGGTGCGCAGCGTCTCATCCGCCAGCGCGTAGAATTCCTTGCCCTTGCCCGCCGAGAACAGCGTCGCGACGGAGATAATCAGGCCGACGGTCAGCGCGATCATCGGCGTGCCCAGGAACTGGAGAATCTGCGCGAAGAGCCCCGTCCACTTGGCCATATCCACGATGGACTTGACGGCCATCAGAATAATCGGCATGACGATCGGCGCGAAGGAGATGCCAGCGCCCGGAAGCCGGCCGAACTCGGCCTTCAGCTCGTCATAGCTCTTGGTCGTCTCGCTGCTGTCCTCATCGGCCGCGTGAACCTTCTTGCCGATGTAGCGCGCGTAGAAGTAGCCCGCCGCCAGAGACGGGATGGAGACCAGGAAGCCCACCAGAATGACCATCAGCATGTGGCTTTCAAGCCCCAGCGACTGCGCCGCGGCGATCGGGCCCGGCGTCGGCGGGATGAACACATGCGAGGTATACAGGCCGGCGCTCAGCGCGACCGCCATCGCGACGGCGGAAACGCCGGTCTTCTTGACGATGGCCTTTCGAATCGGGTTGAGGATGACGTAGCCGGAGTCGCAGAACACGGGAATGGAGACGATCCAGCCCATCAGCAGGATGGCCAATTCCGGGTGCTTGTCGCCCACGCGGCGGATGACCCAGTCGGCCATGGTGAGCGCGGCGCCGGTCTTTTCAAGGAAGAAGCCGATCATCGCGCCCAGAATGATGACGATGCCCAGCGAGGAGAACGTGCCCGAGAAGCCCGCGCCGATGGTGCCCGGCACCTTGGCCAGCGGCAGCGCCAGCAGCGCCAGAATCAGCGACACGCCCATGATGGACAGGAACGGATGAATCTTAAATTTCGAAATGGCGACGATCATCACGACAACCATGATGAAAAAGGCGATAATCAACGGAATACCGGTCATAAAATAATTCCTCCCTCGTATGTTCGGATTCGTTCGCCCAGCGGCCTGTCGATCCTCTGCGCCGCGGAGCGTAACCGATGGATGCCCATATCCTCCTCTCCCCTGTCGGGCAAAAAACAGAAACAAGATTCAACTGTCTTCTCACAGAAAACAGGAAATCAACGGAAATGATGGTTGAAGCCCGATGTTATCAAAACGATTCTTGGCGCGCGCGAAGGGTCATAGGGGCGACCGCAAAGCCCCTATATCCAATCGACGGCAAGGCCGAAGGCCTTGACCGGCGAAACCCAAGACCTCCCTCTTCGAGGGAGGGGGACCGCCCGCAGGCGGTGGAAGGAAAGCGCGCTCCGCTAGGCCTAGGGGATTAGGGGAGATTTCGAATTTCTCCCCCTTAAATCCCCTAGGAACCCCATAACCCCCTTTGAAACGAGCAGGGTTGCGACCCTGCACCCGGAGTTGTAGACGAGGTTTCGAGAGGGCGCGCGAGGGGTCATAGGGGCGACCGAAAAGCCCCTATATGCAATCGACGGCAAGGCCGAAGGCCTTGACCGGCGAAGCCCCCAAAGACCTCCCTCCTCGAGGGAGGGGGACCGCCCGCAGGCGGTGGAAGGAGTATAGGAGCCACCTGACTCCTTCAGTCACGGCTGCGCCGTGCCAGCTCCCTCAAAGAGGGAGCTCTTTGGTCGGGTTATTTCCCGCCTAAGCGATAAGTCGAGCATTGCGCGCCCGCGTTTTGTACAGAATTTGCTTTTTGCTCAATTATTGTTGTATAAGAGCCTTCGAGAGGACGCGCGAAGGGTCATAGGGGCGACCGCAAAGCCCCTATATCCAATCGACGGCAAGGCCGGATGGCCTTGACCGGCGAACCCCTAAGACCTCCCTCTTCGAGGGAGGGGGACCGCCCGCAGGCGGTGGAAGGAGTCCTCAGGCGGTGGAAGGAGTCCTCAGGCGGTGGAAGGAGTTTTCAGTCGGCAGAAGGCGTATAGCTTTCCCAAATTAAAATATATGCGTCAAAACGCCGAACCATGCGCGTGCTTGCGGCGCATTTTACTTAATTTTATATTTAATTCGGCGCGGTCAGTCAATTCCCTGCCTTTTTCGGGCGGGAACATCCGCCCAGAACGCAAGAAATTTAACAAATCAAACAGTCCGCTCTCCCCGCCGCTGACCGCGTTAAAATTTCTTAATATCCCCGCCCTCTTTTTTCGAAATTCCCTTGATTTTGCCACCTGCCATCGGTTACAATGACAAATGGCTCAAACGGCTTGTTGATAATTTACCGACGGCGTTTGACCTGTTTCGACCCGGAACAGGGGTTTCCTGTTCAAATACAATGGAGGAGGCATCCAACATGAAGAAACTTTTGACGATTATGCTGGCCGTGCTGCTGGCTGCGCTGGCGGTTGCCGCGTCGGCGGAGGACAACGTCAAGAACGCCGATATCATCATCGTCGGCGCGGGCGGCGGCGGTCTGTCCGCAGCCATCGAGGCGGTGAACGACGGCGCTCAGAGCGTCATCGTTCTGGAAAAGACCGGCAAGACGGGCGGTTCGCTGAACTTCACCTCCGGCTCCATGTCCGGCGCGGAGACGGTGATTCAGAAGATCGACGGCATCGAGGACACCAAGGAGAGCTTTGTTCAGGATATTCTGAATAACGGCGCGCATCTGGGCAACGAAGCGATGATCCGCGCGTTCGTGGATGAGGACGTGGACGCGATTCAGTGGCTGTGGGACAACGGCCTGTCCGAATACAATTTCTCGTCCATGAAGACCACGGGCAAGCATACCGTGTTCGCCCCGGAGCATCAGCTCTATTCCGTGGCGCGCACCTACAAGCCCAGCGCCAACGACCCGACCCGCTACAAGGCCGCCGCGCACGAGATCATGGATACCGTGCTGGCGACGGACGCCTACAAGGGCGTGACCATCGACTTCAACACGACGGCCAACCAGCTCGTCGCCAACGAGCAGGGTCAGGTGCTGACCGTGCTGGCGACCGATGAAAACGGCCAGACCGTCCGCTACGAGGCGAAGAAGGCCGTCATCATGGCGACCGGCGGCTACTCCGGCAACGCGAAGATGATGTCCGCGTTCGCCAAGAACGGCGCGAACTATCTGGTCGGCGGCTCCACCGCGGCGGACGGCTACGGCATCTACATGATGCAGCAGGTCGGCGCGAACATCGACCCGACGGCCATGGGCTACATTCCGACCTTCCCGATGGGTCACGAGACCGCGCCGGGCATGGGCGTGATCGCCTCCTCCTACATGTGGAAGGCGGGCGGCATCTCCGTCAATCAGGAGGGCTTCCGCTTCGCCAATGAGAACGACGCGGACGTCGTGGCGCGCGAGACCGCGCTGGAAGAGCAGACCAACGCGATTCAGTACGACATCTTCACCGACAAAATCATCGAGGATACCGAGGCGCTCAACGCTTCCGTGTTCTGGAATTTCTATTACGCGCCGGGCAAGCCGTATAACAGCGCCGTGGTCTCTGCGGATTCCCTCGCCGTGCTGGCCGAAAAGCTGGGCATCCCGGCGGCGAACCTCGAGGCGACCGTGAAGAGCTACAACGAGCACGTCGAATCCGGCGAGCCCGACGAGTTCGGCCGCGAGTACACCGAGGACGCGATCAAGAACAATTCCGCCTACTGCGCCGCGATCAACAAGATCGAGGGCGAGCATTATTACGCCATCCCGCTCAAGGCGCTTGTCGTGATGACGCTGGGCGGCGTGAGCACCAACACCGACGGTCAGGTGCTGGATGTGGACGGCGCGGTGATTCCGGGTCTGTACGCGGCCGGCGAGTGCGTCGGCGGCATCTGGGGACGCTTCGTCTCCGGCGGCACGGGCGTGATGGGCCCGATCGTCTTCGGCCGTCTGGCTGCGCGCGCGGCGATGGCGACCGAACCGGCGACCGGATACACCCTCAAGACCCCGGCTGCGGTCATCACCGAGGACATGTTCGCCAAGGACGCGGGCGGCGCGGAGAGCCTGTTTGATATGAGCCAGCCCCTCACGGACGGCGAATACGAGGCCACCGTGGACGGCCAGGAAGGCCCGATGACGGTCAAGGTCACTGTGGCGGATGGCAAGATTGCCGCCGTCGTCGTCGCTGAGAACCACGAGACGCAGGCCGTCGCCGCCGCGGCGCTCGAAAAGGTGCCGCAGGCCATCGTGGACGCCAACAGCGTGGACGTGGACGGCGTTTCCGGCGCGACGCTGACCTCCGGCCGCATCAAGGACGCGGCGGTCAAGTGCCTGACGCAGGCCGCGCAGTAAGCCCTCCCCCATCAACACCCGACTGAAAGGAAGAAACACCATGAAGAAGTTTATTCCCCTGATTCTGGCGGCCGCTCTGTGCCTGCCCTTCGCCGCGCTCGCCGAGGACGCGGTTTCCTCCGCCTCCGTCGCCGATTTCTACGGCCAGGCGGCGCTCACCGGCGACGACCTGATGAACGCGATCAACTCCTTCTCCGGCTTCTATCTGGTGACCACCACCAACCCGGACAACTCCCCGAACGCCGCGTTCTTCGTCTTCGGCATGGTCAAGCACGAGGATCATTACTATGTGCAGCTCAGCCTCGCCGAGAACCAGTCCCGCAGCAACCTGCTCGCCAACGGCGAGGGCGTGGCCGTGTACGCCGCTACCCCGTCCAGCGAGGAGGGCGCAAAGCCGTTCGCCACGTCCGGCGCGCGCATCCGCTTCAAGGCGATCACCGATGAAACCGTCGCCGCTGCGCTGGCCGAGAACGCCAACGAAGCGACGCTGTTCTTCGAGGTCGTCGATGTTCGTCCGCTGGGCTAATCCCTAAGGGCATAAAAGTAACCCCGCCGAGAGAAAATCCCTCCCGGCGGGGTTTTTTTACGCCTTCCAGCGCCTGCTTACTCCTTCCACCGTCTGCTTACTCCTTCCACCGCCTGCGGACGGTGAACGCGCTCCGCTAGGCCTAGGGGATTAGGGGGAGATTTCGATTTCTCCCCCTTAAATCCCCTAGGAACCCCATAACCCCCATTAAAACGAGCAGGGTTGCGACCCTGCACCCGGGTTGTATAAATGGCTCCGGGAGGGCGCGCGCGAAGGGTTATAGGGGCGACCGCAAAGCCCCCTATAGGCAATCGACGGCAAGGCCGCAGGCTTTGACCGGCGAACCCCAGACCTCCCTTCGAGGGAGGTCTGGGGGTAGGGAAATCGAAAGTCGGTAGAATGTCGGCGGGCGCGCAATGCGCGCCCCTACAACGTGGCGGAAATCGCAACGATGAGATGCATTTGCAACGCTGGGTTTTATCATTGCAACCGACGGCTGCATCGCCGTACCCGTAGGGCGCGCATTGCGCGCCCGTTCGTCCCCGACGTTATAACAACAACCCTTCGAGAGGACGCGCGAAGGGTTATAGGGGCGACCGCAAAGCCCCTATATGCAATCGACGGCAAGGCTGCAGGCCTTGACCGGCGAAGCCTTCAGACCTCCCTCTTCGAGGGAGGGGGACCGCCGCAGCGGTGGAAGGAGTAAACGGCGGTGGAAGGATTTCACCACGTTCTCCCGAAAATTCGGCTCATACGCTTCGTATGCTTCATATGCTTCATATGCCCAAAGCATATGATGTTTTTCTTCAAAAACTATCAGGTGTCCTTCCGGAGAATGTCGAGATAATCGGCATAGGAATAGATTTTTGCCTTTCCGGCTTTGTCCGTCTGTCGCAGAATCCCCTCGTCCACAAGGATCGTCACCATTTTTGAAACCGTGTTGTAGGACAGCCCCAAGGCCGCGGCGGTTTTCTGAACGTCGATGATCGGGTTGGTTTCGATGTACGCAAACAACTTGAGCAGGTTTGTCTGCTGCCGTTTGGAAAACGCCCCCAGCTTGGCCACGCTTTGGTTGTGCAGCGCGGTCAGCGCGTCGATGGTTTGAATGGCGTCTCCGGCCGAATCGGAAAGCGCTTGCAGGAAGAACATCACCCACTGCTCATAGTCGCCGGTCTTTCGAACCTGCGTCATCCGGTCGTAATACTCGATCCGGTTCATTTTCAGAAAATAGGAGATATACAGCGCAGGATGAGACAGAATTCCCTTTTCCATCAGAAACAGGGTGATTAACAGCCGACCGACCCGGCCGTTTCCGTCAAGGAACGGGTGCGTTGTCTCAAACTGATAGTGAATGAGCGCCGCCTGAATCAGCGGGTCCAGCGAATCGTCGCCGTTCATGTATTTCTCCAGATCGGACATGGCCGTCTGCATGTCCTCCGGGTTGGGTGGAATGTAGCGCGCATTTCGAATCGTGCTGCCCTGCCCGCCGATCCAGTTTTGCGAATAGCGGAATTCACCGGGGCTCTTCTCCTGCCCCCGCACGCCCTCCATCAGAACAGCGTGCGTCTCCTTGATGAGCCGGTTGCACAGCGGAAGCGAATGTAAACGGTTCAACGCAAACTCCGTCGCCTTGATGTAGTTCACAACGTCCGAAACGTTCCGATTCGTGTTTTCCTCCATCAGCGGATTGAGGATATCGTCCAGCGTGCACTGGGTTCCCTCAATCTGCGACGACAGCAGCGCCTCTTTGCGGACATACATGGACACAAATAAATCCATGTTCGGAATCCGGGCAGACAGGCCGTCCAGCGCGGCCAGCTTTTTGTTGGCCTCGACCAGCTTTGCGACCAATTCGCCGCTGAGCGCGATGGGCGGATTCGGCGGAAGCGGCGCAGGCCGAAAGGATTGATAGGCCATTTCGCCGGTGAGGTTACTGACAAACGCGCCTGCTCGATTGTTCATGGGGAACCCCTTTCTGCGCCGGACGGCGGCAAAATGAAATTGCTGCGCTCATTTTACCATAGAATTTTCATCGAATCAATGTATTTTGAAATTAGATAGCGTTTAAAATTTCAGAAAGACGCCGATTTATGAAATTTCAAATCAAAAAGAGCCGATCTTTTTTCAGAAAAATCGGCTCTTGTGCTTCATATGCTTCATATGCTTCTTGTGCCTCGCATGCCTACTATGAGTCGGAAAGTAGAAGGATGTTCGGAATAAAAACGATGGGGATGAACGCCTTCCACTGCCCGAGAACTCCTTCCACCGCCTGCGGGCGGGGCACGCGCTCCGCTAGGCCTAGGGGATTAGGGGGAGATTTCGATTTCTCCCCTTAAATCCCCTAGGAACCCCATACCCCCCTTGAAACGAGCAGGGTTTCGACCCTGCACCCAGGGGTTGTATACAAGGTTTCGAGCGAGCGCGCGAAGGGGCTTAGGGGCGACCGCAAAGCCCCTATATGCAATCGACGGCAAGGCCGCAGGCCTTGACCGGCGAAGCCTCTAAGACCTCCCTCTTCGAGGGAGGGGGACCGCCGCAGCGGTGGAAGGAGTAAGCAGGCGGTGGAAGGAGTCCGCAGACGATGATTCCCCCACGTTCCCCAACGCCACATTCATCCTGTGAATTTGGCTTTTTCTTCATGTGCTTCATATGCCCAAGGCATATGATGTTTTTCTTCAAAAACCATCAGGTGTCCTTCCAGAGAATATCGATATCATCGGCATGGGTTTACGGCGAATCATTCAGCCATTCCAGCGCGTTGATGCGGCGTATGCCCTCGTAATCGGCAGGCGGATCGTCGTCAAGCGTCAAAATCAGTTTGGGGTATGAATCCCGGATTTTTTGCAGCGGCCTCAATTCGCGCGCGAGCGTATGTTCATCCCGCACGGACGCGGCAACCTGCACATAGAGCGTTCCCGTCTGATTGACGGCGACAAAATCGACTTCCAACTCGTCGAGCTTGCCGATATACACGTCATATTCGCGGCGGAGCAATTCGAGATAGATCACATTTTCGAGGATGTGGCCGGTATCCGCATAGCGCCCGCCAAGCAGATAATACCGCAGGCCGATATCCACGGCATAATACTTTTCAAGCGTCTTGAGATGCTGCTTGCCGCGGATGTCATAGCGCCGCGCCTGATAGACGATGTAGCTGTCCACAAACGCCGACAGATATTTTTCAACCGTGCGCACGTCGAGCTTCCGCCCGTCGGAGCCCATCGTATCCGAAATTTTTTTGGTGGAAATCGGGCTGCCCGTGCTGCTGTATACAAACCGCAGAACGCTTTCCAACATCATCGGATCGGCGTTTTTCAGTCTCCCCCACGACGTCCTTCAGCACGACCGTGTGATAGATGCCGCTCAGGTATTCCTCAATCGCCTTCCGGTCGCCGCCCAGCTCGGTAGCATAGGGAAAGCTCGTCTCCAGATAGCGGCGGTATGTGGCGCTCAGGCCGTCCCGGCTGCCCGTAAACGCCGCATATTCCGAAAAGGAGAGCGGCAGCATGTCAATGGTGACGTAGCGCCCGGAAAGATGCGTCGCCAGCTCGCCGGACAGCATGTAGGCGTTCGAGCCGGTCAGGTAGAGATCCAGATTTTTGCGCAGAAAGAGGCTGTCGATCATCGGCGGAAAATCCCGGACATTCTGAATTTCATCCAGAAAGACATATGCCCGTTCGTTTCCCGCTCGCGACAAAATATAAGCGTGCAGCTTCATCGGGTCACGCAGCTCGATGTTCGCGAAGTCCTCCAGATTGACGGCGATGATCTGCGAATCGGGAACGCCGTCAAGGCGAAGCTCCGCCTGAAACAGTTCCATCAGCGTCGATTTTCCGCAGCGCCGAATCCCCGTAATCACCTTGATCATCTGCTTGTCCTTCCAACGCCGGAGCGCTCGAAGGTATTGCGGTCGATCAATCATGCAAACCCTCCTCCCCTGCGCGCGCCGCGTCCGTCGGCTTCATCGCGCTTATTGAACCATTTTATCAAAAAAACATTTGTAATATCAAGACTTTTTGGATTCCGATGCATATTTCGCCTGTTTTTTCTCATTCCCCCGCGTACCGTCTCTCCAGCTCCTGCCAGACGGCCGCAAAGAGCGCCGCTGCAAACGGCTGATCCGGAAAGGCGGCGACCTTCTCCCCCATGGCCGCGGCGGCGCGCAGCCAAATTGCCTCGCGCGCCTCCCCCGCCGCCGCGCGGAGCCGGTCGTCCGTCTCCAAATGGAAATCCCACGCGGCGCGGTACATGGCCTCGTAGCCCGAATCGAACGGCGTTTCGGCCTCGGGCACGGGCTCGAAGCCCTCCGGCACGGCGGCCGTCGGCCGCAGCGCGTCCAGCCGGGAAAAATCAATCTTCATCGTTCATCCGTCCCATCCGAAACCGGACATACAGCCCGATAAACGTCGCGTAATCGCCGATATCCACCTCGCTGTCGGAGAGCTTCGCCTTCTTCGCGCCGCAGTATTCCCAGCCGTCCAGCACACCGGCGCGCACGCAGCTGTCCAGCGCGGTTTCCAGCGGCGTTTTGATGCGGTTCTCCCAATGGCCGCGATCCGTCCTCTGCACCTCGTCGAAATCGGGGATATCGCCGCACGCATCCAGCAGCGCCGAAACGGAAATGATGTCGGCGGTGCCGCGCTCGATGTTGCGGCGCACGGAGCTGTGATACGCCAGCTTGTAGCCGACGCGGTAGGCGCGCGGGCTGCGCTCGTCGATGCTCAGCAGCGCCTCGGGGTACTGCATCACATACGAGCAGAGCAGATACCGCGCGATGTCGTCGCTGAACTGAATGGAGATCATCCCGCGCTTGACGCCCTTGCGCTGGAGCAGGCGCACGTCCTGATAATCCGAGACGCGCCCCTTCTTTTCCGACCAGGAGAGCGACAGGCTGTAGAGCACGTCGAGCTGATCGTTGATCTTGCCGCGCACGTCCTTCATCAGGTTTTTGATGCGCCGTTTTTCCTTTTCGGCCTCCTCCGGCGTGGCCGTCTCCCGCTCATCGACGGGATAGCCCAGCAGCCGCGCGTAGGAGATCAGCGGAATCTGCACCTCCGTCTGAATCCGCGCGGATTCCTCCGGGCGGTAGTGGTTGTTCTGCGTCAGGTAGAGCGCCGCGGTGGAAAGCAGCTTCTGCGCGCCGACCGTCAGGCCGATTTTCAGCCCGTCGTAGCCCTCAAAAAACGCGCGGAAGCCCTCGTCCTCGATGACCGCGTCGCCGGTGATCGGGTTGATGGCCATGTTCCGCGTCGCCGTCATCGCCAGACGGCTGGTCGCCTCGCCCTGCACCATGGGATAATACGGGTCGTGGCGGCTGAGCAGATCGACGCTGTATACGACCGGCTCGATCGTCTCCGGCGGCTCGACAATCAGGCCGGAGATGGCGCTGCGGATGGATTCCAGGTTTTCCGGTTCAAAAACCTGTTTCTTTTTCGGCATGTCGTCCTCCTCAGCGCAGCAGGCTGTCCAGCAGGCGGGTGTCGGCCATGGGGAACGTGTAGCCCCTTCAAGAATCGCGCGCGCGTCGTCCAGCTTGTCGCGCGTCACGGCGATCTCGGCCAGATCGAACAGCCCCGCGCGATGGCCGGATAGCTCGTCCAGCGTGCGCGCCTCCTCGTACATCACGAGCTCGTCGTCCGCGTCGATCACGTAGCCGAACGTGTCGATCTGATAGGTGTCGCTGAGCAGGGTCATCAGCACGTTGAACGCCGCAATCGTCGAAAAGTTCTGGCGGAGGATGTCCACGCCCTCCTTGAGCTGCTCGTCGGACAGGGAGAGTGTCTCCGCCACGGCCTGTCGCCGGGCGCTCAGGCGCTCGTCCTTCAGCTCGGAGGCGGCGATGACCTGCTGCGCCATATCCACAAAGAGCCCGCGCCAGATGAGCTGCAGCACCTGCATGGCGTGGCTCTTGAGCTGCAGCGTCTCGCGGCGGCGGATCACCAGCCAGTTGGACAGGCGCAGATACAGCTCCGTCTCCCGGGGCTTTTCGGCGGAAGCCTGCCGGATGCGCGCATCCAGATCCGCGCCCGAAAAGAGCGCCGTCTTCTCCTCGTCCCCCAGATACGCATAGCCGGTCATGGCGATCAGCCCCTGCCCGGTCTCCTGCACCGTCCAGCGCTTGCGCGCCGCCATCTTCCTGGGGTCAAAATAATTCGTCTTCTTGAGATCCATGGCGCTCTCCTTCACGCATCCGGGCGCAGGGTCTTCATCTGCCGGTAGACGTCCGCGTGCTTCCGGCGGTCCGCCTCGATCAGCCGGTTGACGTAGGCCGTCGCGCCGCCGCTCTCCAGTTTGCCCATCGTGCGGATGTAGTCCATGTTCTCCTCGGAAAAGGCCATCGTCATGCGCAGCGCCTTTTTGCCCCGCTTGCCCTGCGTGTCGGCGGCGCGGTAGCCGCCGTCCGCCTTCGGCGCGCGTTCTTCATATGCTTTGTATGCTTCGTGTGCCTCATGTGTCTCAGGCATACGATGTTTGCGTTCAACTTCGTGTGCTTCATATGCCTCTTGTGCGTTAGGCATACGAGGCGCTTCATAGGCTTCATGTGCTTCGTGTGTCTCAGGCACAGGATGTTCGCTCCTAACTTCATGTGCTTCGTGTGTCTCAGGCACAGGATGTTCGCTCCTAACTTCATGTGCTTCATAGGCTTCATGTGCCTGCTCCGCCGCCGTCACGCTGAACAGCCGCGCCACCGCGTCCGTCGCCCTGCCCTTTTTAATCGCCATGCTTCTCGTCCTCCTGCCTGAGATAGTCCGCGACAAACGCCGCGTAGTCCGCCGTCACCGCCGCCTTGGGGTGCGAATCGAACAGGCTTTCCTGCATCACCTGCGCCTCGCGCACGGCCACCGCCTCGCGGATCACCGTCGGATACAGATAGACGTCCAAATCCTTCGCCGTCTGCCCGATCACGTCGATCAATTCGCGCGTCAGGCTGGCGCGGTTGCCCCGCCGCGTGATCAGAATCCCCGCGACCGTCAAGCGCGGGTTGCAGTAGCGCCGCACGTTCTCCACCGTGTTAAAAAGCTGCTTGAGCCCCTGCAGCGAGAACACCTCGAGCCCCACCGGAATCACCATGTCGTCCGCCGCCGTCAGCGCGTTGAGCGTCAGCACGCCCAGCGCGGGCGGGCAGTCCACGATGATGTGGTCGTAGGACGCGGCGACCGCGTCGCACAGCCCGCGCAGCAAATATTCGCGCCCCACGCGGGTGAACTCCATATCCGCCGCGGACAGGTCGAGCGACGACGCGACCAGATCCACGCCCTGCCGCGTCGCCTGAATCACGTCCGCAGCCGCCGCGTCGCCCCGCAGCGCCTCGTACAGCCCGGCCAGCGTGTCGTCCGCCCGCATCGAAAAGGACAGATTGCCCTGCGGGTCGCAGTCGATCGCCAGTACGCGCTTCCCCTGACGGGCGAGCCCCACCGCCAGCGCATGGGCTGTCGTCGTCTTCGCAACGCCGCCCTTTTGATTGATCAGTGCCGTTATCCGAGCCATAGCGCCCTCCCCCTCGCGCGCGTTTTCCGCGCCAAACTTCATATGCTTCGTATGCTTCATGCGCTTCGTATGCCTGATATGCTTCATATACCTCATATTCTTCGCATGTCTCCCCGCCATTATACCAAGCGCGCCGCCCAGCGTCAAATCCCCGCCCGGATCGGGCGCTTTTCCCCCGACCTAGCCGTTTTGAAAAAGGGGGGTAGTTGTTCCCGCACGGAATCGAGCCGCCACATGGGCAAACCGGCATTTTCGCCCGCGGAGGATTTTTTGAAAAAGGGGGGTAGTTGTTCCCGCAAAAGGGGGGTAGTTGTTCCCGCAAAAGGGGGGTAGTTGTTCCCGCAAAAAATTTTTTTTGGCCTTATGCCATCTAGGTTTTTTGGGGGTCATTTTTCTTAAAACGGTTAAAACGGTTAAAGGCACACGCTCACGCCTTTAGGGCGTGAGCCTATGCTAAAATAAAAAGGCCGCGGCGAGGCGCGGGGAGACGGGAGACGGGGGGACGTTGGGGCTTTGCCCCAAACCCCACAAGGGAACTGAGTTCCCTTGACCTTCCGTTCCGCTTCGCGGCGGATTGAACAGACTTTGCGTACAGTGCGCATGCGCACTGTACGTCAAATCACTTAAAACTGCGCGAAGCGATGGGGGAGGTCCAGGAACCTCAGGTTCCTGGCGGGAGTTTGAGGGCAGAGCCCTCAAGCCGGCAGCCCAAGAAAGAAAGGTCACTTATGAACGAGGCGATGGTCGAGGCGATTAACGAACGGGAACCCGCGTTTCTGGCGCGGGACGGAAAGGGGAAGGGCTACGTCTGCCCGCAGTGCGGCAGCGGCAGCGGCCCCAAGGGCACGGGGCTGCACCGCGATCCCGGCGCGCCCACGCACTGGAAATGCTTTGCCTGCGGCGGCTATTTTGACGTGCTGGATCTCTACGGGCTGGCGTTCGGGCTGGAGACGTTTCCGGAAAAGCTCGCCGGGGCGGCGGCCTATTACGGGCTGACGGTGAGCGCGCCGCGCCGGATGACCGAGCGCGCTGCCGCGCCCGAGCCGGACTGCACCGCCTTCTTCAAGGCCGCGCAGGCGCGCCTGGCGCAGACGGATTATCCGCAGCGGCGCGGGCTGTCCGCCGCGACCTGCGCCCGGTTCCATCTGGGGTATGACCCCGCGTGGCGCAACCCCAAGGCGCCGGAGACCGTGCCGCCCTCGCCCCGGCTGATTATCCCGACCGGCCGCACCAGCTATCTGGCACGCGACGTGCGCGGCAAGGACGAGCTCAGCGAGCAGGAGGCGCGATACACGAAGGTCAAGGTCGGCAAGACGCGCCTGTTCAACGCTGAGGCGCTCGATACGGCGGAAAAGCCCGTCTTCATCGTCGAGGGCGAGATCGACGCGATGAGCATCGTCGAGGCCGGCGGCGAGGCCGTGGGGCTGGGCAGCGCGTCAAACGTGCGCCTGCTGCTCGAGCGCCTCGCGGAAAAAAAGCCCGCGCAGCCGCTGATCCTCGCCCTTGACAACGACGAGCGCGGGCGGAAGGCCTCCTGCGAGCTGGAAGACGGCCTGCGCGCAGCCAGCCTGCCGTATTTCGTCTACAACCCGTGCGGCGACTGCAAGGACGCGAACGAAGCGCTGCAAATGGCTCCAGAATCGTTTCTAAGGCGGGTAGGAGACGGCGAACGCCTGCCCGAGATAGAAAGGCTTACCTACTTGCAGACGAGCGCACAGGGGCATTTACAGGCCTTTGTGGACGGCATCGCCGAAAGCGTCAACACGCCGTGCCTGCCCACGGGGTTTGACGCGCTGGATCGGGCGCTGGACGGCGGGCTGTACGAGGGGCTGTACATCGTCGGCGCGATTTCCTCGCTGGGCAAAACGACGCTGGTGACGCAGATCGGCGACCAGATCGCTTCCGGCGGGCAGGATGTGCTCGTCTTCTCGCTGGAGATGGCGCGCGCCGAGCTGATGGCCAAGTCGATTTCGCGCCACACGCTGACCCTCGCGCTGGCGCGCAAGTGGGGCACGGCCTGCGCCAAGACGGCCAGAGGCGTGACGGACGGCCGCCGCTACGCGCAGTACGGCGAACGGGAGCGCGAGGTCATCCGCGACGCGGTGACGCGCTACGGGGAATACGCCGGGCATCTGTTCATCGCCGAGGGCGTGGGCGACATCGGCGTGACGGCCATTCGCGAGCGCATCGCCCGCCATATCGACATGACCGGCAAAACCCCGCTGGTGATCGTGGACTATCTGCAAATCATCGCGCCCTACAACGAGCGGGCGACGGACAAGCAGAACATGGACAAGGCGGTGCTGGAGCTCAAGCGCATCAGCCGCGATTTCAAGCTGCCCGTGATCGCCGTTTCCAGCCTGAACCGCATGAGCTACGGCCAGCGCATCAGCATGGAGGCGTTCAAGGAATCCGGCGCAATCGAGTATTCCAGCGACGTGCTGATCGGCTTGCAGCTTCGCGGCGCGGGCGAGGCGGCCTTCGACCCGACGGAAGCGAAAAAGAAAAATCCCCGGCAGATCGAGGCCGTGATTTTGAAAAACCGGAACGGCCGCGTCGGGGAGAAGATCGAGTTTGAATATTACCCGATGTTCAATTATTTCACGGAGAAGGGCTGAGCGGGATAACGGGGAACGTTGTTTTTTCCGGGGGCTGTGTTTGCGGAAAAAGAACGCAATAACTCAAAAAAAAGAAAAAAACATCATATGCCTGATGTGTGTCTGGCATATGATGCATATGAAGCATATGAAGCATATGAAGTTTGGAAGGGGCTTTTCTTAACGCCTTCCACCGCCGGAAACTCCTTCCACCGCCTGCGGGCGGTCCCCCCTCGAAGAGGGAGGTCTTGATGGGCTGCGCCGGTCAAGGCCTTCCGGCCTTGCCGTCGATTGGATATAGGGGCTTTGCGGTCGCCCCTATAACCCTTCGCGCGCCCTTTCGAAGATTCTCATACAACTCCGGGTGCAGGGTCGCAACCCTGCTCGTTTTAATGGGGGTTATGGGGTTCCTAGGGGATTTAAGGGGGAGAAATTCGAAATCTCCCCCTAATCCCCTAGGCCTAGCGGAGCGCGTGCCCCGCCCGCAGGCGGTGGAAGGAGTTTTCGGGCGGTGGAAGGAGTTATCAGGCGGTGGAAGGCGTCCAACCCCATTTTCGCACCCAAGGATTGTAAAAAACAGATGGTCTGTTATACTATAATATCAGGAGTGGACTGCCAAGCGCCGTCCCTGCGCCTCATCCATTATCTGAAAGGACGTGGCAGCGTGAAAAAGCGCATCCCCTTATATTTGGCCATCCTCGGCGAGTTCGTCCTGATTTTTGTTGAAATCGCGCGATACAGCTATATCAACCGTGGCTTGATGCGTCAGGAAAACGTCTCCCATTTGCAGGCGAGCTACGCGCAGGTGGCGCGGACGTTCGCCCTGTTTGCGGAGCGAAACTGGAAGCTGCTGGACGAGTGGGACAGCGATCTGCCCAACCAGTTCTACAATCTCACGTCGGAAGAGGCGTGGTCGGTCATCAGGGACAAGGCGGCGCGCTGGCAGTACAGCGAGCTGTACATGTTCAACCAGAACGGCGAATACAGCAGCGTCAGCGGGCGGCACGGCATTTCGCCGCACAAGGAAAGCGTGTTCATGGCGATATACGACGAGAATCGGCCGGTTCTCACGTCGTATCAATCTACGGACGGCGCGCGAAAGGTCGTCTTCGCCAAGCCGATCCGCACGCCCGTGCTGATGGAGGGCTCGACATACACCGGGCTGGCCGTCACCTTTCGAAACGACGTGCTGGAAAAGACGATTTCCGTCTCGCTCTACGACGGGGCGAGCGACTGCTACATGGTGAAACGCGACGGCACGGTGGTGCTTTCGCTGGAATCGCAGACCGAGTTTGACGAGCTGCATGACAACATCCTCGACTTTGTGGATGACGCGCTGGCCGTGAGCCGGAGCGAAAAGGCCGAGATGCGCGCGGATATCGCCGAGGGGAAGCGCGGCGGCCTCGTCGGGCGGCTGGACGGGGAAGAATACTACATCGTCTATCAGCCGTCCGGGATGGAGGACTGGTCCATCGTCGGCGTGGTTCGCGCCTCCGCCGTCGAGGCAGGTATGCGGAAGATGCAGGCCGACACCATCTCGCTGGCGACGCTTATCGCCTCGCTGGCGATGCTGGGCGTTTCGTGGCTGATTCTGGCCAACATGAAGGCCGAGGCCAAATCGCTGAAGATGGAACAGCAGATGCTCTCCCGACAGAAGGAGGTCTCCGACCGGCTGTTCACCGGCATGGGGCGGATTGCGGATCGCTACGCCGTTTGCGACCTCGTGCGCGACCGATACGAGTATCGCGAAAACATGCTCTCCAAGCCGCTCTATCCCGAAACGGGGCGCTACCGCGATTTTGTCGAGCTGATGAGCCGCCGGTATCTGGTGCTCGGCAAGGCGGAGGGGATGAAGATGGATCAGATCCTCGACCCGGAGTATCTGCGCCGCGTGCTGCGCAAGGAAACGGACATCCTCAAATTCGAATACTGCATCCGGGAGAAAAACGTCTATGCGCTGCTGAACATCATTCCCGTCATGTTTGACGGCGACGGCCTGCTGACGCAGGTGATGATGATCGGGCAGGACGTCGGCCAGAAGGTCGAGCTGGAGAATCTGGCGAACACGGACAGCCTGACCGGCCTGTACAACGAGCGGTATTTCAGCCGCGTGCTCGCCAATCTGGAAAAGAAGAAGATGCCGTTCGCGCTGTATTACCTCGATCTGGATTTCTTCAAGCCCATCAACGACACGTATGGGCACGACATGGGCGACAAGCTGCTCAAGGCCGTTGCCCGGCGCCTGCAAACCTGCATCCGCAGCCGCGACTGCGCGTTCCGCATCGGCGGGGACGAGTTCGCCGTCGTCTACCGCGCCGACCTGAACGAAACGCAGCGCCGGGAAAAACAGGCGCTTATCGTCGAAACGCTGACCCAACCCTACGAGATCGACGGCAAGCGCCTGCAAATCGGCGCGAGCTGCGGCTTTGCCCACTATCCCGAAGACAGCGCGGCGGCGGCGGATATCCGCATCCTGGCCGACCAGCGCATGTATGCCGAAAAGGAACGAAACCACCAAAAAAGTGGGGAATCGCTCCGCTAGGCCTAGGGGATTAGGGGGAGATTTCGATTTCTCCCCCTTAAATCCCCTAGGAACCCCATAACCCCCTTTGAAACGAGCAGGGTTGCGACCCTGCACCCGGGGTTGTATAAGAGGCTTTGAGACTGTAGGGGCGCGCATTGCGCGCCCGTTTTTTATATTTGCCGCACCCGCTAATTTGAATGGTTATAACAACAACGTTTCGAGAGGGCGCGCGAAGGGTCATAGGGGCGACCGCAAAGTCCCTATATGCAATCGACGGCAAGGCCGGAGGCCTTGACCGGCGAAACTCCCAGACCTCCCTCTTCGAGGGAGGGGACCGCCCGCAGGCGGTGGAAGGAGAGCCGCGCTCCGCTAGGCCTAGGGATTAGGGGGATTGGAGCCATGCGCCCGCTGTGCGGGAAAAGCATGGCGGAAATCGGAAATCGCAAGCGAGCGCTTGCGCGACTATGCGAGTTTCCCGGAAGATTTCGATTTGGTTGCGCTCAAAGGTCGCAAACAGGGTTGCTCCCTTTCGCTTGGGATGCTCCGCCCGCTGAGCCGCCCACAGGGCGCGCTCGGCTTCGATCCTCCCTTAAATCCCCTAGGAACCCCATAACCCCATTGAAACGAGCAGGGTTTCGACCCTGCACCCGGATTGTATAAGAGGCTTTGAGACCGTAGGGGCGCGCATTGCGCACCCGTTTTTTTTTCGCCGCACCCGCTAATTTGAATGGTTATAACAACAACGTTTCGAGGGCGCGCGAAGGGTGATAGGGGCGACCGCAAAGCCCCTATATGCAATCGACGGCAAGGCCGGAGGCCTTGACCGGCGAATCCCCAGACCTCCCTCTTCGAGGGAGGGGACCGCCCGCAGGCGGTGGAAGGAGTTCGCAGGCGGTGGAAGGAGTAAGCCCCATCAAATCCCCAATCATATGTCCGACATGCGCGCGCGTCGGGCATATATTTTTTTTTCCGAAGAATTGGGTGAGCAGGCCGAACTGGCCGAACGGCGGGGAACATGGCACGAACGGCGAAGTTTTCGGCTGCAAATGACCCGTCCGCGCCCCATCCGCAGACGGACAGATTG
>VOFB01002204.1_pt1 | contig 34396 bp, 53 predicted proteins | sample 5384141 | NCBI WGS metagenome assembly VOFB01 (sample SAMN12384721, study PRJNA508395) | human gut metagenome | isolation source: healthy gut A | host: Homo sapiens | reverse complement strand
GTCAAAGGAGCGCTTCAGATGCTCCAAAAGCGGCTGCTGGGTTCCGGGGTGCTGTTAAAGGTAACCGGCTCTTTTTAAAATGGAAAAAATCGCCGGTTTCTTTGATGTAAGCAACCGTACCGGCGATCAGCCAGGGGGATCGTCGTTAAAGCCTCCGCCGATATCTGCGTTTCCCACGTTTGGTCAGCGGCTGATACTGATGGTATGCACTGCCATCCTCAAACTGAGTGGCTGCGATATCCAGTATTCGCTCGCGGGCACGCTCCGGAATCAGATGGACAAAACCGAGCAGATCCTGGCAGGAGTCACGGAACCCCATTCCACGGCCGATACCGGATTCGTAATAAGAAGCGCTTCGGGACATATTGAAGGTAACCATGCACTGGTACTGGTTCCAGATATTTACCATGCGATCCACTTCCCTGGAGTCAGAGGAAATATGATATCGGGACAGAAGCGCTGTCCAGTAATGGCGAAGCGCAAGAAAAGCATCTTGTACCTGATCAGGATTATGATAGCGTGACAAAAGGCATGGGCAGGTTTTGTTGATGACACCCGGCGCTTCCCATTTTTCTTCAACGGGTACTTCGACATATGCAGTGACAAAAATAAAGGTTTTGCTTTCGCCCGGCTGAAGTGTCAGATCAATCTGATGGGCTGCAATAGGAGACCAGCCGCTGGCTACGGAATTGGAGAGCTGGCCTTTTTCAACAGCGGAAGGCTTCTGATTGCTGCGGTATGGACCAAGAAAGGAATCCCGGTCTGTCTCAAAGGCATCTATGGGTGTGTTGACAGAAAACAGAGCGTAGTGATTCCGGCGTTCCCGGTATTCCGTTTTATGGTAAAGAATGGAACCTTCTATTTCCACCTCTCCGGTGCTGAAGTTACGCTGGAAATTCTTCATATCATCATCTGCATTCCAGAGACACCATTCAGATAAGAAAACAACTGAATTGTTTTCTCCTGCTCAGAATCATTGGTAAGAGTAAGCCGATTGATCTCGCAGGGATCCTCAAGGGGTACGAAGGTGAGCAGGAGGCCTTCAGATGATTTTTCTGCCCGGTAAAGCGGCTGTATCCCATTCCGTGTCGGCATTCATAAAAAATCCAGAGGTGTCTGGGTCGGCTCGCCAGCCGGGATTCCAGATGCTGTTTCCTTCTTTAAGATAGAAATATCTGCCATTGGAATCTGCAGGGACGTTGTTATAGCGATAGCGGGTCAGACGGAGAAGCTTTGCATCTTTATAGAAAGAGTAGCCGCCGCAGGTGTTGGAAATAAGACTGAAAAAATCGCGGCAGCCAAGATAGTTGATCCAGGGAAGCGGCGTTGCAGGATCCGTGATGACATATTCCCGGTTGATATCATCAAAGTAACCGTATTTCATAAAACCCTCCATTCTACAGACGCCTTTGTGCCGAAGAAGCTCTACGCAGATCCTCTTTTTTGAAATGAGGTTTCAGGCTGCTTTGGGACGTCTGCTGTGCAAGAAAGCCTGTGCCAGGCAACTACAGTTTAAACGATTAAGTTAAACGCAGAGCTATTATATATTTCGAATTATATTGGAAAAATGCGATAAAATCAATGAAAATGAAAAAGCGCAGCTTACGAAAATGAAAGAGTCAAAGGACGGTTTTCTGGGTTATGTTGACGAAAATGCAGCGAAACTGCAAAACACATGTATGGAAAGAGAATAAAATATAAATAAGCAACAAAAATCAGGAAATTAAATTGTATAAAATGGCAAAAATGATTAAAAAATAATAAAAAATATTGAAATATATGTGCATGACGCATATAATGCAATTAAAGAAAACGTTTAAGTATATCGTTTACGTAACAAACTGCTGTGTGAAAAGAAAGCAGCAGGATATAAGGATAAGACGCAAAGAAAAAACGGGGGCGTCGAAGGCAGGAGGTAGGCGATATGGTTTCCTTAAAAGACATCGCAAAGGAATGTCAGGTTTCCGTTGCAACAGTCAGCAAGGCGCTGAACGATCATGCAGACATCAGCGAAGAACGCAAGAAGATGATCCGTGAGAAGGCAGAAGAAATGGGATATCGTCCGAATCTGTTTGCGAGGACATTGAAGACGAATCGCAGTTATAACATCGGAGTTCTTTTCACAGATGCAGAGCATAATGGTCTGACGCATGATTATTTCAAGCTGCAGTGCTGGATAGCTTCAAGGTGGCCGCAGAGGCAAGAGATTATGATCTTACATTTGTCAATTGCGGAGGCTCCGGCGGAAGCGGATGACGTATCTGGAGCATGCCAGATATCGGGGATTTGACGGAATTATGATTGCATGTGTTGATTTTTCAGAGCCGGAGGTGCTGCAGCTTGCACTGAGTGATATTCCGGTTGTGACCATCGACTATATCTTCAATGATCGTCTGGCAGTTGTTTCGGATAATGCAAAGGGAATGGAAGATCTGTTCACTTATATTTATCAGATGGGACATCGAAGAATTGCATATATCCACGGTACAGATTCCGCAGTTACAACAAACCGCCTGTCCTCTTTTTACAGGACAGCAGAAAAGCTTGGGGTGGAGATCCCGGATGAATATGTGATGATGACAAGATACCGCGATACCAAGGGCGCGGGGGAAGCGACAGAGAAGCTTCTTGATCTGAGAAGACCGCCGACTTGTATTATATATCCGGACGATTTTGCAGCATTTGGAGGCATTCATGTAATCCGTGAACGGGGAATGTCTATCCCGGAAGATATTTCCATTGCAGGCTACGATGGAATCCGGTTGGCGAAGCTGACCGTTCCGAATCTTACGACACTCTGTCAGGATACACAGCATCTTGGACAGTACGCAGCAGAGAAGCTGATCGATCTGATCGAAAAGCCCAAAACTGCAATGCGGAATATCACGATAGTACAGGGAAAATTGTATGAGGGTCAAACAGTTTTAAAGCTGGATGGCAGCAGAGGGTAGTGCGGTAATAGCTACTTCGGAAACCACGGTAAAGGGTGGAGGATACTGAAAGCTCCGGAGAATGCTTAAATTTTATAAACTCATAGGAGGGTTTAGGGTATGAAAAAAGAAAATGCTTGGTTTGTTACTTTCAACAGCAATGCTGGCAACGACAGTAGCAGGGTGCGGATCCACAGCAGCAACTACTGCTTCTGCACCGGCGGCAGAAGAGACCGCTAAGACAGAAGCTGCAGAATCTACAGCCGCAGATACAGCGGATACAGAGACCGAAGCAGGTGACGGCTCTGAGCTTGCTTATGCGGGCGAGCTCGAGATTATGCATTACTCTACTTCCGAAGAATCTGAAGGAAATGGCGGCTCTGATGGCTTCCGTACCGTACTGGGTGAGTGGGATGACGCACATCCGGATATTACGCTGACACAGACTGTTCTTGCAAATGCAGAGTATAAGACACAGATCGCAACGCTGGCGGCAGCAGATGACCTGCCCGATGTATTCCTGCTTCAGGGCATGAACACCATCGACTGGGCAAAACAGGGTCTGGTTTATGATCTGACAGATGATATCAAAGCATCTCCGTATTATGCGGATTACAATACCGCATATTTCGCACCGTTTACTTATGAAGATTCCATGTACGGCTTCCCGGCTCTGACCGGCGGCACCTGTACCGTTGTGATTTATGATAAGGCAATGTGGAAAGAAGCAGGCTACGATCAGTTTCCGTCTACCTGGGAAGATGTAGAAAAAGCTTCCGAGTACTTTAACGGCAAGGGTATTACGACAGTTGCATTCGGCAATGGCGGCAAGTGGCAGGCAAACTCCGATTTCCTTTCCACACTGGGCAACCGTTACACCGGCCCTGACTGGTTTATGAGCCTGGTGGCAAAGAACGGCGCAGCATTTACAGATGATACATTTGTAAGCGCCCTGACAGAGATGCAGAGACTCTTTACCGATACCAAGATCTTCAACGAAGACTTTAACGTTGTTACCAACGAAGATGCGCGTGAATATTACATTTCCGGCGATGCAAAGGCAGCATTCATCGGCGGTAACTGGATGAATCCTACATCTGGGCGAGCCTTAAAGGATGCTGACGAAGAAATTCAATAACATGGGCTTTGCGGTTCTGCCTCAGCCTGCAGATGCAACACAGGCTCCGAATTCCCAGAATATCGGTCTTGGATACGCAGTTGCAATCAACTCCAAGCTGGCTGACGATCCTGAAAAACTGGCAGCAGCGATTGACCTGGCTGAGTACATTACCGGTCCCGCATTTGCAAGCTATGTAGCTGAAAATTATGCACTGGGCGGACTGACCAAGGTTGCAGACGTTGACCTGAGCGCATTTGATCAGATCACACAGGATTTCTACAACTGGTCTTATGTGGACACCGATACCTGTGAAATTTATGATTCTTACATTACTAATGCAGTTTGGGATGTTTTAAATACTGACCTTCAGACAATGATGAATGGTGATATCACTCCTGAAGAAGTAGCCCAGAACGCCCAGAACGCATACGAAGCCAACTACTAAGGAAAATGCCCTGCCCCGCAGAGCAGGGCATTTTTTCCGCTACTTCTCAGGAGCGGAGCGCCTTGAGAAGGTTCCGGGGCCGCTACTTCTCCAGGAGCGGAGCGCCTTGAGAAGGTTCCGAAGGGACCGCTACTTCTCAGGGGCGAAGCACCTTGAGAAGGTTCCAAAGGGCCGCTACTTCTCAAGGAGCGGAGCGCCTTGAGAAGGTTCCGAAGGGGCCGCTACTTCTCAAGGAGCGAAGCACCTTGAGAAGGTTCCAAAATAGGAAAGTACAGAGCCGTTCTGCCTGCCATCAGGCGGGACGGCTTTGCGCAAAATAAGGAGGGATCCTTGATGCTGACTGCGATCAAACCAAAAAAGAACGATTCTCCTGTATCTGCTGGTGCCGGTGGCGATGTTCGTATTTACGGTTTTTGTACCATTGGTTACAGCACTTGTATACAGTTTTTATGAATGGAAGGGCGGCCCGCAGAAGACCTTTACAGGGCTTACAAACTACATCACTTTGTTCCATGACGGTACCTTCTGGCAGGCCTTTGGACATAATATCTATCTGGTTGTGGCGTGTATTATCGGGCAGATCGGTATTGCCTTTGTTTTAGTGCTGATGGTAAATTCCAGAGTTGTCAAATTAAAGGGGATCCATCGAACCTTTGGCTTCTTTCCAAGCACAATTTCTGCAGTTTGCCTTGGTTTGATCTGGAACATGATCTATCATAACCAATACGGGATCATCAACTGGTTTTTGAGAACGATCGGCAGACCGGATCTTTGTAAGGTATGGCTCAATGAAACAAAGCTGGTCATGCTGCTTGTCTCCATTCCGCTGATCTGGCAGTATATCGGATACTACATGGTGATCATCCTTTCTGCGATTTCCTCCATCAGTACCGAAATCTTTGAAAGTGCGGAAATTGACGGTGCGAACGGTATACAAAGCGCACTCTATATTACGCTGCCGCTGATCAAGAACACGATGCTTGTCTGCATTACGCTGTGTATTGCAGGTAATATGAAAGCCTTTGACAATATTTATGTTATGACAAAGGGCGGTCCCGGAACATCCTCCATGGTAATGGCGATGTATGGATATCAGGTATCCTTTAACCAGAGTAATATGGGATACGGCAGCTGTATTTCTGTGGGCATCTTTGTATTATCACTTCTTGTAATCGGCGGAGCACAGGGGCTGATCAAAGGTTCACCAGAGAAAAGGAGGCGTAGGACATGAAAAAGGATAATGGAACACATCGTATCCGCAAAGGAATCCTGGCAGTATTTATGAATCTGATCCTGATCATTTCTCGTTGTCCTGTATTTTTCCGATGATCTGGATGCTGTACTCTTCGTTAAAAAGAAAAGAGGGCATTTAATGCAGATATTGTCGGACTGCCGAAAAAATCCGACTCTGATCAATTACATCAGGATTCTGAGCAATTCCGATTATCATCTGGGAGAATCCATGTTCAACAGTGTACGTACAACTACGCTGTCTATCATTTTGATTGTATTATTTTTCATTTATTGTCGGTGATATTTTGGCAAGGGTCCATTTTAGGAAACCGTGCGCTGTACGTCATGTTTTTGATGGGAATGCTGATTCCGATCCATTCTCTGCTGGTGCCGATCTATGTGGTTTTCAAAAAATGCGGAATTTCCGACCAATGGTATACGCTGCTTTTTACCCTATGTGTCCTTCGGACTTCCGATGGGGTTTTCTGGTAGAAGGATACGTCAAAACCATTCCGGTTTCGCTGGAAGAGGCAGCTGCAATTGATGGAAGCAGCTTTTCAAATACACTTTGGAGGATCATTCTGCCGATCACCAAACCGATTCTGGTGACAGTTGCGATCATACAGATCTTTAGCTGTTGGAATGAGTTCTCCTTCGCACTGGTACTGATCAAAAATGTGTCACTGCAGACAGTACCGCTGGCACTGACACAGTTTAAGGGACAGTTTGCATCAGATTATCCGAAGCAGATGGCGACAATGCTGATCACCATGTCTCCTATCGTAATTTTGTATTTTGTGTTCAGTAAGCAGATTATTGAAGGAATGGTTGCAGGTGCGGTAAAGGGATGATCGTACGGATGCTCCGGCTGGTGAAATGCTGTGCAAAGCAAAAAACAACAGGAGGACTTAACATGAAATTTACGGAAGGATACTGGTTATTGAGTGAGAGGACAAACGGACAGTTCGCATCACAGGCATACCATATAGAAGCAATGGAAAACGGACTGCGGGTAGTGGCTCCGACATCACCGGTATTATCCAGAGGCGACACATTAAATCGACCGACCATTACAATAGAATTCCTCGCGGTTTCTCCGGAGGTGATTTCGGTTCGTGCCTGGCATTATGAGGGTTACAGGACGGGAGAGGCCCGATTTGAGAAAAAGGAGACGACCTGCGATGCAGTTGTGACAATAACGGAGCATGAGGCGGTTCTGGATGCCGGACGCGTGAGCGTGCATGTTGACCGGAAAAACTGGGGCTACAGCTTCTGGGCAGATGGAAAACTGCTGACGTCCTCCGGATTCCATAATCTCGGCTATGTCCGCTGGGACAGAAGCGTGTCCAGCATGCTGCCGCAGGATAATTATATGAAGGAGCATGAGTACACCCCTTATATGACCCAGGATCTTTTGCTTGCACCCGGAGAAAATGTATATGGCTTCGGAGAACGTTTTACTGCGTTTGTCAAAAATGGTCAGGTAGTAGAAACCTGGAACGAGGATGGAGGTACAGCTTCACAAGTAGCCTATAAAAATATTCCGTTTTATATGACGAACAGAGGCTATGGTGTGTTTGTGGATCATACCGGCAATGTCTCCTTTGAGGTGGCAAGCGAGAAGGTGGAGTATGTCGGATTTTCTGTACCCGGTGAAGAGCTCAGGTACTATCTTTTCTACGGACCGACCCATAAGGAAATTTTAAAAGCCTATACGGGTCTGACCGGACGTCCGGCGCTTCCTCCGGCATGGTCCTTGGACTGTGGCTTTCTACCTCCTTTACGACGGATTATGATGAGCAGACGGTAACCTCTTTTCTGGAGGGCATGGAGGAGAGGAAGATCCCACTAAGTGTATTCCATTTTGACTGCTTCTGGATGAAAGGTCTGCAGTGGTGTGACTTTGAATGGGATCCGGAGACATTCCCGGATGTAAAGGGAATGCTTTGCAGCGTTATCATGAAAGAGGTCTGAAAATCTGCGTATGGATCAATCCGTATATTGCGCAGGGAACAAAAACCTTCCGGGAAGCTGCAGCAGGCGGCTATCTGTTGAAGCGTGCAGACGGACACGGTATCTGGCAGACCGATAACTGGCAGAACGGTATGGGAGTTGTGGATTTTACAAATCCGAAAGCCTGCAAATGGTATCAGAGCAAGCTTCGCAGCCTGTTGGAAATGGGCGTGGACTGCTTTAAGACGGATTTCGGCGAGAGAATCCCCATCGATGTTGTATACCAGGATGGCAGCGAACCGGTCAGCATGCACAATTACTATGCATTTCTCTATAACCGCTGTGTTTTTGAACTATTAAAAGAAGTAAAAGGTCAAGGTGAGGCGGTTGTCTTTGCAAGAAGTGCGACAGCAGGAGGACAGCAGTTCCCTGTGCACTGGGGAGGTGACAGCAGCGCATCTTACATTTCCATGGCAGAGACGCTGCGTGGAGGCCTGTCGTTTGCCATGTCTGGATTTTCCTTCTGGAGTCATGATATCGGCGGCTTTGAGAACACTGCCCCTGCGATGTATACAAACGATGGCTTGCATTTGGCCTCTTTCCCACACACAGCCGTCTCCATGGTTCCAAGAGGTATCGTGTACCGTGGCATTTGACGAGCAGGCCTGTAGATGTATGCCGAGATATTTTACAAAGCTGAAATTAAGATTATCCCATATCTGTATTCTATGGCCGTAAAATCACACAAGACAGGTATTCCGTCCATGCGTTCAATGATCATTTGAGTTTGAACGACGATCCGGCCTGCCAGACATCTGGATATGCAGTATATGCTGGGGGAAAGTCTGCTGACAGCACCGATCTTTTCGGAGGATGGCAGCGCAGCCTGGTATCTGCCGGAGGGCACGTGGACAAATTATCTGGACGGCACAGTTAAAGAGGGCGGAAGGTTTTACAAGGACAGGTTTGACTATTTCTCCCTGCCGCTTTATGTGCGGGAAAATACCCTGCTGGCAGTCGGCAGCGTGACAGAACGCCCGGATTATGACTATGCGGCAAGCTCTGTGCTGCATCTGTTTGCATTAAAGGATGGAAAAGAAGCAGTCTGCAAAATCCCGGATATCCACGGACAGATTGTGGAAACCGTAAAAGCGATCCGCAGCGGTCAAAAAATTGTTGTAACGGCAGATGGTAAAAACAGGGAAGAGGATGCCTTTTGCATTGGTGATGCATGACGAAAACGGCAATATGCAGGAAATTTCGGTTCCGGCAAAGGGAGAGGCTGTGCTGGAGCTGATCTGAAAAGTCGAAACCATATCCGTGATATCTGCAGCTTTGGATGGCAGGGCTGACGGATAACAGCATGAAATCCGGAATCAGAACAGGGCGGACGAAAATAGTCTGTCCCTGTTTTTTATCTCATAGGAAAATGCGTCCTATGAAATAAAAACGCTCCGCGAGGATGCGCACTCGGCGCAGGGGTAGATGGTTGCCGAAGCAACCGCGCCTCGGCGCGAGAATGTGCCAAGGCACATTCTTTTTTATAGCTGCGGGTCTGGTTTTTTATCGTGTGAAATGGTACAATAAAAATGTATGCGGTGCAAAAACAGCCTCCGGTGTGATCGGAGACTGTCAAAATAGAAAACAGGAGGATTTATTTCCATGAAAGTGCTTGTAATCAACTGCGGCAGCTCCTCTTTGAAGTATCAGCTGATCGACAGCCAGAGTGAAGAGATCCTGGCAAAGGGACTGTGTGAAAGAATCGGAATCGAAGGCAGCAGCGTAACCCATCAGAAAGCCGGCGAAGGCAAAAAGACGGAAGCGGTTCTGATGAAGGATCATACCGATGCAGTAAAGGTTGTGATCGAGAAGCTGACAGATCCTGCAGAGGGCGTGATCGCATCTCTGAAGGAAATTGATGCAGTAGGTCACAGAATCGTACATGGCGGAGAAAAATTCAAAGGGATCTGTTGTGATTGATGACAGTGTACTGGAGGCAATTGCGGAGTGCAATGACCTTGCACCACTTCACAATCCCGCAAACCTAATCGGAATCAGATCCTGCCAGAGGGTAATGCCCGGCGTGCCGATGGTAGCTGTATTCGATACCGCATTCCATCAGACGATGCCCGGCAAGGCTTATTTATACGGTCTGCCGTATGAATATTATGAAAAATACAAAGTACGTCGTTACGGCTTCCATGGAACCAGCCATGATTTCGTTTCCAAACGTGTCGGAGAACTGCTTGGAAAAGACAGAAAGGATCTGAAAATTATCGTATGCCATCTTGGCAACGGTGCTTCCGTATCCGCGGTTGACCACGGTAAATCCGTGGATACCTCCATGGGACTGACGCCCCTGGAAGGCCTGATGATGGGAACCAGAAGCGGCGATATGGATCCTGCGATCGTTGGTTTTATCGCAGAAAAAGAAAATCTGACAGCTGCAGAGGTCATCAATATCTGTAACAAAAACTCAGGTGTGCTTGGCCTGTCCGGTATTTCCAGCGACTTCCGTGATCTGGTAGAAGCTGCGGCAAAAGCAGGCAACGACCATGCGCAGACGACGCTGGAAGCATACGCTTATCGTGTCGGCAAATATATCGGTGCATATGCGGCTGCTATGAACGGTGTGGATGCCATCGTATTTACAGCAGGAATTGGTGAAAACAACGCACAGGTTCGTGCTCTGATCAGTCAGTATACAGGCTTCCTTGGCTGCGAGATCGATCTGGAAAAGAATAAGGCGGCAGTCGGTGTGGAGGCTGTTATTTCCACTCGGAATCCAAAGTAACAGCCCTGGTGGTTCCGACCAATGAAGAGCTTGCCATTGCGCGGGAAACAGTTCGTCTGGTGAACGCATAAGGGAAACGATAATTTGCAACAGATACGGGCGTTGTCCTGCCGGGGAACCGACGGACAGCGCCCGTGGTAGAATGTATGGAAAAGATCATTGTACTGAAGGGATTGCAGTCCCTTATGAACTGCAGCGGAAAAAATCAGGAGAATGAACCTGCGCGTCCACAGAGATGGGCGCGTTTTGGTTTCTGCGAGCAGAGATACAGCGCAGTGGGAAATAGAGGCGTTTCTTCAGGGAAATGCGGATTTTGTCCTGCAGAACCGGGAACGCTGTCTGAAGCTGATTGAAGCCGGAGATGGAATCAGCGCCGGGAAAAATCGACGCTATGAAGATGGGGATGTGCTTTATCAGTGTGGAAAAAGCCTGCCGCCTTTGTGTTGTGGAGGGCAGGAAAGAGTCGGTGGAGCGGATTGGCCGTGTGATTTTAGTGACACAGAAAAATCCATCCGATGCAGACAGACGCAGACGGATGCTCGAAAGGTATCTGACACAGTGCTGCCTGGAGCAGATGGAAGAAATCTGTGAGAGGATTTATCCGGTTTTTTCCCGGATGGGGGTAGCATGGCCCCAGATTAAAGTGCGCAGTATGGTGTCCCGATGGGGAAGCTGTCAGCCGAAAAAGAAGATCGTGACTTTTTCCAGACAGCTTGGGGAGACGCCCCCTGCGTGCATGGAATATGTTGCAGTTCATGAGTTCTGCCATTTTATCCAGCCGAATCACTCTGCAGCATTTCATCAGCTTATGACGGAGCTGATGCCGGACTGGAGGCAGAGAAAGCAGCTGTTGAACAGCCGGGCATGGGTTGATGTCGGGGAGACATAATATGGCTGGAAGCCTGCGCTTTCCATTGAAAAAATGCGTCTGCCATGGAGAAAAGATTCCGTGCGGCAGGCGCATTTTTTGTTCGTTTTTATCTATATATGCCTGAAACGATAAACGATTGTGGATGTTTCGAAAAATTGCATCGGGACTGTTTGGAGAACCGCAGGCGCTACCGCGCCAGTTCTGTGCACACTTCACGGACACTGTCGAAAATCCAGGTCGGTTTGGTGTCGCTCTTTTCCAGGTCACCAAGTGTCGCCTCGCCGGAGAGGACACAGATCGTATCGACTCCTGCATTGACACCGCAGGCGATGTCTGTGTAGATGCGGTCACCGACGATCACGGTGTCCTCTTTGGAGATGCCGAGCTTTTTTAAAACACAGTCGATCATGATCGGTTCTGGCTTGCCGATGAAAAACGGTGTTTTGCCGGTCGCATTTTTGAGCATGATGCTCATGGAGCCGCAATCCGGGATGTAGCCGAAGCTGACCGGACAGACAAGATCCGGATTGGTTGCAAGATAAGCAACCTCACGCCCGAGCATGATGCAGGTGTCACGTACCTTTTCAGAGGTATTTTCTGTATCAAAGCCGATTAAAACGACAGAGGCGGAATCCTCCGGCTTCGTGACAACGCGGATGCCGTTTTGCTCCAGCTCTGCGACAAGAGAACGGGTTCCCATACAGAAAAACGGTCTGTCCGGGATAATTCTCCTGAAGATAAAAAGCGGTTGCCTGGCTGGAAGTATAGAAATGCGAAGCATCGGCGGTAATTCCCATCCGGTTTACCTTTTCCACATAGTCCGTTACGGATTTGGAGGAATTATTGGTAATGAAAATATAGCGTCCTCCATTTTTTTTTTCAATCTGGGAAAGAAAATCCAGCGTTCCTTCAAAAATTGAATTTTCATTATAGATCGTCCGTCCATATCCAGCAGGAACAGCTTTTTATGCCGTAGTGCATCCGCGTTTTTTTTTAAATTTATCTGTAGCATTTTCGGATCAGTTCTCCTGAAACCGGTGGCAACCGGAATATTTTTGGTGGCGACGATATCCGCACCCGTACCTGCCGCGTCGCGCGCAAAGAGGACATCTCCGATTTGAACCGGGGCGACAGCGTGGATCTGACGGATCGCTTCCATGACATCCTTTATTTTACCTTTGGGGGATATCGGAGGCAGTCTTAACGGAAACGACAGGCAGGACGCCGCCGGAAACCAGCGCTGTAGAAGTTACGATACGGGTTGGATTGGTGACCTCCCACGACCGTAAGCAGCGCCGCGGGGGCAGGTATTACCAGTGACGGATACAACCTCGCCGTTTTCAAGCGTAACAGTAAGCGGGCAGCCCAGAGGGCAGCAGATGCAGATTAGATTTTTTTCTTCCATAACAAATCAGCCCTCCTCTTTTGCAACACAGATTGTGATGGATTGTGCGTCGGCGGGAATTGCAGATTTTTTCAGGATGATCTGCTGCATTTCGCCGGGCGCGAGCTTCTTCTTTTTCTGGCGCAGCAGACAGGTATCACCTGCTGTAACAGTCAATACTGCGTCTGTGAATACGCTTCCGACGCGGAAACGAACCAGAAGCGAGTCTTCCATATGGGACAGCCGAATGGACTGCGGAACCGTGTATCGGACGCCGCCCGATGGAATAAGCGGGATGCCGGTGGAGCCGTCCGCAGCAGCGGCGTTGTGAGCGTTATTGTTAGCCTTCACGCCGGTTGAACCTTGCCCGGCGGAAGCGCTGCTCGCGCCGCTGTCAGCCTGTGTGGTCAAATTCTGTTCAGCGGAAGCAGTGCCCGCGCGGTCATCCGCTGTCTGCCGGATATATTCTGCCGCGAATTTTCCGGCACGTCCGGCTTCTTCGGAAACGTAATCGACCAGATCATGTACGTGCAGAACATTGCCGCAGGCGAATACGCCGGGAACGTTCGTTTCGAGGCTTTCATTCACCAGTGGACCGCATGTGACGGGGGATAAGGATACACCGAGTTTGGTGGAAAGTTCGTTTTTCGGGGATAAGTCCACAGGAGAGCAGCAGTGTATCGCAGGGGATATTTTGCTCGGTTCCGGGGATCGGCTTGCGGTCAGGACCGACCTGTGCCAGTGTAATGCCGGTTACGCGATCTTTTCCCTGAATATCGATGACTGTATGGGAAAGCAGCAGCGGAATGTCAAAATCCTCCAGGCACTGGACGATATTTCGCTGCAGACCGCCGGAATAGGGCATCAGCTCGGCAACGGCTTTGACTTTCGCACCTTCGAGGGTCATTCGACGCGCCATAATCAGACCGATATCGCCGGAGCCGAGGATTACTACCTCTTTACCCGGGAGAAAGCCTTCCATATTGACGAGACGCTGGGCTGTACCGGCGGTGTAAATGCCTGCCGGACGGAAGCCGGGGATGTTTAAAGCGCCTCTGGGGCGTTCACGGCAGCCCATCGCGAGAATTACACTGCGGCAGGGCAGCTGCAGGAGTCCGTCTGTGCGGTTCATGGCTGTAACACAATGCAGGCCTGTGGAAGCGTCTGTGCTGATATCCAGAACCATTGTGGAGAGCTTATAGGGAATTTCCAGTGCGAGCGCTTCGTCGATGAAACGGGAAGCGTATTCCTGGTCCGGTCAGCTCTTCCTGAAAGGTGTGCAGACCGAAGCCGTTGTGGATACACTGATTTAAAATGCCGCCCAGCTCCTGATCGCGTTCGAGGATCAGAAGATTGGAAACTCCGTTTTTATGGGCGGCGATAGCGGCAGCAAGTCCGGCAGGACCTCCGCCGATGACGATCAGATCATATTGTTTCATAAGCCCGATTCACTCCCTTGTAGTGCCGGTAAGCAGTTCAGAGCCTTGCCCGTGTTTGGTGACAGAGTGGGTTCATGGAAAGCTCGCGTTCGAGGATTTCCATGACTCTGGGAGAACAGAAACCTGCCTGACAGCGTCCCATTCCGGCACGGGTGCGTCGTTTTACGCCGTCTAAGGATGCGCCGACCGGACGGCGGATTGCATTTATAATTTCTCCCTCTGTAACGGGTTTCACAGCGGCAGATCACATTGCCGTATGCAGGATCTTCTGACAGAAGCTCTTTAATTCCTCCGGGGAAGCAGAAGCGACACAGGGAATGCCCTTGCGGGTCGCAATAAAGTTGTCCTTGCAGGAAGCCCCCAGCTTATGGGAAACCAGCTCTGCAACATATTCCCCGATTGCGGGAGCGGAGGAAAGACCGGGAGATTCGATTCCGGCACAGTCAAAGAAGCCGGGAGCATCCTCTGCCTCACCAATTACGAAATCACCGCCTGCTTCGGAGGCGCGCAGACCTGCAAACGAGGTAATTGTCAGATTACCGGGCAGGGACGGAACGCTGAGCCGTCCTTTTTCCATAACGTCAGCAAGTCCTGCCTGGGTGGTATTGACGGCCTCTTTATCGGAAAGGTTTTCGGCGGTGGGACCGACTAACAGGTTTCCGTGGACGGTAGGGCTGACCAAAATGCCCTTGCCCATCTTTCCGGGAAGCTGAAAGATCGTATGGGAAACGAGGGTTCCGGCTTTTTTGTCCAGAAGCTGGTATTCTCCGCGGCGGGGCGTGATAGAAAGCTTGTGGGCGCTGACCTGATTGTGCAGCTCGTCCGCATAGACACCGGCGGCGTTGATGATACAGCGCGCTTCAAAGGTGTCGCCGGCAGCGGTTAAAACGTTCCAGTGACCGTCAGAAGCGTTGCGGGAAAGGGCTTTTACTGTAGTGTCAAAGCGGAACGAAACGCCGTTTACGGCAGCGTTTTCCGCCAGGGCGATCGTCATCAGGAACGGACATACAATTCCACCGGTCGGGCAGACAAGCACTGCCTTTACGTCGTCGGAAAGTGCTGGCTCGAGGGACTTGATAGCCTCACCGGTCACGATGGAAAGACCGGGAACGCCGTTTTGCGTCCGCGGTCTGCCAGCTCTTCCAGTTCCGGAATCTGGGATTCTTCAAAACAAGTACCAGGGAGCCGTTTCTGGTAAAGGGAAAATCGAGGTCAGCGGAGAGCTGATCCATGAGTTCGTTCCTCTCACATTAAAACGGGCTTTTAAGGAGCCGGGCTTTGCGTCGTGTCCGGCATGGATGATGGCGCTGTTTGCTTTGGAGGTTCCGCAGCAGACGTCCTCTTCTTTTTCCAGCACCAGGATATTTAGTTGATAACGGAAAGCTCCCGTGCAATCGCGCATCCGGTCACACCGGCACCGATTATGATTGCATCATACATGGTAAATTCTCCTTTCGGAAAAATGAAAGTCAGGCACTTGTAAATTACGGCAGAATGTGTCCGGCAGCAAGATAGAGACGATACCATTCCTCACGGGTTAGCGTAATATCGCAGGCGGCGCAGATCTCGCGGAAGCGGGAGGGCTTTGTCGTGCCGGCGATCAGCTGCATGTGTGCAGGGTGACGCAGAATCCATGCAGCTTGCAATTGTTGTCGGAGTCGTGCGGTATTTGTCTGCAATTTCCTCCAGACAGTGGTTCAATTCGGGATACTTGTCGCTGCCGATGAAAACGCCTTCAAAAAAGCCGTACTGGAACGGTGACCAGGTCTGGATGGTGATATCGTTGAGACGGCAAAATCGAGAATGCTGTCGTCGCGGTCAATTCACCGGCGGTTGTCATGTTGACTTCCATGCCGCTCTGGATCATGGAGGAGTTGGGCAGGAAAACTGCAGCTGGTCGGTTACGAGGGGCTGGCTGATATATTTCTGCAGCAGCCTGATCTGGCTTGATTTGTGGTTGGAAACACCAGTTGCGGACCTTGCCGCTTTGGCAGCTGGTTTGAAGGCTTCTGCCACTTCTTCCGGCTCCATCAGGGCATCCGGTGCAGGACAAGCACATCCAGATAGTCAGTGCGCAGACGTTTCAGAATGCCGATCTACAGAAGATAAAATGTGTTCTTTGGAAAAATCATACATAACGCCGGAAACAATGCCGCATTTGGACTGCAGAAGGATCTTGTCGCGGATAGAGGGGGACATGTGGATCGCGTCTGCAAACGCTTCCTCGCAGGTGCCCTGACCGTAGATGTCGGCGTGTTCGAAAAAGTTGCCAGCCAAGCTCCAGCGCCGTTGCAACGAAGTTCCTCGGCTTCTTTAGCGGAAACGTCGCGGATGCGCATGTAGCCAGGGCAACGGAAGGGACTGTCAGTCCACTTTTTCCAAGTTGAATATATTTCATATACCTATACCTCCACCGGGTAAATTTCACTGCTTTCAGTATACACTCATAAGACGGGAAAAGGAAAGAAAAAGAGATGTCCGGAAGCGTTCAAAAAACGATACCAGAAGAGAAAATTTTGTGTAGAGGGAGCTTCCTGCACGCAACCGGCGGAGATTTTTAAAATCTCCGCCGGCTGAAAAAGCCAGGTGTAAAGCAGCCGGTGGCGGTTGCCGTTGTCGGTCAGTTGCCGGAAGCTGCGGGATCCGTCGCTGCACCGAGCTCAGGCTTGCGCATCAGAATCGTCATAAATTCTTCGCCTGTAATCGTTTCATGCTCGTACAGGTATTTAGCGATTTCATATGAAGCTTGGGCAGGTTGTCCTGCAGAAGCTGGATCGCTTTCTGGTGCGGGGTGAGCAGGAAAGGGAGGAATCGCCGCCCAGATACTGGTTTGCAACGGTTTCCATTGCAACCATATCGAAAGTATCGCTCATGCCGTAGCGGGTGATCATTGCACGGGCGGCCAGCTTGGTTGCCTGCTCGATATCGTTGGAGGCACCAGTTGTGATGGAGTGGAAGATGATTTCTTCTGCTGCGCGGCCGCCGGTCAGCGTTGCAATCTTATTTGCCATTTCTTCTTTGGACATCAGGAAACGTTCGCCTTCCTCGACCTGCATGGTATAACCCAAGCGCACCGCTGGTACGGGGAATGATCGTGATCTTGTGTACCGGTGCGGAGTTCGTCTGCAGGGCGGCGACAAGGGCATGACCGACTTCATGATAGGAAACGATCAGTTTTTCTTTTTCGGAGAGCACGCGGCTCTTTTTCTGGTAGCCTGCGATAACAACCTCGATGCTTTCTTCGAGGTCTGCCTGTGTTGCAAAACGACGACCGTCGCGGACTGCACGCAGAGCAGCTTCGTTGACGATGTTGGCGAGTTCAGCGCCGGAGGCACCGGAAGCAGCTTTTGCGATTTCATGGAAGTTTACATTATCTGCAATCTTGATCTTACGGGCATGTACCTTCAGGATATCTTCGCGGCCCTGTAAGTCAGGCAGTTCAACCGGAATTCGGCGGTCGAAACGCCCGGGTCTGGTCAGCGCAGGATCCAGGGAATCCGGGCGGTTCGTCGCTGCCAGGATGACAACGCCTTTGGAACCATCGAAACCGTCCATTTCTGTCAGCAGCTGGTTTAAGGTCTGTTCCCGCTCATCGTTGCCGCTGATCTGTCCATCACGCTTTTTACCAATTGTATCGATCTCATCGATGAAGACGATACAGGGAGCCTTTTCACTCGCCTGTTTGAACAGGTCACGTACCTTGGCTGCGCCCATGCCGACGAACATTTCCACGAATTCAGAACCGGAAATGGAGAAGAAGGGAACGTCCGCTTCACCAGCGACTGCCTTGGCAAGCAGGGTTTTACCGGTTCCGGGAGGGCCTACGAGCAGTGCGCCTTTGGGCATTGTTGCGCCGATTGCACGGTATTTTTCAGGGTTATGCAAAAAGTCTACGATTTCGGTCAGAAGCTCTTTTGCCTCATCTTCACCTGCTACATCAGAAAACTTGATGCCGGTGGAGGATTTGACATAAACCTTGGCGTTGCTCTTGCCGAACGACATCGCGCCGCCGGGACCTCCGGTCATGCTGTTGGTCATCTTTTTAAAGAGCAGCTGGCCTAAAAAGATGAAAATAATAGTAGGCAGGATAAAACCGATCAGCATATTCATCAGAGGGGACTGCTGAGTCGGAATCTCTCTGGTCAGATCCGCACCGGAGGAAGTGATCTTATCGATCAATTCGCTGTCGGTGTTGATCAGACCGGTCTTGCAGACCTGAGTTTTGCCATCCTGTTTGAGGGTGTAATAAATGATAGAATCCTGAACGTCGAACTGGACCTCCTGAATCTGTTTGCTGTCGATACCTTTTAAAAAGTCACTGTAGGTCGTTTCCCTGATGCTTCGTTCCATGATCCCCGGAAGAACAAAAATATTAAGCAGGAAACATAACGATCAGAGCGACGACGGCATACGTGGCAAGCACTTGTTTTGGTTTTTTGTCATCGGGATTGGTTGTCATAGGTGTCTCCATTCTGTGCGCTGTCTGCACGGCACGGACATGTCGGGATGTCCGGGAAAAATAGTGTCTTAAAAACGTTTCAGATTAAGTTTATTATGCGTCCGGCCTGGGAAATTTACAAGAAAAGAATTGAAAAGAAATTCTAAAAAGAAATATAAACTGAAAAGGAATCGGAGAGGGTATCATGTTCTTATGTGCATCTGAAAACAGGAGAACAAAAAACCCCGTCCCCGAAAGTCAAGCTTTCAAAAACAGTGTTTCTTAGTGCACCGCCAGGGGCTCGAACCCTGACACCCTGATTAAGAGTCAGGTGCTCACCAACTGAGCTAGCGGTGCATTTTCTTTTGTTTCGCTGAATCTCTGTATCGCTCAGCGACAAGATATATTATATGGCATGGATCGAGTTTTGACAAGTGTTTTTGAAGAAAATTTAAGAAAAATATGCATAAAAATGAAATATAAAAACGAGGTAATGCAGCAAAATTAATAAATAAGTCGAAAAAACGATAGACACGAATATGAAAAAAAAGAATATAACAGGAAATAACTATAAAAATCAGAAAAGGCAGAAAATTTAAAACGGGTCAAAAATTGGAATGATTGCCGTGCTTTTTGCAAAACGCTTTTCCTGGTGGCGGCTTTGGAACGGATATGGTAGAATAAACTGAATTGCGCATGCGAGGCAGAATCTTAGATTCTTATCTGCCAAATGGAGACAAAATGCAAAAGAAAACAACAACGTTGATTTATGGAACAGGGAACGCCGGGAAGCTCGATCTGATGCGCCATTACCTGAGCACGCTGCAGGAGATTCGCCTGCTCGGTTTAAAGGATTTGCCATTTTGCTGGGGAGAGATAGAAGAATGTGGGAAAGACCCGCTGGAGAATGCACGGCAGAAAGCCCTCGCATATTACCGCATCTGCGGGCAGCCGGTTTTTTCACAGGACAGCGGTCTTTATATAGAAGGACTGCCCAAGGAGCGTCAGCCGGGCGTGCATGTACGGCGGGTAAACGGTGTCAACCTGACGGATGAGCAGATGCGGAAATATTATAAGAAGATTGCCGCAGAGTTTGGCGGGCGGTGCGTCGCACAGTATCAGAACGCGATTTGCCTGGTTTTTCTGAGAATGAAATTTATGAAGCCAGAGGCGGTGCACTGAACTGGAAAAATTCTGGCTGATGACAGAGGAGCGGCCACAGCGGATGGAAGGCTTTCCTCTGGATGCGATCTGTGCAGATTACCGGACAGGCAGACACTTTTATGATGGAGAAGCTACAATGCCGGAGGAAGAGGGAGACGGCGTGCGCGATTTTTTCCGGAATGCATTAAAGCAGACTTTTTTCACGAAATGAGGATGGGCAAATGGATATGACAGAAAAATTATATGATGTGAATGCGTATCTGACAGAATTTGATGCGGCGGTCGTAAGCTGCCAGGTGTTGAAGGAAGGCACGGAGCGAGACGTGAATGGTCAGCTGGCAGTTGGCGAAGCAGCGCGGCCGGATGCGCCACTCTGGGAGGTTGCTCTGGATCGAACCGCCTTTTATCCGGAGGGCGGCGGTCAGCCCTGCGATTTCGGTGTACTCGGCGGCGCCCAGGTGACAGATGTACAGGAAAAAGACGGCATAATTTTCCATTTGTGCAGCGCCCCGCTGGAGGTTGGAAGCTGCGTGCATGGAACCATTGACTGGGACAGAAGGCTGATGCATATGCGGGAGCATTCCGGAGAACATATCATTTCCGGTATCATCTGCCATACCCATGGCTATTCGAATATCGGTTTCCATATGGGAAAGGACTGCGTGACGATCGATTTTTCGGGACCGCTGACGGCAGAACAGATTCAGGAGGCGGAAGACCTGGCGAACCAGAAGGTACTGGAGAATATAGAAATTCTGGCGGAGTATCCGGACAAGGAGACCCTTGCAACACTGGATTACCGCAGTAAAAAAGAGCTGAACGGGGCGATCCGCATCGTTACGATTCCGGGTGCGGATGTGTGCGCCTGCTGTGGAACGCATGTGAAATACACAGGTGAGGTCGGACCTATCAAGGTCATTTCTGCAGAGCATGCAAAGGGCGGAAGCCGTCTGGATATTCTGATCGGGGAAAAAGCGCTGGCAGATTATAAGTGCCGATTTGAAAACACGCAGAAAATCTCGGCATTGCTGTCTGTAAAGCCGGAGCAGACCGCAAAAGCAGCCCAAAAGCTGCTGCGCAGACGGTGGCTGATCTAAAACAGGAGCTCGGCGCGTTAAAGCTGCGCCTGCTGGAAGAAAAGGTGGATGCCGTAGAGACCGGAAGCAGCGCCTGCGTGCTGTTTGAGCAGGGACTGAGCACGGTGGACGTCCGTAAGCTGGCAGATAAGCTGGCACAGAAGGTCTTATTTGCAGCAGTGTTTAACGGCAGCGATACAGATGGTTATCAGTATGTGATCTGCGCATCTGACCGGGATGTTTCGGCGTTTGGCAAGGCGTTCAACAAGGCACTTTGCGGGCGCGGCGGCGGGAAAAATCCAATGATCCAGGGACAGGTAAAAGCAGAGCAGAAAGCAATTTGGGAATACCTGACAAAAGGAGGAGTTTTTACAGGATGGAAAATAAAGACAGAAAGATTGTGTTTTTTGACATTGACGGAACGCTGATCGATGGACCGACCCATCAGATCCGCAGAGTGCAGTGGAGGCGATCCGTAAACTTCGCGAAAATGGACACCTGGCATTTATCAATACGGGACGGACGTTGGTGAGCATTGAGCCGAGAATCCGCGAAATCGGATTTGACGGCCTGGTATGTGGCTGCGGAACACATATTTATTATGAAGGAGAAACGTTGTTTAGCCACAGCATTTTGCATGAAAAATGTACGGAAATCGTATATGAGCTGCGCAGACTCGGTATCCCGACGTTTTTTGAAGCGGAGGAGCATGTGTATTATGACAGCCGCTGTATGAGTCCGGAGCTTGGCAATTCGGTTTCCAATTTTAAGAGTCTGAACTGCTCTGTGCCGGATATGCCGGAGCGGCCAGAGGACAGTGATGTGGTGTTTGATAAATTTTTCTGCCTGCTTCGTCCGGATGATCCGGTGGATAAGCTGAGAAGCTTTATCGGAGACGAATTTACTGCAGTGCCCCAGGGAGAGCATTATCTGGAAATCGTTCCGACAGGCTGCAGCAAGGCGGAGGGATCCACATTTTACAGAAAAACTGGGAATCCCCAAGGACAACTGTTATGCCATTGGGGACTCTGAAAACGATATTCCGATGCTGAAGGCAGTGCCTCACAGCATTGCGATGGGTGTCTGCTCCAAAACGATCCTGCCGTATTGCAGCTACCGGACCACGCCGGTCCTGGAGGACGGAATCGCAAACGCGTTAAAGCACTACGGGCTGATCTGAGCCGTCTGCGCGGGCGCGATTGAACTGCAGGAACTGTTAACGGGTACTGGACGCATGATACAGGATGAGATCCTCCTGTAGATTTTTTATGAAATGATGATAAAACAAAAAAGACGGGAAGAAAATCCTGTCTTTTTTTTGTTCTGAGTGCTTATAGGTTTATAAATAAAACCCTTTCGTTTGCCATAGGCTCCTCCCACTACCTTTAGGTGGTGGGGAGGAGCCTTGTAAATCTTTAATCGTTAACCCTGATTCTCAATATATTTTTGTATGGTAGTTGACGATACTTCTCCAATGCTGCAAGCAAAATATCCGTCTGACCAAATTATTTTTTTCTTCCAATACTGTTTAGACAGAAACGAACCATATTTGTGCCATAAGTATTAGCAATATCGTTAACATCATCAGCGATAGAATCTTTGAGTAATTGTTTACGATATTTGGTTACTAGAACTATATGTACTTTAAGGCTGTATTTCCGTCTGTTATGACGATTGTATCTATTATCCATAATTCACCTCAAAACATTGATTTTCACTAATTATTATTATATAATATATTTAGTGAAATATCTATGAAAGGAGTACATATATGGAACAAATGACTATTACAGCTAAAATTCAAATAGTCGTAGATGAAACAGATAAGGTTTTGCTTGATGAAACTATGTCTGTTTATCGTAATGCCTGCAATTATGTTTCAGACTATGTATTCCGTACTCATGACTTAAAGCAGTTTTCGCTCAATAAGGTTTTGTATTCTACTTTACGAGAAAATTTTAACCTTAAATCGCAAATGGCTCAGTCTGTTTTGAAGACTGTTATCGCAAGATATAAGACCATTCTTGAAAATCAGAACGAATGGATGAAACCCTCGTTCAAAAAGCCTCAGTATGATTTGGTTTGGAACAGAGATTATTCCTTAACACAAAACTGCTTTTCAATCAATACGCTAAACGGTCGTGTGAAGTTATCTTATTTTGCAGACGGAATGTCTAAGTATTTCGACCATACGATTTATAAGTTTGGTACAGCTAAACTTGTAAATAAGCATGGCAAGTATTATCTTCACATACCAGTAACCTACGATGTCGAAAAAAGTAATGTTTCTGACATCTGTAATGTTGTGGGTATAGATAGAGGTATTAACTTTGTTATTGCCACTTATGACAGCAAAAACAAGTCTGGATTTGTTAGTGGTAAGGCTATGAAGCAAAAACGTGCTAATTATTCCAAACTTCGTAAAGAACTCCAAATGCGACAGACCTCATCTTCAAGACGAAGAATAAAAGCTATTGGTGGGCGAGAAAACCGTTGGATGCAGGATATTAACCATCAGGTATCAAAGGCACTCGTCAAAAATAACCCCAAGCACACTCTCTTTGTATTGGAAGATTTATCAGGTATTCGTAATGCTACAGAACGTGTTAAAACAAAAGACCGTTATGTTTCTGTATCATGGTCTTTCTATGACCTTGAGCAAAAACTAATCTACAAAGCAAAACAGAATCAATCTTCTGTTATTAAGGTAGATCCTCGCTATACAAGTCAGTGTTGCCCTTGTTGTGGACACATTGAAAAGGCTAACCGCAATAAGAAGATGCATCTGTTTACTTGCAAAAACTGTGGTTATAAATCTAATGATGACCGCATTGGAGCTATGAATCTGTATCGTATGGGAATAGACTATCTTGCAGATAGCCAAGTACCTGATACAGTTGTAACAGAGTAAACTCTGCTAAAAAGGGTGCTGTCAACCATCCTATGATGTAACGCCACTTTAGACAGCAATGCCTATTGGGGATAAAAGGTCGGAGGCGTAAGCCGTTAGTACGACTGAAGATCAGCTTATCCATGGAGTTGTTGACCCTGCAGAGTCAGAGGCCACATGAAGTCGTTCCATGCGAACTTGAAGGTGAAGATGGTCAGCGCTGCGATACCAGGCTGGATTAACGGAACCATAATACGTCCGAAAATCTGGAACCGGTTACAGCCATCTACGATTGCGGCATCTTCCAGCTCCTGAGGCATGGACATAAAGAACTGCCGCAGCAGGAATGTACCGAAGGCACTGAACAGGTTCGGAAGAAACAGCGCCGGGATGGTGTTCAACAGTCCCATCTTCTGGATTAACTGATACTGGGGAAGCAGGAAAATCTGTCCGGGAACCATCAGGACGGATAACAGCAGTACGAAAATAAAGTTTTTGAACGGGAACTCAATTCTCGCAAAGGCATATCCTGCCATGGAACAGAACACGATCTGTACAACTGTAGTAATGAAAGCGGAAAGGATGGATTTCTGGGAATTTTTATATGTAGATAAAGGAAATATTCTTGTACGCGCAGCAGATGATTTTGCTGAATCTGGAGCTGTTTTTGCTGACGCTGCGCAGGGAGCGGGAAGAAAAGGCAGACGATTCCAAACGGTTTGAGCTGACGGAAGAGACAGCACATCTGAAAAGTTCCCGACTGATTCAGGTCGTCCACTATATGCAGGAGCATGTTCAGGAGCAAATCGATATGAATACACTCTGTGATGTTTTTTATATGAGCCGGTCTACGCTGCAGCATCTTTTCCATAAGGAGTTCGGATGCGGACCAATGGAATATTTCAGCAGAATGAAGATCCGGCGTGCACGGGAAATGATGCGGGAAAGAAAATTGCAACATCACAGAAATTGCTGCACGTCTGTCCTATGGATCGGTACAATATTTTTCCAGACAGTTTAAAAAATGAAATGGGAATGTCTCCAATGGAGTATTTGTCGTCGGTGAAGGGAATCACACAGGCACTTCGATGAAAAAATATGCAATTTGTATAGAATATACAAGTTCTTAAAAAACAAACATGCAATCTGAATAAATTGATATTGCCGCATGGTGTACCTCGTGGCAATATACAACCATAGCATCCGGAAACGTTTCCGGAAGCGTTCCCGGGAGCATTACCGGGACAACAACAGACAGGAATTGCGCTGAGAAAAAGCGCCTGTCACCAATAAAAAGAGAGGTAGAGCTATGAAAAAGAAACTGATCAGTGTATTACTGAGTGCGGCAATGGCAACAACGATGCTTGCAGGGCTGCGGAAGCACTGCCGCAGATACCGGAGCTGCTCCGGCAGAAACGAAAGCAACTGAGGAAAAGACCGAGGCTGCAGATACCGAGGCAGAGACTGGAACGGAAGAGGCTGCTGCCACAGGCGAAGGCAAGGTTTATTACTTAAACTTCAAACCCGAGCAGGCAGATGACTGGGTAGATCTTGCAGCAGAGTACACCGCTGAAACCGGCGTACCGGTAACTGTTGTAACTGCAGCAAGCGGAACCTATGAATCTACTCTGAAGTCCGAAATGGCAAAGACAGAAGCACCTACCCTGTTTCAGGTAAATGGTCCCGTTGGTCTGGCTTCCTGGAAGGATTATTGCTATGACTTAAAGGACAGCGAGGTTTATAAGAACGTACTGTCAGACGATTATGTGTTAAAGGATGGCGACGCTGTTCAGGGTATTGCATATGTAATTGAAACATATGGTCTGATCTACAACAAGGCACTGTTAAATGACTATTTTGCATTGGATGATGCAGAGATCAAATCCATCGATGAGCTGAACAACTTCGAAGCACTGAAGAAAGTTGCAGATGGCATTCAGGCTCACAAGGATGACCTTGGCGTAGAAGGTGCATTCGCTTCAGCCGGTTTTGATTCCTCCTCTGACTGGAGATTTAAGACACATCTGGCAAACCTGCCTCTGTACTATGAATATAAGGCAGATGGAATTACCTCTTCTCCTGCTATCAAGGGAACCTATCTGGACAACTACAAACAGATCTTCGATCTTTACATCACAGATTCTACCTGTGATCCGGCTCTGCTGTCCGGTAAGACTGGTGAAGATGCTGCCAGCGAATTCGCACTTGGCGAAGCAGTATTCTATCAGAATGGTACCTGGGCTTACAATGATATCAAGGATAATGAAGTAGCAGATGAAGATCTTGGCATGCTTCCTATCTATATTGGCGCAGAAGGCGAAGAAAATCAGGGCCTGTGCACCGGTTCCGAGAACTACTGGTGTGTAAACAAGAATGCAGATCCTGCTGATATCCAGGCAACTCTGGACTTCATGGAATGGGTTGTAACCAGCGATACCGGTCGTGACGCTCTGGCAAACACCATGGGCTTTGTAACACCTTTCAAGACCTTTGAAGACGGTTATCAGTCTCAGAACCCGCTGGTACTTGCAAATGATGAGTACACCAAAGCTGGTAAGACACCTGTATCATGGAACTTCACCACAATGCCTTCTGAAGAGTGGAAAAACGGCGTCGGCAGCGCACTGCTTGAGTATGCTCAGGGCACCGGCGACTGGGATGCTGTTGTAACCGCATTCGTAGATGGCTGGAAGACAGAGTATGACGCAGCACATGCGGAATAATTCAGCTGCATAAGAGTCCTGCACCAAAAATCGGTATGCAGGTAAACAAAGAGGATCATAATCAGAGGGCGGGCTATGTGCCCGCCCTTTCCCTTTCACGCACGGGATTTTTGCATTCCGTGCAGTGAGTACAGATTTTTTGAAACAATGCCGCCTGTGCGGATGCAGAGAACACGAAAGCGGCAGAATGAGAGGAAATTATGGAGAAAGCAATCAGACGGTATTGGCCGATTTTGTTCTGCCCACATTTCTTGCATTTATCCTTGGATTTATTGCGCCTTTTGCGATGGGCGTATATTTGTCCTTCTGCAAGTTCACGACGGTAACAGATGCAAAGTTTATCGGTTTTTCAAACTATCTTAAAATTTTTACAGATGCTTCATTTGTACACGCCCTGTGGTATACAGCGATTTTCACAGTTGTGACGGTTGTGCTGATCAATGTGCTTGCATTTGCGGTAGCGCTGCTTTTGACAAAGGGTTTCGGGGGACAAATATCTTCCGGACAGTATTTTTTATGCCGAACCTGATCGGTGGTATCATCCTGGGTTATATCTGGCAGCTTCTGTTAAATGGTGTACTGCTGTACATGAACCGGACACTGACCTATTCCTCCGTCTATGGCTTCTGGGGACTGGTTATTCTGATGTGCTGGCAGCAGATCGGCTATATGATGATCATTTACATTGCCGGAATTCAGAATATCCCCGGGGATCTGATCGAGGCTGCAAAGATTGACGGTGCGACCTCCGGACAGATTTTGAAAAACGTGACAATTCCGATGGTAATGCCCTCCATTACGATCTGTACATTCCTGACCCTGACCAATTCGTTTAAGCTGTTCGACCAGAACCTGGCGCTGACAAACGGCGAGCCCTCCAACATGTCCGAGCTGCTGGCGCTGAATATTTTCCGTACATTTTATGGACGTACCGGCTGGGAGGGCGTAGGGCAGGCGAAGGCAGTGGTATTCTTCCTGCTGGTAGCAGCGATCGCATTGACGCAGAACTGGCTGACACGTAGAAAGGAGGTACAGCAGTAATGAATGTGAGAAAAGCAAAGCATGGCTGGATCTTTACGCTGGTCTTTACCCTGATTTCCATTGCCTATGTATTTCCGATCGCGCTGGTTGTGATTAACTCTTTTAAAAAGAAGGCTTATATCAGTAAGAAACCTTTGCCATTCCGACGGACAAGATGTTTGTCGGCATCGAAAACTATATCAAGGGAATCCAGAGAACCGGCTTTATTGACGCGTTCTTTACCTCTCTCTTTATTACGGTGCTGTCTGTTGGCGTGATCATCCTGTGTACCTCCATGTGTGCGTGGTATATCAGCCGTGTAAAAATCGTTTTACAACTGCGCTGTATTTTCTGTGTCTGTTTTCGATGATCGTTCCGTTCCAGATGGTAATGTTTACCCTGTCCAAGCTTGCGGATATGCTGAAATTAAATAATCCGCTTGGTATCGTCATTGTATATCTGGGATTTGGCGCAGGGCTTTCCGTCTTTATGTTCTGCGGTTTTGTAAAGAGCATCCCGCTGGAAATTGAAGAGGCTGCGATGATCGATGGTTGTACGCCGCTGCAGACCTTTTTCGGAATTGTTATGCCGATTATGAAGCCAACCTGTATTACGGTTGCAATCCTGCGAGACGATGTGGATCTGGAACGACTATCTGCTTCCGTATCTTGTACTGGATATGACGAAGTATAAAACAGTTCCCATCGCAGTTCAGTATCTGAAGGGCGGATATGGCTCTGTCGACATGGGTGCGATGATGGGCGTCCTGGTGCTTGCCATCATTCCGATCATTGTATTTTATCTGGCATGCCAGAAGTACATCATCGAGGGCGTTGTAGCTGGTGCTGTAAAAGGATGAGCTGCGTACCGGAATAAAAAAATACATATTTAGAAAAAATAAAGCCGTTCGGCTACTGCAAACAGCCGGGCGGCTTTGCAATTTTGTGATTATTTTGTGATTGTTTTGACTTTACGGGGGTTTTCCTATAAAATGTCGGAGGAAACGCGAAACTTTGACAATTGCGGTCGAAACAATAAGTATGGTAGGGCAGAGAAGCAATGGAGCAGGAAAACAGAGAAGTTGGAAGAGATCACAATTAAAGATATTGCACGGATGTGCGGCGTTGGAGTAAGCACGGTATCCCGGGCGATCAATAACCATCCGGATATCAATCCTGAAACGAAGCAGAAGGTAATGGATATCATTCAGAAGTATGGGTATATTCCGAATAACAGTGCTCGGTATCTGAAGCGATGGACGGAAAGTGTATCGCTGTGCTTGTGAAGGGATTAACAAACCCGTTTTTTGCCGGAGCGATCAAGGTCATGGAGGATGAGATCAAAAAGAAAAAGTATTCCATGGTGATCCGGCACGTTGAATAGGATGAGGATGAGGTTGATGTGGCGTTGGAGCTGGTAAAGGAAAAACGTCTGGCAGGTCTGATCTTTCTTGGGGGACATTTTGTTCATTCAGAAGAAAAGCTGAGTAAGCTGCGGATACCGTTTATTCTCTCAACAGTCGGAGAAGGACCGGACGGAATCCGGCACGATAATTACTCCACCTTGTCTGTTGACGATGAAAAAGAAGGATATCGGATGACAGATTACCTGATCCGACTGGGACACCGCAAAATCGCGGTGCTCGCTGCGGGAAAAGAAGATGTCAGCATCGGTCGGATGCGTCTGATGGGATATTTGCGGGCACTTCGGGAACAGGGAATCGAGCCGGATGAGGGACTGATCTGCTATATGAATCCGAAGCTTCCGTCCTACAGTATGGAAAACGGTTATGTTCTGACCAGACAGCTGCTGGATGAAGGAAAAGAGTTTACGGCAGTATTTGCTTTTTCAGATACGATGGCAGTGGGAGCCTGTCGGGCGATCGCAGAGGCGAAACGGATCCCACAGGATTATTCTGTTGCGGGCTTTGACGGAATTGAGCTGTGCAGCTATTACAATCCGACCCTGACGACGATCCGTCAGCCGATCCGGGAAATTGCAGAAGAATCTGTCCATCATCTTTTTGATCTGCTGGATGGCAAAAGCAGTCATCAGCATAAGATTTTTCCGGGAGAATTGCTGGAACAGGAATCGACGCGGGCGCTGTAAAGGAATCTGTACTCTGGGAATATGTTACCGGTTGATATTTTATGAAATAATATTTATAATACTAGTGGGAGAGGAATATTCCTGATTTGAAATGGAGTGTAGAGACAGAAAATGGCAACCTTAAAGGATATCGCCCAGAGGGCGGGTGTAACGGCAACAACAGTATCCCGTGTTATAAACAACAGGGGATATATCAGTGAAGGGACGCGGAAAAAGGTATATGCAGCGATGGAAGAAATGCACTATCAGCCAAATGAGCTGGCACGTGCATTCTCCAAACAGTATACTAATACGATCGGGCTGATCGTGCCGCATATTTCGCATCCTTTTTTTACAAAGGTGATCAGTAATATAGAATCCTCAGCAGCGGAAAAGGGCTTTAAGCTGCTTTTGTGTAATTCAAAGGAGCAGCCGGAAAAGGAACAGGATTATCTGGATATGTGCATGTCAAACCGTGTGGCGGGCATTGTGCTGTGCAGCAAATATGTTCAGACACGGGAATTTCGCAAAATGAACATCCCAGTCGTGAATCTGGAGCGGGGAGAGGATGATGATACGATTTCCGTACAGTGTGACAACTATCAGGGCGGTAAGCTGGCAGCAGAGCATCTGATTGAATGCGGCTGTAAAAATCTTTTACATTTCGGCGGCGTCGCCGGTAAGGATATGCCCGCGGACCGGCGTGCGGATGGATTTGCTGATGTCTGTAAAAGGGCGGGAATTCCATATCGGATATTGGTGAGCGACAGACTGCAGTACGGCTCCATGCATTATGAAGACTTTATCCGCAGGGCACTGCAGGAGTTCCCAGATGTGGATGGAATTTTTGCCAGCAGTGATCTGATCGCCTCTCAGGTGATCCAGGTAGGCGCACAGATGGACAAACGCGTGCCGGAGGATATCCAGCTGGTCGGCTTCGACGACGTGATGATATCGACGGTTACAACACCCCAGATCACGACGATCCATCAGCCGGTGGAGGAAATGACAGAATTGTGCGTGGAATATATTGCGAAGAGTCTGAAGAATGAGCCTGTTCCCCAGAAAATTGTACTGCCGTACGGCTGGTGCAGCGCGGGACTACGGTTTTGAAGACGGAAATATAATAGAAACTGGTGTGAGAAATGCCGGAGCGTAAAAAGCTCCGGCATTTTAACGTTCCTGGGCCTTGGTTTTGATACCTGCAGGATTGTTCCGTGCTGCGCACTCACAATCCTGCCCGATAGTCGCATATCGTGGGATTATCATCCCACTTTTTATGCTCCTATTGGGGCGAGGTCACAAGATCGTTCGCCCATCCATGAGCAAGCTCCTGTGGGCGAAACGATCTTGTGACCCTGGTATCGTATGTCATCGGTAACACAATATGTATTTCGGAAACACATTTAATATACCACATAATGAGAAAAATATAAGCATAAATAGTATAAAATTGGAACTTTTTGCGTAGCTGACAATAGAAAATGGTTTCGTGAAACTGTACAAATATTGCATTTTTAAATTTGTAAAAGGGACAGAAGTATAAAAGATGCACATGTTACCGGTTGACATACGTATAGAACAGGGTGCTATGACCTCATCAGAGGAAACAAGAGCTCCGTACATTAGGCAAGAGCTCTAAAAGGATTACAGGATGCAGACGGGTTTGCAGGACAACTTCTACAAACCACAGCTTCTCAGAATCCATAAAGAAACAAGGAGGATTATGAAATGAAAGGTAAAAAATGGTTATCCCTCGCACTGGCAGGCATGCTGGCAGTGAGCGCACTGGCAGGCTGCGGAAGCTCCTCTTCCAGCACAGGCGGCGCAGACACAGCTTCCACCTCTACAGGTTCCGCTGATTACGACCTGTACATCTTTAACAACAAGGGTGAGAACGCAGACGCTATGGCAGCGCAGCAGAGGCCTTCGGCGAGGAAAAGGGTGTTACGGTTAAGGTATTCTCCCTGGGTTCCGGCGTTAACAGTGATGACACACTTCGTACCGAAATGAACTCCAAGAACAAGCCGGCGATCTTCTCCTGCATGAACTCCGAATCTCTGGTTGAATGGACAGAGGGCGGATTTGCAATGGATCTTTCCAAGGCAACCAATGAAGAGTTCAAGCAGCTGGTAGCTGATATTCCGGAGAACTTCAACCTGACAGACGGTACTGCAAATTACGGTATTCCTTATAACGTAGAAGGCTATGGCTACATCGTAGATAAAGAGATGCTGGCAGCTCTGTTTGGTGAAGATCAGGTAGACGCTTTCCTTGAAGCATTCAAGACAGCAACCTATGACGAGTTTGAGCAGATGGTTCTGACTCTGCAGAGCTACATCAAAGAAGGCACAGCAGGAAGCGTTACCTTAAGCGGTCAGGAATTCGCACTGGCAGCAGAGAAGACCGGCAAGGCAGCTACTCTGGAAGGTGTATTCTCTAGCAGGCTCCGGAAAAATGGACCTATGGTGACCACTTCGTTAACATTGCAGTAGACGCGATCTTCCCGGATTCCAAGGCAGCCGGCGAAGCTACTCTGGAACAGCTGCAGGCTGGCAAGGGTGCATTCGAAGCTTATGCAAAGGCTCTGGATTTAAAGACCGCCAATGCAACAACACCCAGAGGACCGGAACTGATCAATGCAACCACCAATGGTTATGATCCTTCTGTAGCAACCTTTGCAAACAGCAAGGCAATCTTCATAAAGCAGGGCAACTGGGCATACGAGAACATCAAGAAAGCAAATGCTGACATCGTTGATACCCTCCTGACCTTCCTGCCCATTAAGATGCCCTTCACACAGGATGACATCAAGGTAGAAGGTCTGACAGTTGGAGCATATGCTTGAGTCCATTCCGGTATTCGTACCGAACTACTACTGCATCAACGACAAGGTTTCTGATGAAGAAAGAACTGGCAGAAGAGTTCCTTGTATGGCTGAACACCACTGAAGCAGGTCAGAAGTTCGTTGTGGAAGAAATGTCCTCATCCCTTACAACGCTGATCCTGCAACAACCTCCGCTGGCTACAGCCTGGGCGATTCCATTATCTCCTACATGGCTGCGGATAAGACTCTGACCAACGCATACGCAGGCGCTCCTAAGGGCTGGGCTACCGATAACTTCGGTCTGCAGATGATGGAGAACTATGTAAATACTGCAGAATGGCCTGAAACCGCTTACAGCGATATCGCAGATTATGCCATCAGCAGCTGGGCTGAAATGGCTGGTCTGGAATAATCTCGACCGAGCCATATAAAAAGTGACAGAACGAAACAGAATTTTGTAATACAGGATTTTCCGGCTGCCGCAAGCATGCGACATGGATTGCGGCAGCCTCCTCTTTCCGGCAAAGCCGGAAAACGACAGGGGAAAAGAAAAGACAAGGAGAGACGTAATGGACAGATATTATAAAAAAAGATTTGTACCGTTAGCGCTTCCGGCCCTGATTTTGTTTGTTATGGTAATTGTGATCCCGTTCATCATGGGTGTCATTTATTCCTTTACAGCCTGGAGAGGTACCTACTTTGCAGGCGGTGATCATTTCTGGGAAGCGTTTGTTGGCTTCGACAACTATGTTAAGGCATTTAAAACCAAAAAATTCCTTGATGCGTTTGTATATACCATTAAGGTAACGCTTGTGGCAGTTGTAGCGATCAACGTGGTATCCCTTGCAATGGCGCTTCTGGCAACCAGCCTGAACAAAGGCGCTGCGGCATACCGCACGATCTACTTTCTGCCGAACCTGTTAGGTGGCCTGGCACTGGGCTATATCTGGCAGTTCATTTTTGAAATCGTTTTTTCCAAGATTCTGTTCGGAGAAGACGGAATCATTTCCATTCCTGCGCTGTGTAACATGACGCAGGACAACACCAAGGCGCTGTTTGCCCTGGTAATGCTGATCACATGGCAGATGGCCGGTTATATGATGATCATCTATACCACCGGTTTGAATAATATTCCGAAGGATCTGTCGGAAGCGGCGGCGATTGACGGAGCAGGTACCTGGCAGAGATTTAAGAGCATCACGGTTCCGATGCTGATGCCATCCTTTACTATCGTATTTTTCCTGACACTGTCCAAATGCTTCATGCTGTTGGATCAGAACGTAGCGTTGACAGACGGTAACTTCAGTACCAGAATGCTGGCGATGCAGATCCTGTATACAACCCGTGACGGTTCTCCCCCGGACTACGGTCTTGCACAGGCACAGGCTGTTATTTTCTTTGTGCTGATCGCAGCTGTAACCCTGGTTCAGGTTTCCATTACATCTAAGAAGGAGGTGGAGCTGTAATGAGCATGCAGGGACGTCATAAAACAAGGTCAGGCCTTGATGCACGCGATTTTGGCCCTCGTTGCGATTTATACACTGGCTCCGCTGGTTTTCCTGATCTTCAATTCCTTCAAATCCAACAATGAGATCGTGGATTCACCGGTCAGCGCGCCTTCTTCTTGGAGCTTTCAGTATATTATCAGTGCGGCGCAGCAGATCCATTTCTTCCGCGCCATCTGGATCACCTTTTGTGATCACCTTCATTTCTGTGCTGCTTCTGGTTATGGTTTCTTCTCTGGCAGCATGGGTAATGGTAAGAAGCAAGAGCATCCTGGGTACTGTACTTTATCTTGATTTACCGCAGCAATGCTGATCCCCTTCAGTCTCTGATGTATCCTTTGCTGGATCTCTTTGAGAAAAATAGGACTCAAGAACATCCCCGGACTGATCTTCATGTACGGCGGTTTTTGGACTGAGATATGTCAGTATTTCTGTATCATGGCTTTATCAAGAGCGTTCCCCCAGTCTCTGGAGGAAGCGGCGATCATTGACAGAC